>Ga0070726_10003832_pt1 | contig 12390 bp, 12 predicted proteins | sample tdAd471_FD_67275 | JGI IMG/M metagenome (GOLD analysis project Ga0070726, IMG submission 67275) | Marine sediment microbial communities from the Atlantic coast under amendment with organic carbon and nitrate - tdAd47.1 | ecosystem: Environmental > Aquatic > Marine > Coastal > Sediment | place...
ATGTTCGCCGGCCTCGGCTACCAGGTGACGGCGTTCACCGGCAAGCACGATGCCGACGATTATCTGAAGGGCCTGGGCGCCAGCGAAATCTGCTACCGGGACGAAGTGGAGATGGGCACGCGTCCATTGGAAAAGGCTCTGTGGGGCGGGGCCGTGGACAGCGTCGGCGGCGATCAGCTGGGCTGGATTACGCGCACGATGATGCCCGGCGGCAACATCGCCTCCATCGGCCTCGCCGGCGGTATCAAGCTCGAGACGACGGTGATGCCCTTCATCCTCCGCGGCGTAAACTTGCTCGGAATCAACTCCGTGTACATCTCCGCGGAGACCCGGGATCGGGTCTGGGCCCGGCTGGGGACGGATCTGCGGCCAAGGAATTTCGAGCGCATCGTGACCCGCACGGTGGACCTGGATGGGCTCTCCGACGTTTTCGACGACTATGTGACCGGCAAGAACACCGGCCGCACGCTGGTCAAGATCTCCGACGAGTAGGGCAATGGCACTCCCGTTGATCGTCGAGCCGGAGGAGCTCGCGGAGTCACTGGGCGCGGAGGATCTGCTGGTCGTCGATCTGTGTAATCCGCAGACGTCCGTATCCGCGCAGGTGCCCGGCGCGGTACATCTCGACTACGCGAGCATCATCGCGAGCAGCCCACCGGTGGCGGGGTTACTGCCGGGAGTGGATCAGCTGAGCAGCGCGCTCTCGTCCATCGGCATGACAGGGGATCATCACGTGGTCGCCTACGACGACGAGGGCGGCGGAAAGGCCGGCCGCCTGCTCTGGACCCTGGACATGCTGGGCCACGTCGGGGCGTCCATGCTGAACGGCGGCATCCATGCCTGGGCGAACGAGGGCCATCCACTCGCGGACGGGCCGGCTTCGGTCAGCCCGGGCGGCTACGCGGCGGAGATCCGCGGCGACGCCGCGGCGGACAGGGACTACATTCTCGAGCGCATCGGCAATCCCGACGTGACCTTCCTCGACACCCGCACGCCAGAGGAGTATCTCGGCATCAACGTGCGCGCCGAGCGCGGCGGTCACATCCCGGGCGCCGTGAACTTCAACTGGGTGGACGCCATCGATCAGCAGCGCAATCTGCGCTTGAAGCCGGCGGCGGAGTTAGAGGTCCTGTTGGAAGGGGTGGGTGCGACGCCGGGCAGGGAGGTGATCGCCTACTGCCAGACCCATCACCGCTCGTCCCACACCTACGTGGTGTTGAAGTCCCTGGGTTTCCCCCGCATCAAGGGTTATCCGGGAGCGTGGTCCGAGTGGGGGAACCTCGCGGACATGCCCATCGAGGCCTGAGTTCTCATCCGGATATCGTCTTGTAGGTTGGGCTTCGCTGCGCTCAGCCCAACCTACGGGTATCCTTACTGCGCCTTCATCTCGGCGTATTCGCGTTCCGCCAGCGCCCCGGTCACCTGGATCACTTCTTCCGGCGGTCCCGCCAGCGTGCCCGACACGCGATACTTGCCGTTGACGACGACCGACGGCGTTCCGCGGATGCCGTAGCGTTTCTGCATGACCTGGGACTTGCGCATCAGCGTCTCCACCGCGAAGGAATCATAGGCCTTGTCGAAATCCGTCTTGCTCACACCGCGAGATTCGAAGAACTTCATCACGTCTTCGCGGGTGTCCATCGGTTGCTTGTGCACGTGGATGGCCTCGAAGATGGCACGATGCATCTGCTTCTCGATGCCGAGCACCTGGGCCGTGTAAAAGGCGCGGGCGGGCGGGACCCAACTGGGGCGAAACACAGCGGGCATGTGCCGAACGGCCACGTAGTCCGGTTTGCTCTCCTCGTACTTCTCCATGTACGGAAGAAACGTAAAACAGTGGGGGCAGGCGTAGGAGAAGACCTCGACCACTTCGACCTTGTCGGGGGTGTCGGTGGGCTGCGGTGGCTTGATCTGGTCGTACTTCCCCGCCGGATCGATTCCCGCGCCGAGCGCCGCGGTGAAAGGCAGCATCGTCACCGACACGAGAAGCGTCAGGGACGCGAGGACGGATGATGTTCTTTTCATACCTGGGCGAATCATTCCTGGGTTCTCCACTCTCCCAGCCGCTCAACGTCGGCCGGTACAGCGTTAGGTGCCGCCATGGCGGGGAAGTTCCGATGAGATACCAGGACCGTGAACGACTTCACGGTCCGGCGCGAAACGTTGCTAGTGCAGGCCGGCGATGTACTCGGACACGGCGTGAATATCCGCGTCGGAGAGGAAGCGGCTCGCATCCCGCATGGTGCCGTTTCTATCGTTCTTCCGATCGCCGCCGCGAAAGGCGTTCAGCTGCTTGACCGTGTAGGGGACCCGCTGTCCCGTCAGGGCCGGCACACCGGCCATGGGATCCCCGGCGCCGCTGGGCCCGTGGCAGGCGATGCACGCCGGCACGCCGGTCTCCTGGCTGCCGCCGCGGTAGATGCGTTGCCCCAGGGGCAGGTTCTTCTCGCTCACGAATCCGCCGGCGGGTGTCAGTGTCGCGAAGTAGGCGCCGAGATCCGCCATGTCGTCGGGGCTGAGCTTCTTGACCTGCTCCGCCATGACCGGATCCGTTCGGGTCTCTCCGGCCTTGAAGTCCGCCAGCTGCTTGCGCGTGTATGCCGCGTGTTGGCCGGCAAGATTCGGCCAATCGGGGCTCACGCTGTTGCCGTCGACGCCGTGGCACGCCGCGCAAACTTGCGCTTTACCCTTGCCGGCCTGGACATCGCCGGCGACGGCAACGGTGTGCACGCCGGCCAGGGCCACGAGCACGGCGATTAGGGAGCAGGATTTCATGGGGGTGGGCTCTCTACTTCTGCTTCTGTGAAGCGTAATAGGCGGCCAGGTTTTCCATGTCCTGATCGCTCAGCGGCTTCGCCATCGGCGCCATCATCGGATCCTTGCGCGCCCCGGACTTGAAGTCCTTGAGCTGCTTGACCAGATAAGTCGCATGCTGGCCCGCGAGTTTTGGCCACATGGCGTTGGCGCTGTTGCCGTCCGCGCCGTGACACGCGGCGCAGACGGCGGATTTGGATTTACCGGCGGCGGCATCTCCGGCGGCGCCCGCGGCGGCGGACACGACCAGGCTCGCACCGGCGATTGCGGCGACTAATAGTTGTCTCAAAGGATTGCCCCCCTTGGCAGATTAACTTGGCAGATTAACGTTATGGGTACGGCGCCGGCCCGCTTCGGCCGGGGCCGGCACATTCCAGAAAATTAACGGGGCTATATAACAGGAGTCCCCGAGAAGGGTCAACTTGAGCCGGGGCGGATTCGTGGCGCTGTCCTCGAATCGGGCAGCGACCGGGGCAACACTTCGGGTAATCTTCGCCATCATGCACGGTGCTTACCGACAGGCAGAGTTCCTCAAGGGCGTTTCGCGGCTCTCCGGGCTGCCGCCGGATACCGGGGTGGAAGTAGCGTTCGCCGGGCGCTCCAATGCGGGCAAGTCCAGCGTCATCAACGCGCTGACGGGGCGCGCGTCCCTCGCGCGCATCAGCAAAACGCCCGGACGGACCCAGCAACTCAACTTCTTCGTGCTCGACGACGAGGGGCACCGCCTGGTGGATCTGCCGGGCTACGGCTACGCGAACGTTCCCATCCCGGTGAAGCGCCAGTGGGCCGCCCTGGTGGAGGGCTATCTGAGCGCCCGCGGCTCACTCATGGGGGTCGTGCTGCTGATGGACGCGCGGCGCCCCTTCACCGACGCGGATTCCCAGCTCCTGGACTGGTGCGCCCATGCCGGCCTCGCCACCCACGTGCTGTTGAACAAGTGCGACAAGCTGAGCCGGGGCGCCGGAGCGCGGGTACTGGCGGATGCCCGCAAGCATCTCGCACCCCTGGGCGACGGGCACGTGGTGCAGCTGTTCTCCGCTACCCGAAAGACCGGCATCGACGAGCTCGGTGCCCGCCTGGACGGGTGGTTGGGTTACGCGACCCAGGGGCCGTAGGTGCTCCGGGCGGGCAAAAAAAAGCCCCGGCTTCTTGTTCGGGGGGGAAGGGAATCAGCCGGGGCGAAATTTCCCGGCCGGGGAAGCCGGGAACGAATCCCGCTCAGGGAGGCAGAGCGGGAAGCCCTTTACGCATCGGTCTTCGAGGACCGACTTCGCTAGACGGCCGCGTACAGGACTCTGTTAGTTCAGAGTGCCGGTCAGGGGAAAAGTTCCCGGATTCGGGGCCCTGCTGGTCAATTCATACACAGCCCCGGCAGGGCCAATTGGCGCATCCCTGCCCAATCCGCCCGGGGCCTCGAGGGGACTCGGTCTTCATTCGTTAAGTAATTGAAATAACAGGGAAAGTGCCGTCCTGGGCAAAATGTCACAGATCCGTAAAAATCCCTGAATTGCCCGATGGTTGCGTTCGTTGTCGAGAATTCGTCCACAATGTTATCCACAGATCTTGTGGATAAAGTTACGAAACGGTAACCGTCCCGAACAAGGGCCCCGGGTCGCTCATTCGAGCACCGTCAGGGCAGCCGGGTGGCGGACGGTCATGCGCAGCTCGCCCTTGCGCTTGTGGATCCAGCCCCGCGCTTCCACGCGCCTGCCCGCGAGCCGCCGTGGATCCCGTTCCCCGAAATACACCAGGTCTTCCCTGGGTATGCGCAGCGCCATCCCGCGGGACAGATTGAGCCACAGGTTCCCGCGGCTCTCGCCGACCCGTTGGACACGTCCCGTCACCACCCGGTATCCCCGGGCCGTGCCCGAGAGGTTCTCGGCGGGGACCGGCTGGTAGGCGTCCAGGCGCCAGATGCCCGCCCGCCGGCTCCGTGCCCCGACCTCCACCGCGGCGTAGCAGTCCACGGCCCACTGATTGGGCGGTACCACCAGGGTCGTGGCGAGCCCGGCATCCAGGAGCCGCGCCTGGAAGTTTTCGCCGCTCGCCGCGAAGACGTGGGCGAGCAGCCGGCCGTAGCGATCGAAGCGTTCGACGTCCAGACGCAGGCGGAGATCCGTGCCGGGCCCGGCGAGGTTTCGGAGCAACGCCCGCGCGTCCTCGGCGAGGGGTTCGGACGGCTTTCCGTCCCGGCCGATCTCCGGTGTGTTGATGCCCAGCAGGCGTACCCTGCGGCCATCGGCCAGCGCGAGGGTGTCGCCGTCGATGACTTCCGCGCTGACGGCGCGCTCGCCCCGCCGGTCCGCGGGGCACGCGGTCCCGTCCGCCGGCGCGACTCCCGGCACGAGCAGCAGAGAGAAGACGAGCGCCAGCCACACCGGGAACCGGTGACCTGGGAGTGTCGGGGATGACGGTCGGGCCCTCGCCCGGCCTGCGCCGGGCTCGGAGTTCGAGGAGCCGGGGCTCAGCCCATACCGTACTTGCGGCGGAATTTGTCTACGCGGCCGGCGGTATCGAGAATCTTCTGCTTGCCGGTATAGAAGGGGTGGCACTGGGAGCATACCTCCAGATGAAGGTCCTCGCCGAGTGTCGACTGCGTCTTGAACTCGCTGCCGCAGCTGCAAGTGACGGTGATCTCGCCGTATGCCGGATGGATCTCCGCTTTCATGTCGTTGCCTCTCGTTCACCGTCGGGGCGGTAATCGGGATCGGGACCCGCCACCGGGAAAAGGCGCGTAGCTTAGCCCAAGGGTACCACCAGTGCCAAGCCCGGTCCGGCCCTAAGCATCATGGTCGTCGCCGTCGATGCCGAGCCCGGTCCACAGGTCGTCCACTCGCGCGCGCACCTCGGGGCTCATGGAGATCGGCCGGCCCCAGCCGCGGTCGGTCTCTCCGGCGAGCTTGGTGGTCGCATCGAAACCGATCTTCGAGCCGAGCCCGGCCACCGGGGATGCGAAGTCGAGACTATCGATGGGCGTATTCTCGATGACCGTCGTGTCCCGGGCAGGATCCATGCGCGTGGTCATGGCCCACACCACGTCCTTCCAGTCCCGGGCGTTCACGTCATCGTCCGTGACGATGACGAACTTGGTGTACATGAACTGGCGCAGAAACGACCACACCCCCATCATCACCCGCTTCGCGTGCCCCGGGTACTGCTTCTTCATGGTGACCACCGCCATCCGGTAGGAGCAGCCCTCGGGGGGCAGATAGAAGTCGGTGATCTCCGGAAACTGCTTCTGCAGCAACGGTACGAAAACCTCGTTCAATGCCACGCCGAGCACCGCGGGCTCGTCCGGAGGCCGCCCGGTGTAGGTGCTGTGATAGATGGGATCGCGGCGGTGGGTGATGCGCTCGATGGTCATCACCGGAAAGCGCTCGACCTCGTTGTAGTAACCGGTGTGATCGCCGAAGGGTCCCTCATCGGCCTCGTCGCCGGGCTCGATGAAGCCTTCCAGGATGAACTCCGCGCCGGCCGGGACCGGCAGATCGTTGCTCTGCCCGTTCACGAGCTCGGTGCGGGTGCCTCGAAGCAGGCCCGCGAACGCAAGCTCCGACAGCGAGTCCGGCACCGGCGTGACCGCCGCGAGTATTGTCGCCGGATCGGCCCCGAGCGCCACCGAGACGGGGAAGCGCTCCCGCGGGTGCGCCTCACACCACTCCTTGAAGTCCAGTGCGCCGCCCCGGTGGGCGAGCCAGCGCATGATGACGCGGTTGCGCCCGATCACCTGCTGGCGATAGATGCCGAGATTGATGCGCTCCTTGTTGGGCCCCCTGGTGACGACGAGAGGCCAGGTGATGAGCGGCCCGGCGTCCCCGGGCCAGCAGGTCTGGATGGGCAGGCGCGACAGATCGACGTCCTCGGCCGCGATGACCACCTCCTGGCAGGGGGCGCCGCGCACCGTCTTCGGCGCCATGTCCATGACCTTCTTGTATATCGGCAGGGCGCGCCAGGCGTCCTTCATGCCCCGGGGCGGATCCGGTTCCTTCAGGTAGGCGAGGAGACGGCCGACGTCGCGCAACGCCTCCACGGATGTCTCACCCATGCCCAACGCGACCCGTTCCGGCGTGCCGAAAAGATTGGCGAGCACGGGTATCGTGTGGCCGGTGGGATTTTCGAACAGCAAGGCGGGGCCGCCGCGGCGCAGGGTCCGATCGCAGATCTCCGTCATCTCCAGGCAGGGGTCGACGGCGGCGCTCACGCGTTTGAGCTCGCCCCGCGCTTCCAGTTGGGCGATGAAGTCCCTGAGATCACGGTACTTCATGGCGCGGGGATCCCGCGCGGGCGTGTGCGTGCGTTCAAAGGTCGAACTCCGCGAACACCGGCGTGTGATCCGAGGGCCGCTCGTTCCCCCGCGGTCCCGAGTCTATGCGTGAGCCCGTGCACTTCTCGGCCAGCGCCTCGTTCGCCAGTATCAGATCGATGCGCAGCCCGCGATTCCTGGGAAAGGCGGCGGCACGATAGTCCCACCAGCTGAAGCTCCCCTCGGGCTGATCGAAGGCGCGGAAGACATCGACGAAGCCCGCGCCGAGCATCCGGCCGAGCGCCTCGCGCTCGGGGGTGCTGCACAGGATGCGCTCGCGCCAGCGCTCCGGGTCGTACACGTCCCGATCTTCGGGGGCGATGTTGAAGTCGCCGAGCACCACCACGTGGCGATGCGCCTCGAGCTCCGAGACCAGGAACGCGCGCACCTGCTCGAGCCAGTGCAGCTTGTAGTCGAACTTCTCCGAACCGACCTCCTGGCCGTTGACGACGTAGAGGTTGACCACGCGCACCCCGTCCACGGTCACGGCAAGGATGCGCCGTTGGGGGTCATCGAGGGCCGGGATGTCGGTCACGGGGTCCGTCGTCGGCGCCTTCGACAGCACGGCGACGCCGTTGTAGGTCTTCTGGCCGGAGTAGCGGCACTGGTAACCGGCCGCCTCGATCTCCGCCAACGGAAAAGTCTCGTCGGGGCTTTTGGTCTCCTGCAGCGCGAGGACGTCGGGCTGCTCCGCCGCCGCCCAGTCGAGCACCTGCGGCAGGCGTACCTTCAGGGAATTGACGTTCCAGGTCGCGATCTTCATGGGCTGTTTCGGCGTCTGGCCGCGGAGATCAAATGCGGAAGCCGCCGTGGCGTCTTCGCGACTCCCAATCCACGGCGTAGCCGCCGGCCGCGAAGGCGAGCAGCAGGATGGAGCCGAAGAGCAGCCACTGCCAGGGGGTCCAGGTGCGTCCCTCGTTTCTGATGGGTCCCTGCCACATGAGCTCCGCCGGTCCCCCCTGGCTCTCCGAAGCCGGGGCGGCCGCTGACGCCTCGAGCTCTGCCTTGGTCGCCTGCAGATCGGCCATCTGAACCTTCAACACGCGATTCTCCCTCGCCAGGGTCTCTAGCTGGCGTTCGGCTTCCTTCAGTTGCACCGTGTCCTCGTTCGACTCCGGCGCTACCGGCACGGCGGCCGCCGATGCGCTCTCGGCCGCCGTCGCCGCATCCCGCTGCAGCTCGCTCACTCGTTGGCGCAAGACCTCGACTTCCGCGCGGGCGTCGCCGAGGGATCGCCTGGCCTCCACGAGCTTCGCGTCATGGTCTTCGGGACTCGCGACGCCCGGCTTGTCGCTGACGACGTAGCGCGCGTCGACCCAGCCCTTGATGCCGTCGGGAGTCGTCACCTCCACGAATCCACCGTCCCGATCGACGATCGTCAACGCAGTCCCGGATGGGATGACGGCGAGGATGACGCTGTCGAGCTCGGTGTTCTCGTGCACGCCGATCTCGAATCTGTCGCTCACGTAAACCGTCTCCGCGGCGGCCGTGTTTGCAGCCAGGAGACACACCAGGAGCACCCCCAGTACCGGCATCATTGTCGCCGTCCTCATGCCGCGGTCTCCGTCGGAATTCCGCTGTGACGCAACAGCGCGTCGATCGTCGGCTCCCGGCCGCGGAAATCCACAAAGAGATCCATCGCATCCCGGGACCCGCCCTTCTCGAGGATGCAGTGCAGAAACTCGAGGCCCGTGTCGCGATCGAAGATGCCGTTTTCCTCGAATTTGGAAAACGCGTCGCTGGAGAGGACCTCGGCCCACTTGTAGCTGTAGTAGCCGGCGGCGTAGCCGCCGCCGAAGATGTGGGAGAAGGCGTGGGCGAAACGATTGAACTTCGGTGGAATCAATACCGCGACGTCCGCGCGCACCTCGTCGAGCAGTGCGTTGACGTTTGCGCCGCGCTCCCGTTCATACTCGAGGTGCAGCCGGAAATCGAAAAGCGCGAACTCGATTTGGCGCAGCATCTGCATTCCCGACTGAAAGTTCCTCGCGTCCTTCAGGCGTGCGAAGAGCTCTGCGGGGATCGGCTCCCCCGTCTGCGCGTGGCCCGAGATGACACCGAGCGCTTGTTCCTCCCAGCACCAGTTCTCGAGAAACTGGCTGGGAAGCTCGACGGCATCCCAGGCGACGCCGTTGATCCCCGAGATGCTCGGGTAGTCGACCCGGGTGAGCATGTGATGCAGGCCATGGCCGAATTCGTGGAACAGCGTCGTGACTTCGTCGTGGGTCAACTGCGACGGCTGATTGCCGACCGGCGGGGTGAAGTTGCACGTGAGGTACGCCACCGGCGTCTGTACGCCCCGGGGCGTTTGCATACGCACGCGGCACTCGTCCATCCATGCGCCGCCGCGCTTGTGGGCCCGGGCGAAGAGATCCAGGTAGAAGCGTCCGCGCAGCTCGCCATCTGCGTCGCGGATCTGGAAGAACAGGACCTCCGGGTGCCAGGTATCGATGCCGTCGACCGGCTCGATGTCGACTCCGTAGAGCTGGTGCACGACACGAAACATGCCGTCGAGCACCTTCGGCACGGGAAAGTAGGGGCGCAGTTCTTCCTGGGAGATGGCGTGCTTCGCCTCGCGGAGTTTCTCCGAGTAATAGGGAATGTCCCAGGCCTCCAGCGACGACTTGCCGAAGTTCTCGGCGGCGAAGGATTCGAGCTCCCGCAGCTCGCTTTCCGCCACCGGCCGGGCCCGTGCGGCGAGATCCGCGAGAAACGCCAGGACCTGCGATGTCCCCGGCGCCATCTTGCGGGCGAGGGAGAGCACCGCGTAGTTATCGAATCCGAGCAGCCCGGCGCGCTCGTGGCGTAATACCATGATCTCCTCGATGACCTCACCGTTGTCCCATTTGCCGGCGTGGGGCCCCTGATCCGATGCCCGCGTGCTGTTCGCCTCGTAGATCTCGCGGCGCAGGGTTGCGTCGTCGGCGTAGGTGATGACCGGGTAGTAGCTCGGAAACTCGAGGGTCAGCAGCCAGCCATCGAGGCCGTCCCGCCGGGCGGCATCGGCTGCCAGCGCCAGCGCCGAGTCCGGCAGCCCGCCCAGGGCATCGCCGTCCTCGATATGTTTCTTCCACGCCTGCGTCGCGTCGAGGACGTTCTCGGAGAACGTCGATTGCAGCTCCGCGAGGCGTTTGCTGATCTCCATGAAACGGGCCTTCTTCTCCGGCGGCAGATCGACCCCCGCGAGGCGGAAATCCCGCAGCGCGTTCTCGAGGACTTTCGCGCGCGCCGGTTCGAGACCCCTGGTCTCCGCGATACGCCGGTAGCTGTGGTAGAGGCCCTCATTTTGCCCCATCTCCGTCGCGTACTCGCTCAAAAGGGGTAGGGCGGCGTTGTGGGCCTCGCGCAGCTCCGGGTTGTCGGCAACCGCGTTCAGATGCGCGACCGGGGACCAGGCCCGGCTGATGCGATCGTCCATCTCGCCGATGGGCTGTACCACCGCCGCCCAGGTAGGCTCCTCGGCGGCGTCGAGCACCTCGGCCACCCGTCCGCGTCCCCGGGCGAGGAGCTCCTGCATCGCGGGCAGCACGTGGCGCGCGCCGATCCGGGAGAAGGGCGGCAGCTCGAGATCGTCCAGCAGCGGATTGTCGTCGTTGTCAGCCACGCTCGGAAAGCAGTCGCAGGTTATTGAAGTGCGGCAGCATGCTATCAAGCCACCGCGACCGCGAACAACGCGCGCCGCCGGCCGCGGGCCCTACCCGCACGCCGCCCCGGAAGCGTCTGCGCTGCCCGGCTGGGCACATACCGGGCACTGGGGGTCCTTGCGCAGCCTGAGGGTGCGCAATTCCATGTCCAGGGCATCCAGCACCATTACCCGGCCCACCAGGGTCTCCCCCATGCCGGCGATGAGCTTCATCGCCTCGGCGGCCTGGATGCTGCCGACGATGCCGAGCAGCGGCGCGAGCACCCCAACCTGGGAGCAGGCCTCGCCCTCGGCGGATTCGTTGCTGTAGAGGCACCGATAGCAGGGGCTGTCCGGCCGACGCGGGTCGAATACCGTCACCTGGCCGTCCATGCGCATCGCCGCCGCCGACACGAGAGGCGTGCCAAGTCTCCAGCAGACGGCGTTGAGGTCGAAGCGGCTCTCGAAGTTGTCGCAGGCGTCCACCACCACATCCGCCGCCCGGACCTCCTGCTCGAGCTCGTCGTCCTCCAACGCCCAGGGGATCGCGGTCACCCGGATGTCGGGGTTGAGGTCCCGGATCGCCGCCTTGGCGGATTCCACTTTGTTCTCACCCACGTCGTCGGTGTGGTGAATGATCTGGCGCTGCAGGTTGGAGAGCTCGACCACGTCGAAATCCGAGAGCACCAGATGACCGACGCCGGATGCCGCGAGATACATGGCCACCGGCGAGCCGAGGCCACCCATGCCCACGATCAGGACCCGCGCGGCCAAGAGCTTCTCCTGCCCCGCCTCCCCGATCTGGGCCAGCAGCATGTGGCGGCTGTAACGGGATTCCTGCTCGGGCGTCATTTGCCTAGTGTCCAGATTCAAGGGGGTCAGATCCACTTGATTTGCAGGTTGGCGCTGAGCGCACGAGTCCAGGGATGGACTCGTGCGCTCAGCACCAACCTACGGGCCACGGGTGCCGGATACGACGCGGTCGTTGCCGGCGAGGTCCACGTAGCTTCGTACGTCCACGTAGCCGCTGCGGGCGAAGAGCTCTCGGACGGCCGGGCCTTGATCGTGCCCATGCTCCACCGCCAGCGCCCCGCCGGGCAACAGATGATCGCCGGCGGTCGCGGTGATGGCGCGGATGGCGTCCAGCCCGTCGTCCCCGGCGCTCAATGCCATGCGTGGCTCGAAGCGCACGTCCCCCCGGTCCAGGTGGGGATCCTCCCGGGCCACGTAGGGAGGGTTGCTGGCGATGAGCGCGAAGCGTTCGCCGGCGAGAGCCTCGCACCAATCGCCCCGGCGAAGGCGGACATTGTCGAGACCGAGCCGCGCCATGTTGCGCGCCGCTACCTCGAGCGCCTCGGGAGATACGTCCGTTGCGAGCACGGCACAGCCGGGACGCTCGGTCGCGACGGCCGCGGCCACGGCGCCCGTGCCGGTGCCCAGATCCGCCACCGGTATTCGCTCACGCGCGGGGATCAGTGAGAGTGCGACCTCTACCAGGAGCTCGGTCTCCGGTCGCGGGATCAAGGTTTCCGGCGTCACCTCCAGGGACAGCGACCAGAACTCCCGCGTGCCGATCAAGTACGCGACCGGTTCGCCGCCCGCGCGGCGCGCGATCAGTTCACGGTAGCGGGTGGTCTGGTGATCCGCGACC
>Ga0070726_10003834_pt1 | contig 12389 bp, 21 predicted proteins | sample tdAd471_FD_67275 | JGI IMG/M metagenome (GOLD analysis project Ga0070726, IMG submission 67275) | Marine sediment microbial communities from the Atlantic coast under amendment with organic carbon and nitrate - tdAd47.1 | ecosystem: Environmental > Aquatic > Marine > Coastal > Sediment | place...
ATGCCCCAACGCCGCCATATCCCAGGGCGAAGAGATCTATGAGATCGATCCTGATCTCTGCACCGAGTGCGTGGGCCACTTCGACACGCCCCAGTGCGTGGAAGTGTGTCCCGTGGACTGCATCCCGACCAATCCCGAGCATGTGGAATCCCCGGTGCAGCTTCAGGAGAAGTACGAACGCCTGACGCGCGCGGGAGTCGACGACTGACGCGAATCACGCTCCGGGCGCTGCAAAAGTCTTCTTGAAAGTAAACGCCTCTGCCGTCGGTCCGTTCTCCCGCAGGCGTTTCAACCTGCTCCCCGCCTCGTCGAGGGACGGCCTGTGTCCCGCCGGCACCCACCAGAGAGCCAGATAGCTTTCGCGGATCTTCTCGAACCACTCCTGACGCCGCCGCAGAACTTCGGTGTGGGCGGATCGATAGACGTAGTCCTGGAGCGACGCCACGTCTCGCCAAATCGACATGTTGATGATCACGTCGTCGCCGAAATGCCGGATGGCGGTGGCATCGCCCGTCTCGTCCTGCAGGCGCCAGACGAAACCCGGCGATGCCTCCGCGAGCCCGTTGATGCGTTCCAGATTGGAGACAAAGTCAGCGAGCCGCGGGGAGTCAATGGGACCAGCGAGACGGGCGATGTTCAGCTGTGCGAGCTCGTGGCGAGGCAATGCGGCGTCCGTCATCCAGGGCCGTGTCCGGACTCGATGTGGACGCGGGCAATCCAGTTGCGCTGCCTCCGTTCGAGGCGTCCCGCAACGCTCTCGCCTTCGAAATCCGCAGCGCTCGCGTCGAGCTCGGATGGATCCACATTCTCGAAGGTGTTCACGTTGACCACGGCATACCGCTTCCCATCGATGGTGCTGGTGACGAAGGGGACGGCGCCGCAACCGGCGCAGATGTAGAACTCCGCCGTCTTCGTGCCGAACACGTACTTGTTCACCTGATCCTCGTCGGCAACCCATGCGCTCAGGGCGGCGTCAGGGTGGGATGTATAGACACCACCGTGCCTGGTGCAGAACGTGCACCCGCAGGCTCGGACAGCGATGTTCTTACCTGTCTCCGGCCACTCGAGCCGATAGGCGATATTGCCGCAGTGACACTTTCCATCGATCGTGCGCATCGGGATGAATAATGACCTTTCCTGACAAACTAATCGTGCAGCTTCGCGCCCTTGAAAATCTTGTCCACGTCCCGTCTTTCAGCGCGGATTCCCAGCCCCACCAGGGGCAGGTCCGCGCACAGATACTTCGCGACCGTCGCTCTGTTTGCCGCGTCGTGCCCCGTTTCGAACATGTCCTGAATGTAGATCGCGGGGCGAATCCCGCGGCTGTTCGCGCGGCTCAAAAAGGTCGTCAGCTTCTCCCTTGTCGCTTTCAAAACAACGATCGGCTGGATACAGAGGGGCAGATAGGAGGTCTCGGATGCATCGCGATAATCCTCGCCCACCGATGCGCCGTCTTGCGAGAGCACGCCGGACGTGAGGAATGCGACGACGTTTAGCTTCTGCCACTGGGGAAGATCCTCTGCGACCACAATTGCGAACTTGGTATCGAACTCCATAGCTGAATCAGGCTCGCATACCGGAAGGAGACCGACCTAGATGCATCCGTACATCTTCTTCACTTCGGCCACTGGTCATTTCTCTTTGGCCACGAAGCGGTACACGAGCGCGCCGAGGATTCCGCCGCCGATTGGCGCGATCCAGAAGAGCCACAGCTGTGCCACGGCCCACCCGCCCACGTATACGGCGACGCCCGTGCTACGCGCGGGATTCACCGACGTATTGGTGACGGGAATGCTGATGAGATGAATCAGGGTCAGGCCCAGCCCGATGGCGATGGGTGCGAAGCCCGCGGGCGCCCGGCTGTCGGTAGCGCCGCAGATGATGAACAGGAACATCATGGTCATGACGACCTCGGTAATCAGGGCGGCGCGGAGGGAGTAGCCCCCGGGTGAGTGTTCGCCGTACCCGTTGGAGGCGAAGCCCGCCGATACGTCGAAGCCCGCCTTACCGCTTGCGATGAGATAGAGCACGCCGCCCGCGACGACGGCCCCGACGACCTGTGCGACGATGTATGGGAGCAGTTGATTAGCCGGAAATCGCCCCCCGGCCCACAGGCCGATGGAAACCGCTGGGTTCAGGTGGCATCCGGATATGTGCCCGATAGCATAGGCCATTGTCAGCACCGTCAGACCGAAGGCCAACGAAACGCCCACCAGTCCGATACCGACCTCCGGAAACGCGGCGGCCAGCACGGCGCTGCCACACCCTCCCAGGACCAACCAGAAGGTTCCGACGAACTCGGCCGCGCACTTTTTCATTCGAATCTCCCTCTTCTGTGTGGCGCTCCCTGCCCGTCGACGTCGCGGGGACCGAGACAGGGCGCCAATATTGCGGGAATTCGCGGCGGATCGCTATTGGCTCACGGCAGGCGATAGAACCGAACGTAAAATCTGACGTCACTCGACGGCTCGATCTCGTGTCGTATCGTTGGCGGGACGATCCCCGGGCGATCGGGAGTCAGCCGAAACTCCTGGACCGCCGGTTCCAGCACCCGGTAGAGAAGGCTTCCTTCCAACACGACGATCTCGCCCCATGTCCCCGGCTTCGTGCGGTGACTCTCGAGCAGCCCCCCGGGCGTCGACGCCTTGCTGAACTCCGGCGTTCGTTTGTAGGGCACGACGTCGGGTGGAAGGTCTTTCATCGCTTATGGACTTTCGCGGTAACGCACCAGGCGTTGCTCCAGCGTGCCCGTGTGAAGCTCGAAGAGATGATTGTCGTAGTCGTAGAAGTACAGCGAGCGGCCCTCGCCATCGACCCTGCTGCGACTCTCCCGCACCTCCACACCGATCGACCGAACCCGCTCCGCGTAGGCGTCGAACTCTTCGTCGGGGATTTTGAAAGCGACGTGGTTATAGGTTTTATCCGGCAGTGATCCACCCTCCATGATCGCGACCCATACTCCACCGATCAGAAAGAACTTCTCCCGTGATATGGAGAAGGTGGCGTCGCCGCTGGAGTAAACCTCCTCGGCGCCGAACACCGTCGTCAGAAAACCCGTCATTCGCTCGAGATCCCGAACGATGAACGTGACGTGACTGATTCCTTCGATCATGACGGTTACCTCGGACGCTGCCCGGTCAGAGCTCGGACCCTTCGTCCCGTTTCATGCATTTCCCGCGTTCCTGGCGAGTATTTTGTCCAGATGGTTCGCGAAGGACTTCCGATCGTTCTGATTGAGGGCTGGTGGGCCGCCCGTATCGACCCCGCTGGCCCGCATCGTATCGAGAAAGTCCCGCATGTTGAGCCGCGCCTTGATATCTTCCGACGTATACAGCTCACCGCGCGGATTGAGTGCCAGCGCCCCCTTCTCGATCACCTCGGCCGCCAGCGGTATGTCGGCGGTGACTACGAGATCATCGGCATCGACCCGTTTTACTATCTCGTTGTCGGCGACATCGAAGCCCTTGGACACTTGGAGTGTCCTGATGAACCGCGATGCCGGGACCCTCACGGGCTGATTGGCCACCAGTGTCGTTTCTACTCCTGTTCGCTCCGCCGCCCGGAACAAGATCTCTTTGATCACGACGGGGCACGCATCGGCATCCACCCAGATTTTCATCAATTCGCACTTCTTTCGGTCGCGGGCATTACAAGGGACAGACAGGCGCAGTGGCGGTCGATCGATACTCTCCAACCAGCTTTTCCGCCAGATCCCGTTCGTCACTGGTGAGCGCCTGGTACTTGCGATCGTAACTCCAACCGTAAGCCCAGCGATACCAGTTGTAGAAGTACGGGCTGCCGCCGACTCTCACGCCTTCGTACATGAGTGTCGCCAACGCGGTGTTTCCGGTCTTCGCCAGGACGCACTCTTTCAGCCTGGTATCTGCGACGGAACGCTCGTCGACGGTGCCGCCCCGCCAGTAAACGAGATCGTGCTCGAAGCAGCAGGAGCACCAGTCCGCCTTGTCGATCAGCGACGAATCCGGAAACAGGGAGCATCCATCGCTGGTGAACGACCCCAGCTGTGCGTCCGACGAACAAGCCGCGCCGATTAAGCAAAGCATAATAACGCGCGTGGCCTGCATGACGCTTACGACGTGCTTCAGACCAATGTGCGTCATCTATCGATTCACGACTTCTATCCGGGAAACGAAGCCCTCGTCGGTAAACGCGATCGTCTCCAACCCCTCGCGCTCGACCGGTTCTCCAGTCTCCCCGTCAGTCGCCGTCATCACGAAATCGAACTCGACCATTCCGTCTCCAACGTATCGAAACTCTCGGACGTCCCAAGCGACGTCGGGAAAGCGCGCGAAGAAGCCGGTCATCATGCCACTGATGGCATCGCCGCCCTCGAAGCGTCCGACGTTCGTGGAGAGGTAGGTCACCGCATCCGCGAACATCGGTAGGATGAAGTCGACCCGGTGAGCGTTCGACAGGGCCACATACGCTCGGGCCAGCGCGATCTGCTCGGCGGGGTTCACGGATCCAGCGCCCATCAGGAGGCCTCCACCGCCGGGGTCATGGTGTCGCGAAACCTACCGGTTGAATTGCCATCGTACCTACGTTTCGGGCGTCTCGAGTATGGTCGCCTCCAGGTGTGTCGAGCCCGAGAGCGAGTTCGTGATCAGGCAGCTCTCTTCGGCCTTCTGAAGGATCCGCCGGGCGCGGGACTCGTCCGTGGCCGGCGGCACCCGCAGTGTCGCGTTGACGAGAAAGTGAGTGAACTTCGTGGTGCCCTCGTGTCGATCGAGAGTTCCTTCGACGCTGCATTCGAGGGATATCCAGGCGAGCTTGGAGGCCCTGGAAATCGCCCTGAAGCTGAGAATGAAACAGTCCGCGACCGAGGCGACCAGCAGCGTCTCCGGAGACCAGCGGTCTCCCGGCCCACCGAATTCCGGTGGTGGCGCGGAAGGAATCCCATCCAACCCTTCTCCGGCGAGGCTGACGTCGCCCTCGGGAGCGGCCATTGCCTCCACCGTGTAATCGTGAGGAAAACTCTGCATGGTACCTACCCCATCGCCTTCGCGAGCAGATCGAGGCCCGCCTGCGTGAACGCCCACATGTTGGCTTCGCGATCCGCGTTGCCGGTCTCGAGTGTGATGACCAGCTCTACCGGGCCGGCGATGGCGAGACAGCAATGACCGGCATCGTCACCGTAACGGTTACCGGTGGGTCCCGTGGCGCCGGTCTCCGCCAATCCCCAGGTTGCGCCGAGCTTGGATCGAATCGTGCGTGCACACAGGGCGGCATAGGGCTCGGAGGCGGAGCGGGATTCCGCGGGTAGGTCGGTGGCTATATCGAGCAATGCGTGCCGGGCCGCGCCGGTGTATATGACCCCTGCTCCGAGGAAGTAAGCCGATGCTCCAGGAACCGACAACAGCGCCGCCGAGATTAACCCTCCAGTCGACGATTCCGAGACTGCGACCGTCTCGGATCGCTGCTTCAGCGCGGTGCCGAGATCCCGTGCCATTGACTGCAACTTCATTCCTGATCTACTCCCTGCCGTGTCGGTTGTGCTGCCTGCCCGTAACGCTACCTGGTGCACTCTGGTGCGATGTCGAGTACGCAGCGCATATTCGTGCAAACCGTGCGGGTTTTACTTTCCAGCACGAAAGTCTGGAACTCTTCGTCTCTCTTGAAACAATCCCCAGGCGTGAAATACGAGGTGAATGGCGCCTGGGACTGTACCCACTGGCTGTATGCCTGGACGCTGTCTGTCCGCACCGCTGCCGGCCAACCTCCTTCTCCAATCACCCATTCGCACTGCACCGCTTCCTCGCAAGCATACCATCGCTCATCATCGGCGAGTGCACTCGTCAACAGAAACGCTGCGTACGCCGTGGCGACCAATATCCGATACATAACAGTTTCAACCCTATCGCTGATCTCGGGCACGATGGTATACCGCTTCGATCCTGTTGCCTTCCGGGTCCAGCAGAAACGCCGCGTAGTAGCCGGGGTGGTACTCGCGTCGGCCAGGCTCACCGTCGTTAGTGCCACCCGCATCCAATCCGGCGGCGTGAAACGAATCTAAGTCGTCTGTCGAGGACGCGCGAAAATACCAGTGGCGCCTGGAACTCGGCAATGGTTCCTGAGACTCGAATCCGCTCAACGGTCCCCTTCGCGTCGTCGGGCAAGTTCGCGAACGTCGCGATTCCCCAAGAGTTCCGCGAACGGTAGCAACGGTCTTGGTTTGTCAGGCGGCATGGGCCATCTCAACCCACAGATTGAAAATTTGAGCGGTTTCCGGCATTTCACGTGTCTTCGCGGCTACCTGTTCACCAACCGATTTCGACAATTTCTGTCTCGATCGAAATCCCTGTCGGAAAGTCAGCTGACACCCTGATTCCACAGGCTCAATCCGAAAATCCGCATCCGCGAAATGCATATTGAAGGTGTGAATCGCCACACGTAAGTAGCGAGACGGCTCCGAAGCCGTAATCAGTATGCTCATCGATGCATTGATGATTCCACCCAACATCGCGGCCTTTGCAACAAGCCTGTTGCCAACGTATGTCACCGGCACCCCCTCACTCACTCTTCGAACCTCAACAGACTCTTCCCCGGCGGTCGGGATCTCTATGATACGCATGAGCAGCGGGTCCAGGCTTTTCCAGGCGGCATCGGCCGAGACATCGACTACCTCCGTGGCGTCAGCCCAGAATATATTGTCCTCTTTATATGTCGTGATCTCGTTGACCGCTACCATGACATTTCCCCGGGCTCAGCTCGAGACAAACCGTGAGGTGGTTTGGCCATCAGGCAAAGTCCCCTTGCATTGCGAGAGATTCCCCAGCCGGATCGAGGGCGAACGGGATAGCCCGGTGCGCTGGGACGGACTCGTCGCGATCGCCGACAAGGGCAAATCTGATCACAAATCCATCTCCGTGTGTGCGTCACCTGGCGCTGACGACATATTTCAGTATCTGCACGACCTGATCTGTCGTCGTCGCCCAGGCCATGGCGGAGGCATCAACTTCCTTGAGCGCATGCACTATGTCTTCGCCGTGAAGAGTTATGTAGGGTTTCCCTATCGCCGAACAATACCCGGCGTCAAACGCTGCATTCCACTGTTTGTACTTATCACCGAATCGCACCACGGCCACGTCACACTTCTCGATGAGTGTCTTCGTGCGAATGCCGTTGACCTTTGATGACTTGTGATCCCGCCAGAAGCCGCTGGTCTCGGCACCAAGCAAGTCTCCAGCCGCATCGCTGGCTTGATGGTCCGTCACGGCCGACGAAAAGGAGACGGGCAAGTCGTGTGCCTTGGCACCATCGATCAACTTCTGTCTCCAGTCCGTGTGAATCTCGCCCGAAAGGTAAATGTTCCAGTTCATCGTTATATCCTGTGTCTAGCGACTGTCATCTCATGAGAGTCATTGGGGGGGAGGTGGCGGGAATAGAGCGTATGGAGGACTGGGTTCCTTGTCGGGTGGCACGTAGGCCGGCGCGGCGCGGCCGCCGGGACCAAGATGGCGAATGTATTTGTAAATCGCACGCAGATCTCCATCTTTCATGCGATTCAGGTTGAACCAGGGCATCGGAGGCCGTGCCCTCAAGTTTTTCGCCAGCAAAACCCACTGGTCCTCGGAAAGGTTCTGGGCCAGAGTGCGTAAGTTCGGAGGATAGGTCGTCCCCCACGGGCCCCGCCACCCAAAGCTATCTCCCGTCAGCCAGAGTTCCTCGGGCGTTTGTCCCTCAGAAGCCAGGTAACCCGGAGTATGGCAATCGTTACACCCGGCTATTGTGATCAGATATCTTCCGCGATCCACCGCCTGGTCATCCGTCGTCTGAGCCGCTGGCAGGCCGGGTGCAAGGCCAAAGCCGAAGATTGCAGTGAGAACCAGAAGATCGACACATCGTTTGGCGCTCATCTAACCGCCCTCCATTCTTCACGAAGTAATGACTGGATTTCGACTAAAATTCCTTTCGAACTCGCTTGGGATTTTTCTCGATCGTCTCGGTACGGACAGCGATGTTCCCCACGACTGGGTAATCCTGCTCGAATGTCATGATAAGTACGCCAGAAACATCACTGCGTTCTTCATAATGAAGTCGCAATTCTATACGCAACAATGTGGTGCCCCCTAACGACTAAGCTCAGCTGCGGACAAGCCGCGAAGCGGGTTAGCCGGTTACCTGCATACCTTCAATGAACTCTACCACTCCCGTGTCGAGCGAGTATTCGGCACCCACGATCACTAGCTCACCATTCTGAATAAGTCCTTCGAGAAACTGTGACCCATGTCGAAGTTGGTTTACGGCAGCTCGAATGTTCGCTCGAACGGCGTGTTTCACCAAGTCATCTGCATTATGTCGGAGCTCCGAATCAAACAACGATTCCAACGCTGGACGAATTCTGTCGACGATGGAGTAAAGGTTCGGTGACCGGTTTGCCGACGGGCGCTCAAGTTCTTCTAAAGTTGCCAATACGGCCCCACATGCCGAATGACCCAAAACAACAACTAATCGTGTACCGAAGCGCTCTGCCGCGAATTCGACACTGCCAACTTGGGAAGGTGCAACGATATTGCCGGCGACACGAATGACAAAAAGGTCACCTAGACCTTGGTCGAAGATGATCTCCGCTGGAACGCGCGAGTCGGAACATCCGAGTATGATGGCAAATGGTTCCTGACCTGCCGCTAAATCGCTGAAATGTGAGTGTCCGACGAAGGAATTCGGGTCTCGATCGTCGGTCACGAATCGACGATTCCCCTCCACCAAACGTTCGAGTGCTTCGAGCGGAGATATCATCGTTGCTCTGTCCTCATCCGGCCAACGACCAAGTTGAGCGGCGCTCGATGCGTAGATGAGACACTGATCGAGGGCACCATAACCGTGGACCGTACTTCCCTATTCTATACGTTTAACGTTCGCGTGTTGTTCGGTCGCCCACTCATGACAGAGGTCACCTAGATACCGCTCAATGTCGGACTCCGGGAGATCCGCGGGTATCACGATGTCCTTAGCTGGTCGCCTACTGATTCCCATTCCTCAGTCGCTAATGACAAAGCATAGCATTTGACAATTCGCGTAGCGGATTGGCTGTCGGCTGCAGCGCCTCGTTAGCAGGCTCTACTCCCGCCAATGCTGAGGCTGATTTAAGACCTCTGAGCACTGAACCCTTCCTCCGATACTACCGATCACACCGGCCCTCAATTCCTGCACCATCCAAGCGTCTGCGTGCTCCGGAGGAATGGGATAAGGAGCCTCGAATCCAAGTACGCCTGCAGTTTGGAACCCGAACTTCGGATAGTAATTGGGATGACCAAGCACGAAAACCAAGCCCGCACCTGACTCTGCCAACTGCCTCAAACCTTCTGTAATCAACATACCTCCGAGGCCTTCTCCTTGAAAGTCGCCTGAAACTGCTAGTGGGGCAAGAATCCGAACTGAGACCTCTTGATCCTCGGGTTGGAGTCTTGCCGCTGTGAAAAGGATATGGCCTACTAACTTTCCGTCTGCTTCTGCAACCAGTGATAGCAAAGGTTTTGCCGACTCATCGTCCAGCAGATCGTTGACGAGTCCTACAATTTCTTGGCCTTGCTTCTGCCCAAAGGCACTCGTGTGGATGCCGTAAATTGCAATGCGGTCAGGTTCTGTTGAACGCCTTATCTTCAAAATGGACTTCTCTCTTGGCCTGCTAACGACCAAGCTCAGCGGCGCGGACGAATCGCCAAGGAGAGCAGCCCACCTTTAACCGCGTCCGCTGCAGCGCCTTGTTAGACGGAAGCTGCGCCTTAAGGTGGATGTCGTGCTCAAAATGTCGAATGTTCTGCACGTTTCACTACTCCGTCTTCAATCTCCAAACTGCAAGACTCGTCGCACATCGTCAGGGCCGCACAGTAAATTACTTTCTGAGCGCTTGGATTATTGGGTTCGGGAATCGGACCCATTCGAGTGAGAAAGAATGTGCCCTCAAGACCTTCAAGATCTTCGATGTGAGTTCCAATCGAATATTTACTACAGAGGTCGGCGGTGGCTCGACTTTGTACCATGAGAACAGATATGTAGACTACGATTCCGCAGGCTACTAGAAGCCCGAATATGCTAATTGCACGTACCATATTTTCCGCCTAACGACCAAGCTCAGCGGCGCGGACGGAAAGCCAAAGAAAGCAACCATAGCTTATTCGCGTCCGCTGCAGCGCCTTGTTAGGCGGATACCACTCTTTCATTCCTGACCTGGCGTATTGTTAACGGCAGAAGCAGTAACTCAACCATCAAGTATAGGAAACCGAATGCGCCGGAGGTCATCCCAAGCTCAGATCCACCCCAGATTCGTGGCGTTGTGTCGTCCGTAAACACCATTACTGCGACATAGGCTACGCCGATCCAGGATAACGCGCCCACAGTAAGACCGACTAATCCGATAGTAACGACGAATTTTGCGATCCCGTTCAAATGAATATAGACGGCGTGAATTTTCCCTCGAACGAGCTGAAGAAGCCTGACCGGAATGCCAATTATCCCCCCAGCGCCAACTACCATCAAAAACATAAGGAAAAATGTCATCGTTGCAGTAAAGCAGGCCGTCTAACGCGGAAATCCGCCTAACGACCAAGCTCAGGCGCGCCGGCTCTGAAACCACTCGTCGAAGGCGGCACGATCGCTTTTCGGCGTCGGCTGCAGCGCCTTGTTAGGTTTACAGGGCACGGCATTTGACTATGAAATCCACATGAATGTGGTCATCGTGTCTAACCCACGACCGTTTGGTGGGAATCAGAATATTGTTCCGAATATAGTCCCCATGGCGGGTTTCGTATAAGTGGGGCTGCAGCTTGGGTTCGAACAAGACCCGCCATATCTTGATACCGTATTTCGCTGCGGATTTATGCAGTGCAACAATCTTGGCCCCAAGCGCCTCGAAATCGATCTGATATTCGTCATAGCGGCCATTCTGGTCAAACTCAATGTCGTAGCCATATCGATTTAGGGCGTGTGTGGGAAGGTGGACTGACCTTCCTGAGGGGTCCTTAACAGGGACCATCAGATCGGCGGAAAGTCCGTTTTGGTGAGTTTTGTGGGGAGAGAACTCCCCACCAAGTTCAGCGCCCGTCTCGGCAAACTTGAACACCTTTCCCGGCGCCTCCGCTTCAAGCCGCTTGTACGCGGCGAGAATGACGTCCCGGACCTTGCTATGAACGTAGGTACGGCCCAGAAGCTCAGGGACACCGCCATACGAAACGAAATTCGGTCCTGCGCTCGGAAGCTGTACGCCCCCCTCCAGGCGGCCGTCGCCTGTGGTCCCAAAGCAAACACTCTCTTTTGAGAATGCGGCCGTGAAGTGGCAAAGAAGTGTAAGGAGAAAAAATGCTCTCATAGGGTGAACGTAAACCTAACAGCCAATTAGATGGAAAGTTCCCACGTTAAAACCCGGATACTTTCCACCTATCACTCGCCAGATCGCCAGTAGATAGAGTATCCCTAATTCTTATGCCCTGATTAAACGTACATGAATCAAGTTGGTACAAGCGGTTGATGTTGTAAAGCCCTTGCAGTACGAGATTTCAACGGGGTGCATACCGGAAACTTTCCATCTAATTCCAGTTCCATTTTCGGATCGCGGCAACCGTTCGACTCCCCGGCTGACGGAGCCGGGTTCCCTCGATTCACCTTTGGCAGCGCGGACAGTAGAACGTCGAGCGCTGCCCGATAACTCGGCTGCGAATGGGTGCTCCACAGTTGTCACAGGGTTCGTTCTGCCGACCATACACCCGAAGCTTTCGCGAGAAGTAGCCAGGATTGCCGTCGGTGTCAACGAAATCGCGAAGGGTGGTTCCGCCCGCCGTGATGGCGTCCTCCAGCACCTCACGCACGGCGTCCACCAGTCGTTCGTAGCGTAACAGGGATATGCGGCCCGCGGACCTCATGGGATGAATCCCGGCGATGAAAAGCGCTTCGCTCGCGTAGATGTTGCCCACGCCCGCGACGATGTGGCTGTTCATTAGAAATGACTTGACGGCAACTCGCCGGCCTCTTGAAAGTGTGTGAAGCCACTCCGCGTTGAACGCGCTGCCCAGGGGCTCCGGGCCGATGTTCCTCAACAGAGGATGTTCGAAGGGGTCCTCGGTGGTCCACAGGGCGGCGCCGAAGCGTCGCGGGTCTCGGAGGCGCAGGCAACGTCCGTCCTCCATGACGACGTCGAGATGGTCGTGCTTTTCGGGGGGAACATTGTACGAGACGACCCGCAGGCTGCCGGACATGCCGAGATGCAGGATGAGGTGGCCGATTGGTGATTCGAGGAGCAGAAACTTCGCGCGCCGCGATACGCTGCGGATGGGCTGGCCTGGGAGATCACGGGCGAGGGCGGCCGGGATCGGCCAGCGCAGGCGCGGCTCGCGGACCACGACGGCGCGCACCCGATGGCCTTCGAGAAACGG
>Ga0070726_10003839_pt1 | contig 12377 bp, 10 predicted proteins | sample tdAd471_FD_67275 | JGI IMG/M metagenome (GOLD analysis project Ga0070726, IMG submission 67275) | Marine sediment microbial communities from the Atlantic coast under amendment with organic carbon and nitrate - tdAd47.1 | ecosystem: Environmental > Aquatic > Marine > Coastal > Sediment | place...
CTCCCGCAAGCTCTCCAAAGAATGGCTCGAGGACCCGAGGCCCCTCTCGATCAACCGCCAGTTCGATCGCCGCGCGATCTCGGGTGAGATCGTCACCGTCGAAGATCTCCGGGACGATGATCGCGTCATGGCTCCCGAACGCCTGGCCAACGAGAAGATCGTCGGTTTCGTCACCGTGGGCATCATCTTCCAGAACACACCCATCGGCGCCATCCGCCTTTACGACTTCGAGCCCAGACTCCTGGACAGCTCCGAGCAGCGTCTCGTCCGATCGATCGCCCAGCAGGCGGCCGTCTCGATCGAGCAGGCCAAGCTCCTGCAACTCCAGGCCCGCGATCGGCGCATCGGGCGTCAGCTCAAGCTGGCAAGCGAGATTCAGCTCCGCATGATGCCCACCACGATGCCCGTCATGCCCGGGCTCGACATCGCGGGGCGCTACACCCCTTCACTGGAACTCGGGGGCGACTTCTACGACGTCTTCAAAGTCGGCGTCACCTCCAAGCCAAACCTGGGCCTTGTCATCGGCGACGTCGTGGGCAAGGGCGTGCCCGCGGCCCTGCTCATGGCCAGCGTCCGATCGTCCGTCCGCGCCTACGCACAGGACGTCTACGACATCGACGAAATCGTCAGCAGAACCAACAAGTCCCTCTGTCGCGACACACTCGAGAGCGAGTTCGTCACACTCTGGTACGGCGTCATCGATCCCGAAACCCTCCACCTGACCTACTGCGGCGCTGGGCACGAGCCGCCCATGATCATCTCTGTCCCACGCGACCGCCCGCCCACCATGGCCGACCTCGTCGAACTCTCCACCGGCGGCATGGTCATCGGTGTCGATCCCGCACAGCGCTACCAGCGAGGCCACTTCGATCTGCAACGCGGCGACGTGCTCATCTGCTACACCGACGGCATGACCGATGTGCAGAACTTCGAAGAAAATCGCTTCGGCAAGCGTCGGCTGCAGTACGCGATCATCGAAACCCTCGCTGAGGCCCCGGCTGCGACGCCCGAAGAGATCATCGAGGGCATCTTCTGGCGCATCCGCCAGTTCGCGGGCCTTTCCAAGCAGCCCGACGACCAGACACTCCTGGTCGTCCGCACCTGATCACGCGCTCTCGCACGCGTACCAGTGCGTCCAGAGCCGCTCGACCCGCCGCGTGTGCTCTTTGGCCGAGTCGCTGTAAAGCTGTTTTCCAAGCTCGTGCGCACGCAAGCGCACATCCGTCTGCCGGCGACAAATCTCTGTAGAAAGCTCAACCTCTTGAGAACCAAGAAACGCGCCAAGTTCGCTCAAATCATGGTCGCTGCCCAGCAAATCCGAAACGGATTTGGCCAGTTCGTAGCGATCGTCGGCCGCCAGTTCCCAAGCATCTCTGAGCAGGCGCGTGTGGTACCGGTCGTACTTGATCTGCTTGCGCCACTCGTGGAACGCCTCGGCCGAGCGCATGTCATAGGCGGTCTGCATGTCGATCTGCGCGCGGGCGTACGTCTTGCCAAGCCCGGCGCGCACAACCTCGAAGCCCTCTTTCTTGATCTCCCAGTGGCGCGAGCGCTCAAGAGCCTGTTCCATTGCGTGTTGAAACGCGTCGAGCGCTTCCTGCACGTCGGCCTTGGCAGCCTCCTTGCTCCGCCTGACGAGTTCGCTGCGGATGGGCGCAAAGCGGGCGGGATTGATATCGCTTGAAACGAGCTCGTCGAACGTGTCCAGCATCGCGGTCGCGTCGCGCAGACCAGCCAAACCCCGGGCCGCGTCGCGGAAGGCGGCGTTCTCCTCGGCGTACCCCGCAAAGGCCGGCCTGACGAGCCGGATCAGCCCGCGGACCTTCTTGCACCTTTTGCGCACAGCAAAGGCCTTCTCGTGCGGCCCGAGCTTGTCGCGCGAAAGTTCATCCAGCGCCCGCTCGATCTGCTCAGAAGCGATCCGCCGAACGCCAAGGTCCACGGGTTCGGTTGCATCCAGGCAGTACGGCACGGGTTCCCTCCGCTTCGAGGATACGAGGGGATGCGTGGCGTGCTGAGGAGCCGAAGTGTCAAGATACTGTGAGCGCAGCGGAAGCGCCGGCTCGGTGTCCGGTTCTCTTGTGACAACAGCTATCGAGCGATTCAGGCCGCCGAGGGGCCGTCGTATGAATCTTCTTCGGACCCGAGCAGTTCGCGGAACTCATTGAAGTTGAGCTGGAGATGGTCGAACTTCTCGTCAACCTGTTCCATCAGTTCGCGTGTGCGCTCGGAAAGCTTGGCCACGGGGACGCTGTCGGCCGGCGACCTGGAACGGTTGCCAGCAGTGCGTCCGGGGACGCTGCGGGGAAACGGAATCGGAGCGGGATCTTCTTCCCACGTGCCCCTTAATCGGAATTGGTTCACAGAGAACCTCCTTGCTGCTCCATCTGAGCCAGAACGGCCCATATCTCGGAACAATGAGGTTCATCGGATGAGTCGCGGCCGGGGTTGATGCGTGATCGTCAGAGACTGAACCGAATCCGTGAATGAAGCCCGGTTTCACGCAACTTCTGCGCTTTAGGGAAGATCGGCAATGTGGTTATCGGGCGTTGGGTTTGGCTTCGACCCGCTGACCGACCTTGGGCTCTGTCCCCGACAGGGCGCGTTTGAGGTTCCCCCGGTGCTTGTAGATCACGATCGCTGCCAGCAGCCCCGTGACCGCGGCCGCGGGCCAGGCCCCGCCAAAGCGATCGGCAGCCAGAAAGACCAGCGCCAGCGTGGTGATCGGCAGGCTCACGGCCGCGGCACAGCTCGAAACGCCGACGAACCGCGTCAGTTTCAGCACGATCAGAAAGACCGCAAGCGCGATCCCGCCCGCGATGGAGAGGATTGGGAAGACCGCCAAGAGTGTGCCCAGCCCGGTGGCGACGCCCTTGCCGCCTTTGAAGCCGAGAAACACGCTGAACATGTGCCCGAGGACCGGGGCGATCATCGCGGCGAGCCACCACCAGGTCTCGGTGGGGGTGAGGGCCTCATCTGTGCGCACGAGCCCGTTGATAAGGCCGAAGGCGAGCGTCGGGATGAGTCCCTTGAGCATGTCCAGAAAGAAGCAGATGAAGAAGAACTTCTTGCCCAGGACGCGCCCGACGTTGGTGGCCCCGATGTTTTTGGAGCCGTGCTGACGGATGTCGATGCCTTTGGAGCGCGCGATGAGCAACCCAAACGGGATCGACCCGACGATGTAGCCGGCCAGGATCATCGCGATGAGCACCGCAGGCGACTGCATCAGGTGCCGGTCTGCTGTGCTTTGGGGACGTAGCGCTCGCTGAGGGCGGCGATGAGCTTGTCGAACACGCCGTCGGCGTCGCAGGTCGCATCGATCACGAGGTACCGGCCGGGCCAGCGTTTGGCCTGATCGAGGTAGCTCTGGCGGACGCGGGCGCGGAAGTCATCCGGGCGCGCCTCGATGCGATCGGGCTCGGCGTCTCGCCGGCAGGCGGCTGTGGATTCATCGACATCGAACACGACGACGAGATCCGGGTCGAGCCCGCCTGTAGCTGCGTTGGCAACCTCAAGGATTTCCTTCTCCGAGAGCCCGCCGCCGGCGCCTTGGTAGGCGAGGGTCGAACTGACGAACCGGTCGGCCAGGACGAGGTGTTTTTGGGCGAGCGCCGGGCGGATGGTCTGCTCGACGAGTTGTGCTCGGCTTGCCATGTAGAGGAGCATCTCGCAGCGGAGGGTCATGTCGCCGTGATCGTGCGCGAGCAGCAGCCTGCGGATCTCTTCGCCGATGCCCGTGCCGCCGGGCTCGCGGACCTCGGTGACCTGCGTGCCGTGGTCCGAGCAGAAGGCGGAGAATCGGGCGAACTGCGTGGATTTGCCCGAGCCGTCGGGCCCTTCAAAGACCACGAGTCGGCCGGCCAGCGCGCTACAGAGTGTCTGGTGGTTCTGCACGGGAGCAGTCTATACCGGATGACGGGTGGCACGGCTTGTCCCGCAGTGAAAGCCGTGAATTCGATCGCACGCACGGCTTGCCGATGACGGACAAGCCGTGGCACCCTGCTCGTGAAACCATTTACGCGTCGCTCATCGGCACGAACTCGACCTGTCGCTTCGAGCCGGTCTCGTCGTAGCGCGAGCTTGGGCCGCCGAAGATCAGGCGGTCGATCGAGAGCGCGCCCGGGCCCATCAGGAAGATCGCCAGTGCGGACATGAGCAGCGCGAACTGCCAGAAGAGGTGCGTGTAGACCGGGCCGCTGGCGCCCATCTCGAACATGCCCGGGGGCAGGAAGCCGAGGACCGCTGAGCCCGACTGGATCGCCGGCCCGATCTGTGTGAGCCACATCGCGGTGAGCATCGTGCCCGCCAGCGGCAAGGCTGCCAATCGCGTGAAGAAGCCGATGAGCATCGCAGCGCCGCAGACGAGTTCGAGGATGGCTGCGACCCACGCGAAGACGACCGGCAGCGTGCCCTTGGCGAGCGCATCGGGCCAGAGCGGCATGAGCGCCTGGCCCTGATCATCGACGCCCGGGTTGGCAGCGTGATGGAGCGAGAGCGCCAGGCCCATGACGCGCTTGACCTCGACGGGCTGAGCACTCACGGAATTGGTCTGGGCTTGGAAAGCGACGGGCATGGCGTTACTGCCGTCCTCGACGGGCGCGACTTCGTCATCGGTCGCGGCTGGGTCTTCGGGCGGGAGATCGTCGGCCGGGGGTTGGGTTTCCTCGATCGGCTCCTCGGGCGCGATGTCCTCGGCGGGCTGATAGTCCGCGGGCGGAGGCGTCAGGACGGGTTCGTCCTCGGGCACCACGTCGGGAATCGTCTCGGGGATGACCGTTTCGGGCGGAATGACGTCGGGTTCGGGCTGAACCTCTTCGGGATTGTCCAGTGGCGGCGCGGGGATGGCTGCCGACTCAGGGCCGATCTGGCCCCATTCCACCAGCACGGCGATGTCGTTCGGGTCGGAAATTGTGGTGCGGTAGGCCACTTTGCTGACGCCAGCCCAGATAAAGGTGCTCGCCAAAGCAAGCCTGAGGCATAAGGGCGCGACGTTCAGGGCCAGTGTGGTGCGAAAAGACATGGATGATCCTTCCTTCCGGCCTCGAAGACGGGCCATCGCGGCCGATACCCGGCAAGGCCGGCTCCGACTCCGTCCATGATACGGAAGCCCGGGGCGTGCGTTTCTCCATACCATCGGACGCTCGGGGCTCATTGGACCACCCGAGGAACGATGCGCGGGCATGGCGGAATTGGCAGACGCGCGGGATTTAGGTTCCCGTGGCCGAAAGGTCGTGCAGGTTCGACTCCTGTTGCCCGCATTGACTCAATCCCTTACCAACCCGCCTCTTGCGGGGGGTGGATAAGGGTCAATCCGGTATCGGAGCGCGTACGCTTCCCTCCTTGGCTGAGCACAAGAACCAACCCGCCCGTCCCGGTCTGCCGCGACTTGTCGGTTCGGATGACACGTCTTCGAAGAACGTGTCTTCCAAAGGCGATGCCTCGCAGATCGAGGGCAAGCCCACTTCCTCGCCGGCCGATGCGCCCTCGCCCATCGGCACGGTGGTCGGGCGTCGGTACGAGCTCGTTGAGTTTCTGGGCACGGGCAAGCTGGGCAAGGCGTTCCTGGCGCGCGATCGGCTGACCGAGGCGATGGTCGCGCTCAAGCGATTCCGCACCGACACCGAGAAGCACCGCCAAGCGGCTGAGATGGCGATGGCGGCCGCCGAGCAGGTCGCGGCCTCTCGGCACGAATCCATCGTCCGCGTCTACGACGTCGGCGAGGACGCCGCGGGCCCCTACATCGTCAGCGAGTTTGTCGACGGCCCAGACGCGGGTCGGCTCGTCGCCTCGCAGGGCGCGATGAGTCTGCGCCAGGCGGTCCGCATCATCGAGACGATCGGGACGGCTGTCGCCTTTGCGCACGAGCACGGGTTCTTCCACGGCTCGGTGCGCGGCGGCAACATCCTCTTTGTCGAGGGCAACAAACCAGTGCTGGCCGACTTTGGCCTGGGCGGGCTCGACAAGGGCGACCACGCACGGGCGATCCGTCAGGACGTCAAGGGTCTGGCCCGGACGCTCTGCCAGCTATTGACCGGTGTGTCGTCCGGCTCGGTCGATGTGCGCGATCTGCCCGAGGCGGTTCAGCCGGCGGTCAGGGCGGCCCTTGGCACGAGCGTGACGGCGCGGCAGCCGACGATCGACGCGTTCCTGCGCGAATTGCGGGCGACCGAGCTGCACCCCGAGGAACTGATCGAGGGCGAGGAAGAACTCATCGGCCGGGCGCGACGCGCCGAGCTCTCGGGCTCTTTCGCTGCAATGCGCGAGGCGGGCGAGGAGGCCCTGACGAAAAACAGCGAGTCGGCCGAGGCGATGGTCGTGCTCCGCAGGGCGGATCAGCTCAAGGGCGAGCGCGACGAGCTGATGAAGACGTTCCGCCAGCACGAGCAGGACCTGAACTACGCCGGCGCGCTCGATGCGCTGACCCGGTTGCTCAAGCGGTTCCCGGCCGATCACCAGGTCCAGCGCCTGGGACCCAAGCGCGAGACGCTGGCGGAGCTGACAAGGCTGACGGGCATCGCTGAGCAGCTTTGTGCTGCGGGGCACGTGGGCGCTTCGCTGGACACTTGGAGGCGGATCGCAGAGCTGAGCCCCAAGGATCAGCGCGCCAAAGAGATGGCGGCCCAGGCCAAACGTGCTCGATTGCGATCGCGCACGACACGGGCGGCGGGCGTGCTGCTGGTTTTGGCGGCTGTCGGTGGCGCGGGCGGGTACTTCGCGTGGGACGCGGGGTATCTTGATAGCCTCGAGATCCCGGGCCTGCCGATCAGCGGGGCTGTCGCCAACGGCGCTGCGGATCAAGGCGACACGGCTCTAGCCGAGAAGCCCAAGGTTCTGCCCGCGCAGTCGAACCCGCTCGTGCGCACGCCGGTGGATGATCGTGTGGCAACGCCCGTCAATGAGCGCAATGAGCAGGAAGAAGATGGCGGGGATGCTGCGGAAATGAACGCGCCGGTGGCGCCTGTCATCGATATCGAGGCCGAGCGGCGCAAGGCCCAGGCCCAGTCGGCGGCTCTTGCCAAGCGTGATGCGCTGTCGGCCAAGCGCCACGCCGAGCAGTCGGGCGCATCCGGGCTGGCGGCTGCTTCGTTTGAGAGCGCAGTGTCGGTGCTTGAGCGCGCCGAGTCTCAGTTGGAATCGGGCGAGTTTGCCTTTGCCGAGGACAGCTTCAACGAGGCGCGGGGCGCGTTCGTGTCCGCGGCCGCCAAGGCCGGCGTGGCGATCGCCGAGGTCCGGGGCATCATCGAGGAGCGCCGATTCCGCGACGCGACCAAGGCCATCGAGCGGATCGAAGCCAAGGCCCCGCGCACGGAAGTCGACTCGCTCTGGCGGGATCTCGAAAGCGCCCGCGGGCGATCGATCGAGCTTGCCGCGGGCGTTGAGCTCCCGCTGCGCTACATCGAGCCGGGCGTCTTTGTGATGGGCAGCCCCGAGGGCGACCCCGAGCGCCGCTTCGGCGAGGACACCCGGCAGGTCCGCATCGAGAAGGGCTACTGGCTGGCAGCGACAGAACTCACACGCGGGCAATTGGCAGCGATCCGCGGCGCACCGGCTCCGGATCAGCCCGATCTGCCGGCGCTTGGGATTACGATCGACGAGGCGCGGACGTTGACGGGCATGCTGAGTGATCGTTTCGGCGGGACGTTCAGTATCCCGACCGAGGCGCAGTGGGAGTACGCGTGCCTGGCCGACCGCGATCGCGCCAGCGAGGCGGGTTGGTCGGTGCTCGATTCGTCGGGCCTGCCGCGCGAGGCGGGCGCCAAGGGGACGAACCCGTGGGGCCTCGCCGACATGCTGGGCAACGCGGCCGAGATCGTGATCAGCGATGGTGTCGGCCAGAACGAGAGCGTCGTGATGACGCGCGGCGGGTCGTATCTCTCCACACCCTCTGCCCTGCGGGCCGCGGCGAGGCACGAGCTCGTCCAGCGCGATCGCCCCGATGAACGCGTGGGACTGCGCCTGCTTTGGACGGGTGAGATGCAAACGAATCAGACAGGCACTGAGTCCGAACTTGAACCCAGCTCAAACACCAGTCCCAACACCAACTCAGAGGCCAACGCCCGATGAGGCGCGGCGGCGCTCGTGTTGTGCTGGCGTTGTCGGCCTCGCTTGTGCTCGCTGCCAGCGGGTGCTCGTCGTCGCCCCGCCCGCCCAGAGTGGTCGCTCCCGCACTGCTGAGCGCGGTCTGGTCGCCCGAGGCCGGCGGCCTGTGCGTGCAGCTCGATCGCGGGCTCGACGAATTGGGCTCCGACGGGCTGATGGGTGGCACGCAGCTGCGCCTCAGCGGCCCGACCTTGCCCAGGTCCGTGTACGCCGAGCCGAGCCCGTCGGGCGCGATGTGCTTTCGTATCGCCGAGTCCCCCGCCGAGATGCGCCGTATTAAGCCGGGGCCAGTCACGGTGCACGCGATGATCGATGGCGATCTCTACGAGGTCGATTCGCGGCTGCTCGATCAGCCCTCGATCGATCGCCTCTTTGAGTGGTCGCTCGCCGAGAGCCGAACGAAGAGTGGCATCGCCGGCCCGGGCGGCTCGGTTGAGATCGAGTACCGCATCGAGCCGCAACCCGTCCCCGCCGGCGGGCGCGCGGTGGTCAAGGCGCTGGCGCGCTCAACGGGCACACGCCCGGTCTACCGTCTGCGCAGCACGCTCGAACCACCCAAGGGATCGGGCCTCGAACCGATCGACTTCCAGTTCGGCATGCTCGACGCGGGCGAGACGCTCGAACTCGAGCACCGCATCCATGTGCCAAGGCGCGTGCGCCAGAGCGCGACGAGCTTTGTGGTGTCATCGAGCGAGCAGCACAATGCGAAGGTTGAATCGGCCGAGTCCTTCACGATCGCGGTGAGCCCGCTGCCCCTGCCCGCTTTGGAGACGACGCTTGAGATCCTTCCCGATCGTCACGGTCGCGTGGTCGACCCGGTCTCGGGCGAATTGCGATTCCGCCCGGGCGACGACGTGCACCTGGTCTGCAGCGTCAAGAACTTCGGCGATTCGCCGCTGGTCGGAGGCGTCGCGCGCCTGCGCACACCCATCGCCGACTCAGCGAGCGTGCGCATCGGCCGCGCAATCGTGGGGGATCTGCCGCCATCCGCCTCGGGCCGCGTCAGCATCTGGCTCGTTGTGACGGCTCCCCTCGGCAGCGACCCCGTCCCGATTGTCGTGGAGATCGAGGACCAGGACCTCGGCGTGGTCGCTGAGGCAACGACGATCCTGTTCATCGAGCCGAGGCCGGCGAAGCGCGCGGCGGATTGAGTCAGCGTTAGCGGCGGGTTGTTGTTCGATCAGTTACGGACGCCTGAGAATTCGCTCGAATCGCGGCGGCAGTGCTCGTCATCTGCGCAGTTTGAATCTCAAGCCTTGTCTGCGTGCTTACGCCCGCGGCTCTTTCAGACGGACGTTACTTTGCTTGCTCTTCGGGCTCGTCGTTGGAACACGTAGGTGCAAAAATGAAAAAGGGGATGGGGGTGGGGCGGCTGACGAGCCAAAGTTGCCGGGGCACAAAGGCCAATCGCGGCGAGCTCCGCCTACCCCTCAGGCCTGCCCGGGCCGTCCGAAGACGCCTGGCGTGGCCCTCTTGTCCCTCCCAATCCCATCTCTGCCATGAGACTACCGGAACGCCCGCGGGGGTCAAGACCGAACATCCGAATCGGGCGTTCAGTTTGCGCTAGGCCCGTGTTTTCTGGACTGTCAGGCCGTGTTGTTCGGGTGCGGGTTCCGTGCGTGCCACGGGATACAGGGCGGCCGAGGACGTGTGCCCTTCAGCAGCCGGCGTTGTAGTTGGCAACCCACGCGCTGAAATCGGCGGGTGAGCACATGCCGTCGTCGTTCTGGTCGCAGGCCGGGGCGTTCGCGTTGAACGCGCTGACCCAGGCGCTGAAGTCGGCCGGGCTGAGCATGCCGTCTTCGTTGGTGTCGGCCGGGCAGGTCGAGCTGTCGATAGCCACTGTGCTCGAGGCAACATAGAGATGCCCATCATGCGCGAATGCGAACTCGAACGTGCCCTGTGCTTCGTCCGAGACAACCGAGGCGATGAGGACTTCGTTCATCGTGTTGCCGTCGGCGTCACCGCGTCCGGGGCTTGAAGGGGTGCTGATGCGTGTGAACTCGCCGAGCCAGCCGAGCGGCGCATCGATGATGCCGACGTCAGCGAACGCGGCGGCGTTGATCTCGAGCCCAAACGGGATGACCGGGCTTGCATCGCCCGAGCGATCACCGATCGTGAGGTATGAGTCGAACGGTACGTTCTGGGCGAGATAAATTGATTCCCGTATCGGGAAGATGGTTCCGCTGCTGCCTGATGTGGCTGTGTCGATGAACGCGCGACCGCCGTTGTTGTCGAGTTGGGCGCTGGTGACACTGATGACTTCAGCATCGCCGCTCGGCAGCGGGACGAGGATCTCGTAGGCAGTGCTGCCATCGGGCTCGGTGACGGGGCGAACGCTGAGTTCGAGCGATGTCGTTTCGGGCAGGCCGGTGGCGAGTTGTCCTGTGGTGACGCAGGGGTTGAAGTTGGCGCTGAAGAAGGCGAGGTCGACGCCGTCGGTGTCACCGTCGTTGTCGTAGTCGGCGATGCTCGGCCCGCCGTCGGCGACGAAGCTGAGCATCTGGGTGAACTGGAGGAAGTTGACGCAGCCGCAACCGTTGAGGTCGAGCAGCGAGCAGTCCTGGGCCGAAGCGATGGGTGCCAGTGCGAAAGAGGCGAGGATTGCGGGCGTCAGGCGGCGGGTGGAACGTGTCATCTGAGGTCTCCGTGGAATCAGGTGTCTGGGGGTTTCTGTGACTCTGGGAGGATCACAGTTCTTCGGGTCTGCATCTAGAACACCCTGTGCGCGCCTCTTCTCTGGCGGCAAGATGGGCGGTAGGCTGGGTTCGGAGACGTATGCAGACAGGCTTGCTCACAGATTCGGTCGTACTCGAACCGCCCGGCACGCGGACACTCTGGGCCGATCGTGCGGGAGACTGGCTCGTCGTGCTCGCCCAGTACGCCCCGGGGGAGGGCCTGGGTTGGCATGCGCACGATCTGGCCTCGTTCCATCTCACGCTCAAGGGCACCAGCGATGAACGCTACTGGCGGTTCGATCGTGGCAAGCTGGCGGGGACGGCTCAGTTCTACGGCTCGGGAGTCGAGCACAAGACACGCTTCGGGCCGGGCGGGGCCACCGTGCTGCACATCAACAAACCCAGCGGTGAATCACTCACAGGCAATCCGATGGTCGAACCCGACCCCGGACCCATGCTCTCGATCATGCGGGAGATTCTTCTGGGGGACAACGCCTCGCTTGTCTCGATCGAGGGCTGGTGCGCCGAGCTTGCGGCTTCGATCGCAAGTAGATCGTTTGTCCGCGAGACGGATTGGCCTGTCTGGCTTGAGCGCGTGCGTCAGCGGCTGTTCGACGACCCGGCTGAGGGGCTGACGGTGCGCGAGATCGCTGAAGAAGAAGGGCTGAACACGTCGCATGTGGCGCGGACGTTTCGCGAGCGAATCGGTGTCACGATCGGTCAATATCTGCGCGTGCGTCGGCTCCAGGTCGCTGCCGATACGCTGCTTACATCAAAGAAGCCAATCGCCTCGATCGCGATGGACGCGGGCTTCTGCGACCAGAGCCACTTCGGGCGGGCATTCTCAGCGCGCTACGGCACAACGCCCGCATCGCTTAGACGCGAATTCCGGGACATCTAAGCGGCATAGCGGAAAGTAGTCCTGCTTACGCGGCTTTCTTGCGCTTGTGCAGGATCCCCTCGCGGGTGCGGACGTTGGAGGGGCTGTCGGCCTTCTCGGTCCAGTCTTCCACGCCCGAGAGGTTGAGTTCGCTCGTGCCCGTTTTGCGGTAGCCGAGCAGACGCACGACCTCGAGCACATCCGTCCAGTTGGGGTAGCTCTTGTTGTTGGCGGCCTTGAACGTCTCGATCGCTTTGAGGAAGAGGAACTGCTCGGCGTTCATCTCTCCCTCTTCGGCGGCCTTGACGAAGTCGGTCAGTCGGCGACCCGGGCCGCGCCGGCGCTCGAGGCCGCTGGCGCGGGTGTCCATCACGCTCTGGCGTCGGTCGGGGCCCTCGTAGCGGTGCTCGCTCTTTGCGAGCTTGGGGCCGGTGTTTGATGAGTTTGATGTTGGGGATTGCGAGCCGGGAATATCGCCGCCCATCGCCAGCAGCTCGTCGAGTTCTTCGGAGGTGTTCTCGTCGAGCTCGTCGGCGGGGTCTGCGAAATCAGATTTCTCGAAGGCGTCGTCGTCGAACTGATCGTCGAACGAGTCGAAGTTGTTGTTGCGATCTGCTTGCTGACCCATTGCTGGCTCCCTTTTGTGGAGCCGTGTCTGCAAGTCAGATCGACGGCCCCTGATCAGAGGTCATCGTCATCATCGTCCGAGTCGCCCTCGC
>Ga0070726_10003843_pt1 | contig 12361 bp, 10 predicted proteins | sample tdAd471_FD_67275 | JGI IMG/M metagenome (GOLD analysis project Ga0070726, IMG submission 67275) | Marine sediment microbial communities from the Atlantic coast under amendment with organic carbon and nitrate - tdAd47.1 | ecosystem: Environmental > Aquatic > Marine > Coastal > Sediment | place...
TGAAGACCAAACGGGATATTTATATCGTGCTTATTCTCTGTTTCATAATGTCTCTGGTAACCTTTATCTATTCACAAAGTGTTCTTACAGCCATGTATACCACTTTCTCTATTATGGTTATCGTGGCCAGTATGGTTTCGCTAAACCGTTCAGGTAACAACCAGTCCGCTTCGACCACGTTGACTATAGCTGTAAGGATCACGGCCCAGAGCATTCCACTTATGGTGGTTCTGTTCGTATTGTTTCCGCGCATTGCGCCACTCTGGTCGGTGCCGACTGGAACCGGACAGGCAACCACAGGCGTCAGTGATCGGATGTCACCAGGTGATATTAGTAGCCTTGGCCAGTCTGCAGAGTTGGCATTTCGGGTTACATTTGATGATGGCAATCCTCCGCCATTGAATCAAGGTTTGTACTGGCGAGGCCTGGTATTGGAAGATTTTGATGGGGAAGCATGGAATCGGCAGAGTGGGTCGGTCTACGGCTCTGCGGTAGCACGGAGAGATTCTCAGTATCAACGCGAAGGCCATGTACAGGCGAGCGGTAGTGCTCGTCAGTACAATATCATCCTGGAGCCAACCATGCGACCGTGGCTTTTTGGCTTACATCTGTCGGAGCCCATATCCCCAGGTATTTCAAGGGGAAGGAATTTTGAGCTATTTAGCGACAATATCGTAGCACAAAGAAAATCATACGATCTGGCCAGTTATAGCAGTTATCAGACAGATATATTACTGCCTGATAGTGTCAGGCGTTTTACCACCCGAATACCAGAGTCTGGTAATCATCGAAGTCTAGAGTTGGCTGCCAATCTCCGGTCAAGTGTAGATTCCGATCGTGATTACGCTTTTACCGTCATGGCTATGTTTCAACAACAGGAATTTTACTACACATTGCAACCTCCATTATTGGGGGATAATAAAATCGACGATTTCCTTTTCAATACCAGGCAGGGATTCTGCGAACACTTTGCAAGTAGTTTTGCTTTCATGATGAGGGCCGCTGGAATACCTGCGCGGGTAGTACTTGGATACCAGGGGGGCGAATACAATCGGTTTGAAAATTATTTGATGGTCTACCAATACAACGCCCATGCCTGGACGGAGGTCTGGCTGGCTGGTGAAGGCTGGGTTCGTTTTGATCCGACTTCAGCAGTAGCGCCCGAACGCATTCTTGAGGGTGCACAAGCAGCTTTTAGTGGCCAGCCGGGGTTTGCAACCGATACATTGTTCTCTCTTGGTCGGCTCGGGCAATTATCGTTGATCACTACACTGCGGCACAGATGGGATGCTTTGGAATATAGTTGGAATCGTAACGTCGTCAATTATTCTGAGATCACCCAATCACAAATGTTTCAAAATATATTTGGCCAGGTCACGAAACTGAAAATTGCAATACTCTTAGCGTTGAGCTCATTTTTCACCGTCGCAATAATTGGATTTATGTTGTTTCGCAATACCGAAGAAAGAGAAACCAATTTCTCAGAAACTATCTACCGGAGTTATTGTGATGAACTTTCCAGAATAGGCTTGCCCCGGCTCAAGGGCGAAGGCCCAGTCAGTTACTACAGACGAGTAGCCCGCGCCCATCCTGAGTTACAGTCAGAACTAAGGACCCTGAACGAGCATTACCTGCGTTGGAATTATGGTCGCGAGAATAGGGCAATAAAGGTCGCTGAGAAGAAGTGCCGACAGGAGATGCAGAATGCATTTGCTCAGGTTAAGGCTCGCCTGGCGACTCTATCTTATTCATAGTCTTGCAGCGCAATTATTTCCAGGCAAAATTGGCAATGATGTGTCCTTGTGGTTATCCTCCGCTGATTTTGGCTTCCACGCCACAATTGCGTAAAAGCTCAAGAATAAATTTGCGATGGTCGCCCTGAATTTCTATAGTGCTACCCTTTATGGTGCCACCTGTTGCACATTTTGATTTAATCTCCGAAGCGAACTTGGTGAGTTGTAACGCGCTCCAAGGTAGATTTTTTACTACCGTTACTTCCTTCCCGCCACGACCCTTTCGTTCTTTACCCACTACAACGGGTCCGCTTTCGATGCTTGCTGGTTGATTTTTTACACAGCTGCAAAGCGTCACAGAATTGCCACAGTCAGGGCATAATTTTCCGGATTCAGTTGAGTACACTGGCCGTGAGTTCTTGTTCATCTTGCAGGATAGGAGACCAATAAATAGGTTCAGGTTTTATACAGAGGAGGAAGAGCGTAATTTTGTTGATGTTTTTCAACTTTACTACTACGAATATAGTGTTGCCTCATTGCTGCGAGATTTTGCAGAACGCTTTGTTTCGATTCTGCATTGATTTCAGAATCGTAATATAGCGCGGATTGAACCTGCAGGCAGTAATCTTCTATTTCGGAGCCTCGGGTATAGCGTAAAACATCCTCCATGGTTGCAACCTTCTTTGGTGCGAAACGATGGGATGACCAGGTAATGAGGCAACTGCGAATATTTGCCGCCTCATTTCTACGGATAGCGCTAAGTAGTTGTTTGAATGCGATAGGTTCATTGTTTTCTGGCAGGCGTCGTGCGGCAATGTTGTCTAGATAACTTCTCAGACTAGCTACAGGATCTAAATCCAGCTTTCTTATGACTAATAAGTAGATTGCTATCAGTACCGCCAAGAGGGCGGCTGCGATAACAGCATTAAACAAGGTTACGGAAACATTGACAGTACGTTCCTGGGCTTGCTGATCAAGCATGTCTTGATCCAGTACTGGTGCGTCCAGTTCTTGTGGGATTGCAAGATTGCTGTCTGGTAACGCCTGTTCGACGGGTACGGTCCCGTCGATGCTACCTACGTTCAGTCGACTGGCAGGGATGACGGCAAATTGCAGTTCATCAGTCTCCACATTCCACCATGGGATTGAAACCTCAGGAATTTCAATTTCACCGGATTCAGTGGGAACAATTTGGGTTCGTTCTGTCCTGCTTCCAACGATTCGCCCGTCGACAAAATTACGCTGCACATCTGGCGTTCCTGGATATAAGTTTACCCTTTCCATTGCTGTCGGACTGAACGGGGGAATCATAGCTCCGTCCAGCCCTTCAGCCTGAAGTTCAATAATTCGAGTGACCGTTTCTCCAATCCGGATATCACCAACTGCACTATCTTCAAAGCTTTCCGCAATGGTGAGATTGGTCGCGGGTAACCAGTACTCTAGACTCTGGGCAGCAGGTGGACGTTCCTTGACGTCTATCGTCATACCGTCAATAAAAGCGGTTACGCGTTCTGTGTTTGGATTCCTAAATACGAAGTTACTGGAGCCATCTGTAACTTCACCGCGAAACAATATATCGGGTATTTCCAGTTGGCCACTGCGTTGTGGAAATATTACGTAACGTCGTTCGTATACGCCGTAGCGTTCTCCCTGAATCTGCCGTTCATACTGGTTGGGCGAACCTATTTGTTCTATCACCGTGTCTGGCATATCCAATTCGGTGAATTGAGGATTCCTAATACCGCTGATTTTGTAGAACAAGCGAATTGTAAACAGCAACTGTTCCTGGACATAGACTGATTCTTTATTGACCTCTGTTTCAAGAAACAGTTCGTTGTTCGGTTGGTTCGAATTCGGCCCGGCATCGACTACGTTTATGCGAATCGGGGGCGATGTTTCTCCAGCTATTTCAAGCCCAGGTATGACTAGTTCTCCCTCTCGGGTCGGGAACAACGTGATGATGTAGTCAGTTTGAGTCCGCACCTGATTGTTTAATGCTGTAATCTGGCTATTTGTTCGTGTCGCTAGAACGTCAAAGTCCTGCTGTAGAGCAGACAGATCAAGTTGGGAATTTTGCTGTTGACCTGTGACGGTGATAGTCAAAGTCAATGTTTCGCCGCGCGCAATTTCGCTACGATCTACCTGCACATCGACGTCTTGAGCACTGGCAATGCCTGTGCCTATCAACAAGATAAGCAATACCAGGCAGGTTAATCGGTTTACCATATCTGGCCTCCCGATTGCAGGTTGTTGGCAGTGCCGTCGAGTTGCCGCTGTCGGTACTGGTAACGAAATTTTCGCTGTAATAATTCACCCGGATCGTCTTCAATTCGTCGCAGCCATTGCTCCAGAGACTGTTGCTCTTCAAACTCCTCATTGCTGTCCTGGCTGGGAGTGTTTTGTTCACTGTTACTTTCAGACCCTTCCTGTTCTTCCGGAGGCGCTTGCTGCTGTTGTTCCTGTTGCTGCTGATCTTGGTTGCCCTCCTGACTTTCCTGTTGCTCCTGGTCGTTGTTTTCTTCGCTCTCCTGTTCCTGGTCCGACCCGGATTGCTGTTGCTGCTGATCGCTCATATCGCCTTCCGACTCGCCCTCGGCGGCTTCCTGTTCCTGTAGCAGTTGCTCAACTATTGCCTTATTGAATTCTGCATCTTCATGGGCGCTGTCGAGCTCCAGAGCCCGAGTGTAGGCAGCAATGGACTCAGCAAAATTACCTGTTAAGGCCAGGGCATTTCCACGGTTGTAGTGACCATCAGCAGTCATATCACTACTGAACGCAGCTATAGCGGACTCATAATCTCCGGCCCGGTAATTGGCAACGCCACGCCAGTTTACATTTTCGAACAACGTGGATGCTTCTGTGTGCTCTTCGACTGCCATTGCCGCAGCACCCTGCTGATCTCTGCTTTGCCAGAGATCTTTCCACTCCCAGGCCTGTGCCTGCTGTGCAGGGAACATAGTTCCCACACTTGCTGCCAGCATCAAGCTGAACAACCAGCCGCGTCGAAAACTGAGGGCCGTAATCGGTAATATCAACAGCAGTAGCCAGGGCCCGACCTCATACCAGATATCGAATTCTTCCTCGACTTCACTGGTGGTTTCTTCGAGGAACGGATTAACAGCCAGTAAATAGCTTGTATCGGCATTGGACAATTGAATATCGTGATAGCGCCCTCCAGTGCGATTGGCCAGGGACTCTAGTACGTTACGATTCAATCGAGGAATAACGACACTACCATCTTCGTCAGTAAGAAAGCTGCCGTCACTGGTGCGGATTGGTGCACCTTCTTCGGTACCGATACCCATTATAAGTAATTCGTAGCTACTTTCTGCCATGCGCGAGGCCAATGATTGTTCTTCAGAAAAGCCAGCGATACCGTCGGTCATTAATAAGATTTTTCCTCGCGGTGCCTCCACATCCTCAAGCAGTGCTATAGCCATATCTAATGCCGACAGCGGGTTGCTGCCAAACAGAGGCATAATATTGGGGTTAAGGGAGGGCACCAGCGCAGAAATAGTCACCGTGTCATCTGTCAAAGGCGTTACTGTATGAGCATCTCCAGCATACACAACCAAGGCTGTTTGCCCCTCGTCCCGGGCCTCGAGGATATCCAGTAATTTGCGCTTGGCCAGGTCTAATCTATTGGGTTCGTGGTCTGGGGCAAACATGGAAAGAGACAGGTCTAATACAATAACCAGGGCATCCTCTCGGGTTTGCACAGGTTGCGGCAGTTTTTCCCAGACCGGACCTGCAAGGGCAACGATGCTGGTAAACCAGGCCGTGGCCAGTAAAATAACGGGGGTACGTTGAGCTGCAGTTTTAGTTTGATCTAACAGGAATGGCAGCAAAGACTTATCGATAGCCTTATCCCAGGCTGTGACCGATGTATTGGCGCGCCATAATGCAACAATAAATACCAGGCCGGGCAATAAAGCCAACAACCAGATTGGTCTTAAAAAGTGAAATTCCTGAAAATTCGGCAGAACAAATTCCATCAGCTAGGGCTCTCCGCGCCCTCGGTTGTGCCTTGGTCCAGGCTTGCGTAACGAGGTTCGCGGCCAAATATTGCGGCCCATGGCAGTGCTGCGGCAGCAAGAAAAAAGCTGATTAGAACTGCAATACCCAGCGGCCAATGAAATAATATTTTAGTTGGACGGTATGTCTGTTCGTCCTGTTCAATGGCCTCCAGTCGGTCAAGCTCCTGGTAAATTTCCACCAGGTCGTCAACATCTCTGGCGCGGAAATAACGTCCACCGGTTGATTCTGCAATTTGAGTAAGAGTTTCTTCATCTAATTCGGCGGAGGGATTAATGGAGCGGGAGCCAAAGAATGTGCGCTGCACCACCTGATCCGCGCCGATGCCGATAGTATAGATTTTGATGCCTTCGGTTTCAGCGAGTTGGCCTGCCTGTATCGGTGAGACGGAGCCAGCATTGTTAACTCCATCGGTTAACAGTACCAGAACTCGGCTGTTCTCTGGTCGTGTGCGTAAATGCTTGACCGCCAGGCCAATGGCATCGCCGATGGCAGTTGCAGATTCCTCAATAATTCCGATATCAGCTTCTTCCAATAAGGTGCCAACAGTTTCTCGATCAAATGTCAGAGGTGCCTGGATATAGGCGTGGGCTGCAAACAGGATTAAACCAAGGCGATCACCTTCACGCCTTTCTACAAAATCACTGACAACCGCCTTGACGATGTCGATTCTGGACACCTGGCGATTGCCGACTACCATGTCCTGTGCCTCCATGCTGCCGGAAATATCCACCGATAGCATCAAGTCACGGCCGGTGGATGGCAGTTCTATGGGGTCACCTAGCCACTGTGGGCGACTCGCAGCGATGACTACCAGTAACCATATGGCAGTGCAACAAATCAGGTTTAGCAGATTACTGCTGGTCAGTGAGTCTGAATCCGATTGCAGTCGAGTTAACTTGTCGAAAAAAGGCACATATAAAGCGGAATCCTGCCGCGAAGCGCGGTTCATCATCCGATAAACCAGGTACGGCAGCGGTAGGGCGAGAAATGCTAATGGCCAGGTAAATTCCAGCATCTTCTATTGATCAGGCTCTTATTCGCGGTAATTTGGTGCGATCCTTCCGCATCTGGTAAAGACTGGTAATCCATTTTTGTCCGAATTGGTACAACTGGGCGACATTAAACTCACAATGTGGTTTAAACCGGCCCTGTTGTAAGGCATCGGCCAATTCGTCAGTCATCAGAGTAGAGTCCCCTTTTTCACGAATAAAATCAACCCAGGCGGCACCACTTAGACTGGCAATTTCCTGCTCGGGATGGTGCCATAGAGCAACTCTTCTGAGTACCGCGTTAAAATCGTTTATAAACTGCAGGCGTGCTGCATTTATATCATTTCCCGTAGCAGCTTGAAGGTTTTCAAATTGCTGGTGAATCTTGTCGAGTTCAAACAACGCAAACTCAAGGATTTTGCGCTGTTTCAGGCGTAAGAGGGTAAGTCTTCCAAGCAAAATTACGGCACTAACGAGGACCAGGGTCAACAGCCACCAACCTGGCGCTGGTGGCCAGAATGACACAGCTTCAGGCAGGTGAATATCTGCCAGCTGTTCTAGTAGCTCTGTGTTATCCATTGGCGTATCTGTTCCACTACAAGTTCATTGGTTTTAATTTTGATCAATGGCACCTGAAGTTGATCCAATTCCGAGGTAAGTTCAGTAACTCTTTGTTTAAAAAGGGATTGATAGCGATTTCTTGTCTTGCTATTGAAGGTATTAAGTGCACCTTTTCGCCGTCCGTCAGTAATACTGTAAAAACCTGGTACAGGCAGTACTTCTTCCAGAGTGTCGTAGACGAACACACACACTATATTATTGTGGCGTGATAGTTGATAAATATACTGTAACGCCCGGTCATCCAGGGTTGAGAAATCTGAAATGATGTACAGGGTGCTGCCAGGCTTGGTAATTCGCCGAATTTGGCCCAGCGCATAGGCCAGGCCGGGTTTGAAATTGGGGTCGGTAGCAGGCGCATTGTCCATGCTCCTTTCCTGCAGGCGCTGATTGTACTGGAAAATGTAATTTAGCAGGTGCATAGCTGAGCGGCGACTACGGCGAGGTCTTACCAGGTTGGCGCTGTTATCGGAGTAAACCAAGCCGCCAACTCGATCGCCATTGTCTATGGCCAGCCAGCAAAATAAGGACGCTACCTGGGCGGCAATTACAGATTTAAAAGCGGTCTGGCTGCCAAAAAACATATTTGGTGTCTGATCGACACTAATGATTACTGGTCGCTCCCGTTCCTCACGGAAAACTTTGGTAAAAGGTTTGTTGGTGCGTGCAGTCACCCGCCAGTCTATCAGTCGTATATCGTCACCCTGCTGGTAGGGACGAAATTCTTCGAAATCAATGCCGCGACCTCGCATCTTAGATAAATGCAATCCGGAGATACCCGCAATAGATCTGGTATGGGCAACATACTCAAGATTTTTGGCAGCGTAGCGTTGAACCAGCAATTGCTCGAGTTCCACAATAGCCCCTTTGCACTGATAACGGCTGTTAAAGGGCAGGAATTGCTGGGTTTTGGGCATGACTGGCAGCGCCCCGAGTTAGGCTGTGGGTACGCGTTCGCGGATGGTTTCCAGTACCTTGTCGGGGGTCACGCCACTGGCTTCAGCCTCGAAGCTAAGCAGGATACGGTGACGTAAGACGTCGAACATGACTTCCTGAACATCGTCCGGACTGACAAAATCCCGGCCTTGAATCCAGGAGTGGGCACGGGCGCAGCGATCTAGCGATATTGTGCCACGAGGGCTGGCACCATATTCCAGCCACTTGACCAGGTCTTCACCATAGACTTCAGGCTTACGGGTTGCCATGATGAGTTGGATAATATACTCCTCTACCGCAGGAGCCATATGCATTGCGAGTATTTCCTGGCGGGCCTCAAACAGGTTTTCCTGGCTAATAATATTAGGAGGAGCGGGGACCTTATTCTGGGCCTCATTGCGAACCAGATGCAAAATATCCCGCTCGGCCTCTATTGCCGGATAATCGATGGTGACATGCATAAGAAACCGGTCCAACTGAGCTTCCGGTAGTGGATAGGTGCCTTCTTGTTCTATAGGATTCTGAGTAGCCATGACTAGAAATAATGGCGGCAAAGTGAATGATTCGCGACCAACACTGACTTGATGTTCGCCCATTGCTTCGAGCAGGGCGGATTGCACCTTTGCTGGTGCCCGATTGATTTCATCAGCCAGAACCAGGTTGTGAAATATGGGGCCTTGTTGAAACCTAAATGAGCCGTCTTCCGGGCGGTAAACCTCCGTACCCGTGATATCACTGGGTAACAGGTCAGGGGTAAACTGAATTCGGTGAAAATCACCTTCAACTGCCCGAGATAAATCCTTAATAGCCTTGGTTTTGGCCAATCCGGGAGCACCCTCAACCAACAGGTGGCCATCAGCCAGTACTGCTATTAATAGCCTGTCTAGTAAACGCTCCTGCCCAATGATTTGTTGCGATAGCCAGTCTTTAAGTTCGGCGATAATTCCATGTTGGCTCATATTTATTGTTCTCGGTACATAAGTGGAGCGCTTAATGCGAAGACAGGGATTTTAAACGTTTTATATGGGATGTCTAGGGACACTTTGTCCCAGTTTGTAGCTACATGGCGGCAATATCAGATATTTTTAAAGGGGTTTCCACTATATTCAGGCACTGCGTGTTGCGCTTTTTGCGGCAGGATACAACTCTAGTCCCAAACAATGTTACAGGCTAAACTGTAGCTGTCATGTCGCATTCAGACGTTTGCTTATGTCGATTAAATTGATTCTTTATACTACTGCCGGTTGCCACCTTTGCGAACAAGCAGAAAGGCTTTTATGTGAACTGAAAGCTGAATCTCAGGCTCAATACACCTCAGTCGACATAGCTGAAGATCTAGAATTATTTGCTAAATATGGAATAACAATTCCAGTAATTAAAAAACAGTCAGACGGTGCTGAGTTAAAATGGCCGTTCGATAGAAATGCGCTGAACGCATTCGTCGGCGATAGTAACTAGCTGGCAGATGGCTGCTCACTTAGTTGAAACAACCGTCGAGCATTCTGAGTCGTCACCTGGCGAATAAATTCGACCGATTCTCCACGGCACTGGGAAATAAAACGGACTACCTCAGGTAGATACGCTGGTTCGTTACGTCTGTTTTTTGGCTTGGGGGAAAGCGTTCTGGGCAATAAATAGGGGGCATCCGTTTCGATTAATAATCTGTCTTGGGGTATTTCCTGTACCAGATCCTGCAACTCAGACCCACGCCGTTCGTCGCAAATCCAGCCAGTTATGCCAATATACATATCCAGGTCGAGGTAATCGAACAATGCTTGTCTATTGTCGGTAAAGCAATGCACCACGCCATCGCAAATATCATCGCGAAATTGTTTTAGTATTGATTTAAAGCTTTCATGGGCGTCGCGTTGATGCAGAAAGACAGGTTTGTTTATTTGACTTGCAAGTTCCAGGTGTTGGACGAAGGCATCTTCCTGGTCAGATCGAGGCGAGTAATTACGGTTGAAATCAAGACCGGTTTCACCCACGGAGACCACTGCATCATGATTTGCTAAAGAGGTAAGCCGATGCTGTAAAACCTTACCTCCTGACAGAAATTGACTTGCTACATGAGGATGAAACCCTGCAGTGCAGGATAGAAATCCCTGATTCAACTCTGCCAGAGTTATCCCGGCTTCGATGGATTCGAGGTCAGTTCCGGTTACTATTATATGCTCTATACCTGCTTGTCGAGCACTGGCTAGTACCTGCTCCAGGTCGTGTGAAAAAGAGGAATGGCTGAGATTAGCTCCAATATCAATAAGTCCTGGTTTCGAGTAAGCCATAATTTAAATGTATTTCTATAAATACAGACTATGCTAGTGGAGGTTACCCGCCCGACTGTGGGTTGCTATTGTCAATTACGTTGTAGAATTTGCCAGCGTTATCGCTGATAATAGATTCTCATCTTCGTCTCAAATCAGACTGCAATCAACTACCTAGCGGTTCTCGCCCGGGCAAATATACACGAGTTCAGTCGGATTATACTTGTTATGTTGGATAAAATTTTGGAAAAGAAATCGCTAGATTGGGCCAATCTCGGGTTCCAGTATCGCAATACAGATTTTCGCTTTGTATCGGAGTATCAAGACGGCCAATGGTCGGATGGCAGCCTGATAGATTCGGAAATAATTGCGATACATGAAGGTGCGCCAGCTTTACATTATGCTCAGCAATGCTTTGAGGGACTCAAGGCGCAGACAGCCCCTGATGGTCGGGTGCTGTTATTTCGGCCCGAGCTAAACAGTGAGCGGATGAATGAAGCCGCTACCCGACTGTTAATGCCACAGGTGCCCCGCGAGCTATTTATCAATGCGGTAGAACAAACTGTCAGGGCTAATTATGCCTGGATTCCACCCTATGGCTCCGGGGCGTCTTTATATATCCGGCCCTTGCTGATTGGTGTGGGCGAAAACCTGGGTCTGCGACCAGCCAAGACTTTTCAATTCCGGGTCTTCGTCTCTCCAGTTGGGCCTTACTACCAGAGTGCAGGCCTGGCGATTATTTCTCTGGCAGTGTCTGAAATGGACCGGGCGGCACCGAGAGGCACCGGGAATTTCAAAGTTGGCGCGAATTACGCAGGAGGACTGCTGGCAACACGTAGAGCCCAGGAGCAAGGCGCCGATGAGGCTTTGTACCTGGATGCGGCGGAACAACGATACATTGATGAGGCCGGTTCGGCTAATATAGTAATTGCCATGACCGGGGATCGCTTTGTTACTCCCCGCTCAGACGCGGTTTTGCCTAGTATAACCAGGCGGTCACTGATGACGCTTGCTGAAGATAAGCTGGGATTAAAAATAGAATGCCGGCCCATAGACTTGCATGCGGAAGTAGGCGATTTTGTGGAGATTGCAGCATGCGGGACAGCGGCAGTGCTTTCACCGGTTGGGAAAATCTGGTTCGATCAAAAATGGCATAATTTCTACGATGGCGGCAATTCAGTTGGACCGATAATGCAACAGTTATACGATCAATTAGTCGGTATCCAACGCGGGGAAAAGGAAGATCCTTATGACTGGTTACACGAAGTTAGCTTATAACCTGCCCGGCTTCAGTCGTGAAGTCTATACCTACAACAACTGGCTGGGGTAGTCTGGATCGTACTGAACCTCAGGGTTTAGTGCAGCAGCAAGCTGCTAGTCCAATTCTGGCCCCCTAAAAAGGGGTCTGTTGTCTTAAAAATCAGTTTGAGATTGTGTTCTCCCATGAAGCCAGGTGGATACGGCTATGCAAATAACCGGATCGTAGTGTACTGGCACGCCGCATTAGTTCGGAAAATCCTATTTAACAATGGCTTAATGAGCCTGTTTTTGCCTAAGTGTCATGGTGCAGATTTGCTTTCCTCATCGCTTTTGACAACAAAAACTTGACCGATGCAATTCTAAACCTTATATATGTGCGCGTCGTTTTACCTCTTCAATGAAATTCCAATAGTTCAAGGAAGGCCGAATCAACATGCCCAAATCTCTGGTAATAGTCGAATCTCCCGCCAAGGCGAAGACGATTAACAGATACCTGGGCCCTGAATTTGTTGTAAAGTCCAGC
>Ga0070726_10003844_pt1 | contig 12358 bp, 8 predicted proteins | sample tdAd471_FD_67275 | JGI IMG/M metagenome (GOLD analysis project Ga0070726, IMG submission 67275) | Marine sediment microbial communities from the Atlantic coast under amendment with organic carbon and nitrate - tdAd47.1 | ecosystem: Environmental > Aquatic > Marine > Coastal > Sediment | place...
GAAATATCAAACTCAAATTGGGGATGTACTTTATGATAATGCGCTAGCACAATGGGAATAAATGCCCAGAATGCATAGAGTTCCCACATATGTCCGAAATACCCAAAAGCCGCCGCCCGAAAGTCCTTCACTTTGAATATCTCAATTAGAGCGGTGGGTTTAAATACGGAACCTTTTTGCCTGTAAGGCCCATCTGGCACCAATAGATATAGACTAAGGCCTCCGATGGTGGCCAGGAGTGATACGGCAACCAACACGCTAGTCCAATCGAGATTAGCCCCAAAACTTCTAATCAAGTGAGGCAAAGCTGTACCTAATACCAAGGCGCCGACTAAAAGTCCAAGGGCTTTACCCAAATCCTTGGCAAACCAATCGGCGGCGACTTTCATCCCTACCGGATAAATTCCCGCTAAAAAGAAGCCTGTAGCAAAACGATAAAACAACAAAGCCGTAATACCAGCGGGTAGCAAAAATACCAGTATATTACTCAATGCTCCTGCCAAGGCGCAAGTTAGAAAGATGGCACTTGGAGAAAAGCGATCCACCATATTTAAAAGGGCAAAAACCAGGGTTCCAACGATAAAGCCAAATTGTACAGCGGAAGTCAAATCACTCACCGCCCCTGCACCCAAGCCAAAAGCACTAGATAAATCTCCCATTACGGCATTACTGGCAAACCAAAGGGACGTTCCCGCAAACTGTGCAAAAACAATGGTAGGCAATAGGTACCAAGGAGGTGTAGTTTTTGTTGTCGTCATACTATTGGGTTATTCATAACATTTAGCCCTGAACTATCCTACTGGACAAAGAGAGAAGATAGCTCGGCTAGATTCAAGGCAAAAGTCCCACCTCAGCCGTCTCGCTTCTGTCTTCTGTCTTCTGTCTCCTAAATGTCCAGTAATCTAGGCCTGAACTAGGCCGTAGCAACCGGTCGACTAGCGTCCGTGATCCAGTCACTCCAAGATCCTGGGTAAAGTTTGGCTTCCGTCCGCCCAATATGATGCAGGGCCAAGAGGTTATGGCAAGCCGTCACCCCAGATCCACAGTAGAAGGCTGTTTTACCCAACTCATGATCACCCAGTAGGGTATCAAATCGTTGTTCCAAAGTAGCTAGATCGTGGAAAAGTCCATCCGCATTCAGGTTTTCGGAAAAAGGCGCAGAAACAGCGCCCGGAATATGGCCAGCTACAGGATCAATCGGTTCATTTTCACCTCGGTATCTTTCCGCTGCTCGTGAATCGACTAAAAGCCAGTTTTCCTCCTGCTGCAGGTGTAAAAGTTCCCCTGCCTCGACCAATTGATCTTTGGGAGTAGCGGCTTTGAATTGAGTTCGATTCGGTAAATCAATCCGCTGATCAACCTTTAGGCCCAGCTTTACCCAATGCGCCCATCCGCCATTCAATACCGCTACCTTTTGATGGCCTAGCCACCTCAACATGAACCAGAGGCGTGCAGCAATCCCTCCATGCCCTTGATCATAAGCAATCACTTGCGTATCCTCGTCAATGCCCCACTTTGAACAAAGCTCAACAAATTCAGTTACTGGGGGCATCGGATGTCGTCCTGTTGTTCCGGGGATAATTTCGCCCGATAAATCGTCATCCAAATGGGCATATAAAGCGCCAGGAATGTGACTTGATTGATAATCTTTCCTCCCACTCTCTTTATCCGCCAATGAAAACCGGCAATCTATAATTCTGATATTAGGCTCAGCTAACAATCCATGTAATGCTTCCGCATTGATCAAGGTTTGGTACATAAAACGCTATCTTTTAGTGGTGAATAGTATCCTTGTTTGACAGACTGCAATATAATAGAGTTTAGCCTAAATCAATTTGTTGAGGAGATGAATTATGAAGCCTAGGAATCAGTTTTGGAGGATTTGCTGCGCAGTAATAGGAAGTAATTCCACATGTAAAATATAAAATCGTGCTAGTTCTACGCCCAGAGTACCACAACATCACTACTTCGCCCCTTCACAAATTTGGAGAATAGCTTTGATGCGTTTGCCTACTTTCTCCAAGATATTAGCCTCCTATTTAAACAAAAAATACAGTGGGGCGTTTTCAGTACCGATAGCGGTTGGCAGCTGAACTTTTTTGATCCTTTTGAGCTTGGAAGAGGATAGGAATGGTAAGATAAGTCTACGATTTTTATATTTTCGTACCAAACATACAAGTACATGCATATGATAGAGCCTTTGGAACTGAGAAAGGTAATGGGACAATTTGCGACTGGAGTCACAGTGATCACTACCCAGTCAGCCGATCACCTTTTTGGTTTTACGGCCAATTCTTATACTTCCGTTTCACTAGATCCTCCCTTGATTCTTTTTTGTTTACACAACGACTCGAAAGGCTGTCCCATCTTCTTGCACAATCAGGTTTTCGCCGTGAATATTCTCGCTGCTGATCAAATGGAAGTATCCAATGGGTTTGCTTCAAAGGATTTGACCCCACAAGATAGGTTTGGATTGGTCAATTACAGTACAGCTACTACCGGATCGCCCATTATCGAAGGGGCAATGGGCTGGTTAGATTGCCGATTATCCTCTTCCATTGAAAGTGGGGATCATGTCATATTTATCGGTGAGGTAGTAGATATGAATTATGATGAAAATAAAGGCCCTCTGCTTTATTTTCAAGGAGAATACCGAGCAATAGCGGATGAATAAGGACAGCAATTACTGCGGCCTGAAAACGATCTTCTCTCTATCAATTAGATAGGCAGGTTTATGAATGTATTCCACCTTTTCTTTATTTCTTTTCAAATACTTCATACGTTCCTTCAGAAAATAGCCAATTTCTTCTACCGAAATAGCTCCATCGGCTTCCATCGGCTTCCTACTTGCACCTAGAATGCCATCGGCCTGGATGCTTTTAGTCCCTACAGTTACCTTATCATTTCTAAAGGCTTCTAAGATCGACTTGGTAAATGCACTATTTCCCCATTGCTTATAGTCTTGTGCGATACTTAAGCTGTTACAAGCGGCATGGATTTCTATTCCTTGGGCGTATTGAACAGATTGTAAGACACTTCCCGTACTCACCACATTTGAACCTTTACGTGGAGCGGTATTTAGGAATAAGAATTTTTGTCCACTTACCTGGCCTAATTCCTGTAAGACGTCTGTCTCAAATCCCAGTGCCGTGATACCGGCATAATCTGGATCAAAATCTGAGGGTAATAATAGATACTTGTCATCTTCTGACCACTGGGCTTCCATCGAGAGAAAGACCATCACCAGGTCATTGGGCTGGATTTCTGCTTGTTGTAGCTGGCCAATAGCTTTTGCAATAGATAATCTAACGGTTTCATTTTTGCCGATGCGTTCTTCTATATGTACAGCTTCAAAATTGCCGCTCCCTGCTCCAGGCAAGGATTTGAAGATTTTGGCGAAATCACGCGCATCTTTTTCCCCTAATATTTCACTACCACTTACTCCTACCGACAATACGTAGAGTGTAGACTTTACAGGCGGTACATAATTAAAAACAAAGGTCTTGCTTTTATTCTTAATCGTTTTTCCATCCTTTTCATAATAGACAATTTCAACCTCGTTTCTCCCTTCTTTCAACTTAAGTTCCGCACTAAAGGTTTGCTGATTGCGCCCCTGCACAATTCGGGGAGGACTGACAAAACGACTGTCCGTTTTTTGTCCTTGTGCGCGCCTTCCATTCATGCGGATCGCAAAATCTTTCTTAGATAATGCGCCATCCGCTAAGGTGATCAACTTCACATCGACCTTCTCCTTGTTGACTGTTTTTTCTCCTGTGGCATGCTCATCGGGATCGGGTGTGACCCAGAAGATTTCACCTTGGGGGTTGCGGCCTACACTTCTCTCGGTTTGATTTAAGCTCAAAAACATGGTTTTCTTAATGGCTGGCAAAGTGGGCGCAGCATCCGTTTCGAAAACGATAGCAATACTGCTTCCACTAAAAGAACTATTGTAACTAAAATAAAAGGAAAGCATTTGCTTACCTCCAGCTTGGATAGCGGGAACGGTCACGCTCATGCCCCCTTGAGCTTGTACGCCAGCGGGGAGTACAAACCTGCCATTGACCTGGCTAGAGCTTGCATTTCCTGCATTCGTCAACTCCATTTGCAGTTTGATGGATTGCCCCGGCTTGGGGTGGGAAGATGGGGTGAAATATGACCGACTGACGATGAGCTTCGCAGCCATTATACTGCTGATAACTGTACCTGACCGATTGTCCTCTCCTATCGGAAAAGCAGCGGAATAGGAGGCGACCAAATCGAATGGAATGGTACAGCATAAAAGTAGAACCAGTTGAATAAGTCGTGTCTTCATCATTTGCCGACTTTAAGTTGTTATTTGTTGTGAGTACTCCATAATTTACTGAATTACAAGTCTAAAAACAACTCGCATCCACCATAAATTGCACAATACACAAGATCATGTTGCGCACTATATAGTGGTTTTAAAGCTAATTTTGTCCCGAAGTACGCTCCTCTTTTCAAAACTTTAACACAAGGAAAGTTTTTTTTAGGAAAGCGCCAAAAGTCCAAGCATCCATTCCAGTGTCTATTCTATGACAAATAAATTGGCTATCTTGGAAACTGGATCCAAGCACCTTCATTTATAGATTTTTATGAGATTTTTTTGTCTTGCATTTTTGATCATCTCTTGTTATCCCATGCTATTTGCCAGCGATATTGATACTAGTCAAGTACGGATTCAATATGAGCAAGCACTGCAATGGAATGAAGCTCGGCAAACCCAAAAGGCAACAGGACTAGCAGAAAGCATGCTAGAAAGCTACCAACAAGCAGCTGCTTTTCCACCCGATATCCACAGTGGACTTTATAACATATTAGGGGACTGTGCCTTGGAGATGGGCTTGTTTACAGAAGCGCTCAAGCGATACCAGGATGCCACTGATCTTCTGCAACGAAAAGGCCTAGCGGAGGGGCTTTTAATGGCAGAAGTTTTTCATAAACTGGGCAACTATTACCAGGAAACCAAGCAATTCAACCAAGCTGAAACCTATCTAGAAAAAGCGCTCCACATCCGGAAAGAAAAACTGGGAACTTGGCACACCAAAGTAGCTGACACTTACATCAACCTGGGCATTTGCCGGCAATTCAGCGGAGATTTTGATAAGGCACTGGATTTCCATCAGCAAGCATTGGCCATTCGATTAGACCTCATCCCCGATGAAGCCCCACAAATTGCGCAATGCTACAACAATATCGGGCTATGCTATGATGACCAACAAAATTATGCCGCCTCGAAAGCTGCTTATCAAAGTGCTTTATCCCGTTATTTATTGGCATATCCCGAGAATCATCCTGATGTAGCAGACGTGTACCTCAATTTGGGAAATGTACATGGGCAAGAGGGGCAACTAGACACTTTCATTCTATACCAAACGAAAGCCTTGCAAATCTGGCAATTTTTATACCAAGAGCGTCACCCCCTCATTGCCTTGGCTTACAATAATCTAGCCAATGCTTATGATGAAAAGGGAAACAGCCAAAAGGCCTTCCAACTCTTTCAAAAAGCCTTAAGCCTCCGAAAAGACATCTATGGCGATCAACACCCTGACGTAGCGGCTACCTATTTTAACATTGGATTATTCCACTTTTGGTCTAATGAGTGGGAACAAGCGGAACAAGCCTTTCAAGCTAGTTTTGCGGCCCTGAATTATCAAACGGCGGCCGAGCCTACCTTCGAAAAAGTCAATGACCCTATTCTGCTCCTTCGCTTATTGCAATTCGTCCCGGAACTACCCAAACAACATTATCGGGAAGAAGGAGAAATGGGCTTTTTACTGGAAGCAGCCGATTATTATGAACAAGCGGATTTGCTGATCGATTACCTCCGAACCCGCTATGAAGCCATTGCCTCCAAGTTGTTGCTAGCCACCTCCGCCCAAGATATTTATGATGATGCCATAGAAGTGGCCCTCATTCTTGCAGAGTTAAGCGGGGAGGAGCAATATTTGCACCAAGCCTTTCAGTTTTCTGAGAAGAGCAAAGGCGTGCTACTGTTGGAAGCCCTCAAACAATCAGATGCAGCAGCATTCTCCGGCATACCTAATGAGATCCTTGCTGAAATAAATCAACTAGACTCTATCATCGGAGACCTCGAAAAACAGCAATTTTTGTTAACCGAAAACAATACACAGGACCAGCGGAGCGCTATCGATAGTATCAATACTTTGATTTTCAAACAAAAAGATTTACGTACAGCCATTATAAAGCGACTAGAACAAGATTATCCACAATATTTCAATCTTCGCTATGCCACTTCCACCATTCCGGTTGAATGGTTACAAGCTAATTTACTAACGGATGAGCAAACCATTATCGAATATTTCCTAGGCAAAACCACGCTTAGCATTTTCATCATTAATCATGATAGTTTTCAGGTCAGGCGAGTAAGCCTACCTACCAACTTTCGAGCCGCCATTCAGCGTTTTAATCGGAGCATAAGAAGTTTCCCTTTTGTCTCTACCGATGATCTCCTTTCCACGATCGAACAATACGCTTCTTCGGCCCATTATCTCTACCAATACTTGATCGAACCTATTGCCGACCTGATGCATGAAAAAATTGTGATCATCCCTGATGAAGAATTGGGTTTTATCTCCTTCGAGGCCCTCCTAAGCAAGGTTCCAACGCAATTGTCATTGTTTAAGAGCTATCCGTATTTGGTTAAGGATTATACCATTAGTTACAACTATTCTACAGGCCTACTCAAGGAAATGATGAGCCAAGACAATAAGCAAGGCTTAAAATCTTACTTGGGTTTTTCTCCACAATTTAGCTCAGACAATACCAAGGGGCTCGCCCAATTGAGATACAATGAGGCAGAAGTGCAAGGTGTGCAAAAGAGCATGGGCGGCACTATTCTATCTGGTCCATTGGCCTCAAAAGAGCGTTTTATCAAAAGGCAAGCCAAGTATAAAGTCTTACACTTGGCCACACATGGCAAGGCCAATAACGCATATGGAGACTATTCTTTCTTGGCCTTTAGCGAAACCCCTACCGCCAAGGGCGATGATGCGCTGCTATACGTCCGGGAAATCTATAACCTAAGCACTCACGCAGAATTGGTCGTACTAAGCGCTTGTGAAACGGGTACAGGGGAATTGCAGAAGGGAGAAGGAGTCGCTAGCATAGCAAGGAGCTTTTCCTATGCCGGGGCCGAAAGTCTGGTAGCCTCACACTGGAGTGTGGATGACAAGGCCACTAGTCAGTTGATGCATGGCTTCTTTGCTTTCATCAAAGAGGGTTATGCAAAAGATGAAGCCTTACGAGAAGCCAAGTTACAGTTTATTCAAACCAGCAAACACAAAGACGTTCATCCTTTCTTCTGGGCCTCCTTTGTTCCCATAGGTAATATGGAAAGCATTAGCTTAGGCTCGCCCTGGGTTCCTTACTTTTGGTGGGGCATTGGCTTACTGGCATTGGCTATCGGCCTATTTTTCGCTTATCGATATTCCTAACGATCAAGCCCGCTACGTGCGCGCTGTTTTCTGTTCTTTCACCAATAACCATAGCACCGCTGATACGGCTAGCGCTAATCCACTGATGATAAAAATGATAGACTTATCGGCCTGTCCATCTATATATCCACCTAAAGAAGAGGCCACCAATTGAGGCAATACCACCGACAGATTAAATAAGCCCATGAACATTCCCATTCTAGCCTGATTCACCGTCTCAGACATAATCGCAAAGGGAAGGCTAACTACTGCTGCCCAACCTACTCCTATCACCATCATACTAAGAATAAGCATGGTGGAAGATTGTCCCATAAATACAACGATACCATACCCAATGGCCATAATAGCGATACAGGCCATATGCGTACGTACACGGCCTATCTTCTTAGCAATGGGCTCTAATACGAATGCGGGTAGAATAAAACCTACGGTATTCAAGACCGCAAAGGCAATACCTGTAACAAAGCCAATATGGTCATTTTGTTCTGCACTAAGTTGGAGCGTGGTTTCATGCCCCATAATCACCTCTTTGATGTAGGCGAAGGTATAGACAAACATGGTTTGTACGCCCAGCCAAGTAAAAGAATGTGCCAAGCAGATCTTGCCAAATTCTAGCCAATCGGTTTCGGTGGGTAAATTACCGCTTTCTTCCGAAGATCCATCTGACAATTCTAGAGGCTCTTCAATGAAGAACAAGGGAAAAATCGAGCAAACAAAAACAATGATAGCTCCGACATAGATCAAGGCGTAATTACTTACAAAGGCCCCAATCAAGTAGGCACATACCCCAAAAAAACCAGAGATGGACTGCATCCAAGTATAGCCTTTGGTTCGAGCATCACCGGGAGGGGTAACATCTGCAATCACGGAGCGAGTGGGGTTAAAACTGATATTGATGGCCAAGTCGAGAGACAAGGCTACCGTAATCGCAACCCCGATCAGGCTACCAATCCCCAGTTGGTCATTGATCACATCAATATTGGGTAAGGCCAAGAGCATCAGCGCCGCAATCGTACCGCCAATAATGATGAAGGGGCGACGACGCCCATTCCAAAACCAAACATTATCACTAATGACACCGATGATCACTTGTCCGAGGATGCCTGCCATGGGTCCCGCCATCCAGACCAAGCCAATCTCTTCTAGGTTAAAGCCGTATTTACTATTGAGGATCCAGCTTAAAGCTGCTATCTGTACCGATAGCGCAAACCCCATAGCGGTGGCTGGTAAACTAAGAATGGCATAGAATGTATTACTGAGTTGTTTTTGTATTTTTCGCATGATCAGACGTTATTGGAAATGTAGCTGGTAAAATAAGTTCCCCCCTTGGGTTAATGAGGTACTTTACATTGACAATTAAATTTATTGGGCTAACACAATGGCCGTACGACCAGGGACGGTCAAGCTCGTGGCATCAATGGTTCCCAAGCCTTCCTCACTCACCCTTTCACCATCCAGTACAATTTTCCAGGGGCCGGCGGGGATAGCCACGGTCTGATAGGCTGCGTTACCATTGTAAACGACTATGATGTTTTCCCAATCGTCTCCGTTTGCATTTCCAGTAATCGTATATGCGATCAAATTATTTTGTGTTACGGGCAGAAACTGCAGGTGCTTTTGAACCATTTCTGTAGTCGTCATACGAAAAGCGGGGTGTTGCTTTCGCAACTGGATCAAGCCTTGGAAATAAGCCAATACATCAGGGTACTGGCCTTTACGAGCCCAATCGATCTGATTCACTTCATCCGGTGATTCAAAAGAGTTTTCTTCGCCACCTTTGGTACGCATCATTTCTACCCCGGCATGTAGAAAAGTAACCCCCTGAGAAGTGAGTACAATTGCACCGGCTAGCTTATGCATTTTTATTCGCTCCTCCTCACTTTCCTCAGGGCACGAAATGGCCAAACGGTCCCAAAGGGTATGATTGTCATGGCAAGAAACGTAGGTAATCGTTTGAAGTGGAGATTTGGCCCAAGGCGCCTTGGAGTAATTGACCGAATCATAATTGACTTGCGGGTGTTGAGTAGAGGCCACCACGCCAAATTTCACACTCTCTTCTAATCCAGCCAAACCACTGACAAAAGCCTTGGCCTCATGGGTAAATACATGCCCTTTGATCCCATCTCGAATATCATCACTGAAAGCTGCTACGCGGTCTAGTTTCATCGTATTGGCTTTCACTGCTTTTCGTTCATCTGCTAAAGGACTTGCTCCTGCCGTCCAACCTTCGCCATAGACAAATATGGTAGGGTCTATTTTATCCAAAGCGGAAGTAATCGCATTCATGGTCTCGATATCATGAATCCCCATTAGGTCAAAACGGAATCCATCCAGGTGGTATTCCTCGGCCCAATGTTTGACAGATTCAACCATAAATTTTCGCATCATGGGCCGATCAGAAGCAGTTTCATTTCCGCAAGCAGAAGCATTGGAAAATCCACCTTCCTCATTTTGTCGATAATAATAGCCTGGAACGAGTTGATTAAAATTGGATGTTTCTGTCGCTCCAGTGTGGTTGTAGACCACATCCAGGATCACCCGTAAACCATTATCGTGCAAAGTTTTTACCAACTGCTTGAATTCTCGTATTCGCACGGCTCCATCAGCCGGGTCTGTGGAATAGCTTCCTTCAGGCGTATTATAGTTTTGCGGATCGTAACCCCAATTGTATTTATTTTCATCCAGTTTGGTTTCATCAATCGACATAAAATCATAAGAAGGCAGCAAGTGTATATGCGTCACCCCCAATTCCTTGATGTGATCCAAGCCTGTGGATAAGCCGGCTGCTGTTTGCGTACCCAACTCTGTCAAGCCCAGAAATTTACCTTTGTTTTCAATTCCGGAGTTGGGATCCATCGATACATCTCTGACATGAAGCTCATAGATGATGATATCATTAAAGCCAGCCAGAGCTGGTTTTTGATCCTGTTCCCAGCCAGCCGGATTGGTTTCTGCCATGTCGACAACCATGCCACGGCGGCCATTCGTCCCCACCGCTTTGACATAGGGATCCGGGACTTCATCACCCCATTCTCCTTGGGTCTTTACTTGGAATGCATAATATTTCCCCTGATGATCCCCGCTAAGGCTGATTTCCCAAACGCCATCGGCACCGAGCTTCAGTTGCTCCTCGCTAATAGCCGTTCCACCTAAAGCGGCATCATACAACTTCAAGCGAACTGCTTCGGCAGCTGGTGACCATAATTTAAAAGTAGATTTTGCGGAAGAATACGTTAGGCCTAAGTCCTGGCCTTCATAAACGGGGTACTCCGCGTAAGAACTGTAAACAGTTGGGCCGCTCTGACAGGTCCACATAGATATAGCAATGATTGTGAGGTAGAGTAGTCTACTCATGATAGGTAATTAGGTTTCATACTTGTAATAGGTTCCTTGTAAGCCCTTAGCGGCCCTAAGAAGTCTCAAAGACTTCAGTTCAGCCCTATGAAAGCGATACAAAGAAGCATATAACCATGTGGCTATAGCGCCTAAAGATAGCAGTTTATATGGATAGATAAAGTAGACTTAACATTTTTTAAAGCGATCAGCGCAAGCACTGGCAGAAAGGCAAAAGAAGCAGGTATTTGGTCAATAGGATATAAGTACTGGAGACATCGGAGTTTATCTGGCTACTACCGCCAAAAATGTGGGAAAAACATGGGAACTCTCTTTTTGTAATCCCGATACGTATCTCCAAAGTCACGGATCAGGTCCTTTTCCTCCCAATAGATGCCCATCAGGATATAGCCTGTCATTAATACAGCGAAGAACAGGTGCGTAACCGTCATTATAGGCGTAAACCAAAAAGCGAGCAAGAAACCCAGGTAAAGCGGATGTCTTAGCTTTTTATAGAGAAATGGATCTCGATGAACCAAGGCCACATAAGGCTTTTTAAGCAGAAAGAGGTACACTTGCCGCAGACCAAATAAATCCCAGTGATTTATCAAAAAGGTAGCCGTCATCATAGTAAAGTACCCAAGGAAGAAGAAGAAATAAATAAAGGCCGACCAAAAGGGTGATTTGACTTGCCAAACTACACAATCAATCGGTTCCCAATAGTACATCAGCAAAAAGAGAGCAGTACTAGCTAACAAGCAGTAAAAGGAACGTTCTAAAGGATGTGGAATCCAAGGCGCAATCCAACGCTTAAAATTGGATCGTGCCATAAGAGAATGTTGCAAAGCAAATAAGAGAATGAGTACCAAGTCGATCAGCAATGCTTCCCAGCTAGCCCTTCGAGCAGGGCTGTCGAGGCTATGAGAGAGGCCAATATTACCCGAAAATAGCAGTAAGAGTAGCAGGGCTACTTGTGACAAGCCGTAAATGATAAGCCCCAATATGAAATAAAAAATGCGAACTACCATATGGGTTTATTGAAGAGGTATACTAAGCTCTACCCGGGTGCCGCAGGCCTGCCCAGTAGTATCTCTAAGATCTATGATATTGACCGTTGCCTCATTGTCGTACAATTTTTCAAATAATGCCAAACGGTCTTCTGTAATTTTCGTCCCCATCGACCATGTTTTCAGGCTGGATTGGCCATTCAACTGCTGGGACACATCGCGCCCTATCCCATTATCGGTGATATGACAAATCAAATTCTTCTCTTCTAGGGACAGCACGATGTCAAGTCGTCCTGGCCGATCACTATGGAGGAGGCCGTGCCAAATCGCATTTTCTACATAAGGTTGTAGCAACATAGGCGGAATTTCATAATTGACGGGGGTTAAACCTTTTTGCACCTTTATCGCATAGAAAAAATGCCCTTGAAAACGCAAGGATTCCATTTCGATATAAAGCTTCAAAGCCTCCAACTCATCCTTGAGGTTGACTTGATGGGTTCTAGAATTTTGTAAAATGAGTCGAATCAGTCTGGAAAAACGATT
>Ga0070726_10003847_pt1 | contig 12352 bp, 6 predicted proteins | sample tdAd471_FD_67275 | JGI IMG/M metagenome (GOLD analysis project Ga0070726, IMG submission 67275) | Marine sediment microbial communities from the Atlantic coast under amendment with organic carbon and nitrate - tdAd47.1 | ecosystem: Environmental > Aquatic > Marine > Coastal > Sediment | place...
TTAAACAACTGCCTGTCCTGCCTGTTGTCTTCGACGCACGGCGTTATAGTCGTGCCCGGATTTGCCCCACAAGATCACCTCACCGGGGCGAGCCCTCCCGTCGATGTTCCCCTCTCGCGACCGAATCCGACACAGAAAGATCCGCCATGAGACTCGTATCGCGCGCGTGCTCCGCCATCGCTCTGCTGGCCGTCGTGATGTCACAGATGGCCGTCCTGACGAGCCGTGCCGCTGCTGCCGAAGACGGCAAGGACAAGCGGCCCAACATCCTGCTGATTTACACCGACGATCACACGCATCGCACGGTGAGCTGCTATCCGGAAGCCTGGGACTGGGTCGACACGCCGAACATCGACGCTCTGGCCCAACGCGGCGTCCGGTTCGCTCACGCCTTCATCGGAACGTGGTGCATGCCCAGCCGCGCGACGCTGCTCACCGGGCATCACCAGTTCGGCGTCGAGTCGATGCGGATGGAGGGCGAGTACCCCGGCAGCACCTACGACCCGAAACAGTGCCCGTTCTGGCCGAGCGTCTTCCGGCAGAACGGCTACTCGACCGGCCACGTTGGCAAGTGGCACACCGGGACCGACACCGGAGCCAATCGCGACTGGGATCACCAGATCGTCTGGAACCGGCCCCGCTACCAGGAAAACTCCGGCAACTACTTTTACGACCAGCTCATCGAGACCAATGGTGGCCCGCCGAAGTTGACGAAAGGTTACTCGACCGACAACTACACCAACTGGGCCGAGGACTTCATTCGCGGCGAGAACCGTGACGCCGAAAAGCCCTGGTATCTGTGGGTCTGCTACGGAGCCGTGCATGGCCCGTTCACGCCAGCCGAGCGGCACCGCGATGCCTATCCGAACGCAAAGGTCCCGACGCCGAAGGACATTTACGCTCCACGGCCCGGAAAGCCGGACTGGCAGCAGAAGATCGCGTTCTGGGAACCCGGCCCGAACGGCCTGCCGCAGATGATCGGTGGCCGGTTCGGCGGCCGTACCGTTGAAGGCGCGCAGTCGATTCACGGCAACACGCTCGACGGCTGGGTCCGCATGTACCATCAGGGCGTCAAGGCGCTCGATGAATCCGTCGGTCGGCTGGTCTCAGCACTCAAGGAATCCGGCCAGTACGACAACACGCTGATCGTCTTCACGTCAGATCAGGGCTTCGCCTGGGGCCAGCACGGCTTCTGCACGAAGCTCGCGCCGTACGATGCCAACATCCGCTCGCCACTGATCGTCAGCATGCCGAGCCGCCTGCCCGAAGGCGTCACGGTCGAAGCTCCCGTCGCTGGCGTCGACCTCGTCCCGACGTTCTTCTCGTTCGCCGGCATCGATCTGCCGTGGAGAATGCACGGCCACGACCTGACGCCCGTCCTGCAGAACCCGCAGGCCGACTGGCCTCACCCCGCGATGGTCACCTTCACCGCGCGAAAGTACGGCTCCGACACCGATCGCATCCCGGAAGCCCGCGAGGACCACTTCCTGAACAACATCCCGTGGTACGTGTCCCTGCGGCAGGGCAAGTACAAGTACATCCGAGCCCTGGTCGAAGGAGAAATCGAAGAGCTGTACGACATCTCCGCCGACCCGGAAGAGCTGACGAACCTCGCCCTGCAGGACAGCCACGCGTCCACCCTGAGCCACTACCGCGACGCCACCATCGCCGAAATGCGCCGCACCGGCTGGAAGCTGGTCGATCAACTGCCAAAGATGCGAACGGAGAAGTAGGTAACTTTTGAAGAGTAGGCCGGATCAAGCGCAGCGCCGCTCCGGCAGCGATGCGCTCTGTCGTGGATATGCCACTGCCAGAACTCGCTGGGCTCATTCGGCGAACTCGGCTTGTTTACTATCAGGAAACAGAATCAGCAATGCAGACCCAGACGGCTCCGCCGAAAGCCCTCCACGAGGAATTCTCGAAGTTCTTCGAGCAGCCGAGCCGTCCCAATCTACGGAAACTTCTCCAAGCCAATCTTGGTGAGTTCGATCACATTGATTTCAAACGTCAGTGGCCGGAACGTCCAAAGCTAGCACGCGACATACTTGGATTCGCGAATTCTGCCGGCGGCGTACTCGTTGTCGGTGTTGAGGAAACGTCAGACAAGTCGTTGATGCCCGAAGGCATCTCGGAGTTCGAGGACAAAACTGACATCTGCAGTGCGGTCAGGAAGTTTCTTCCGGATGATATACGGTTCGAGGTTCTTGATTTCGCATTCACTGAATCCGAGTACGACAGAATAAAGAACAGGAAGTTCCAAGTTCTTATTGTCGACGATCGTCCTGAGTACTTGCCCTTCGTCGCCATCAAAGATGGTGACAAAATCCAGTCAGGCGTTGTCTACGTCCGCCATGGCGTGTCAACAACTTCTGCAACACACCACCAACTCCAGCAGATTCTCAATCGCCGAATCCAAACCGGACATTCCACGGAAAGAGAACTTACTCTGAAGGAGCACCTTGACGAATTACAGGTTCTTTACGCGTCAATTCCCCAGCGAAGTGCAGATCCGATTTTCGGCACCATGCTGGCGTCCAAGGTAATGTCCATTGCCATGTCTGCTCCGAATCCTCACTACCCAAAGGAAGGCTTTGAGGCATTCGTTGCGAGAATGATTGAGGCAAAGAAGAGCGTCATTGAAGACTTCCTGCAAAATGGTCGGCGTTAAAGTCTTACGCTGAATGAGAAGGCAACGGCCGCCCCGCCTTCGTTTCACTTAAGTTGATGAGAGCATTTGCCAGTCTGCTGCGGGCTGCAGACTTTGATATGCCGGATGAGGACAGATGCTGGAAACGCCTGCTGAGTTGCTGGATCGGCTTGAACAGAGCGGCCTGCTTTCGCCGTCGATCATTGAGCACCAGGACAAGCTGCTGCGGGCCGGGTCCGCCGAGCAGGCTGCGGAAGAACTCGTCCGTCTCAACCTTCTGTCTGAGTATCAGGCACGAGTTGCACTCAGGGATCAGTCCGTGCCGCTGTCGATCGGCGAATACATCGTCGAGGACATGATTGGCCGAGGCGGCATGGGCTTCGTGCTGAAGGCTCGCCATCGACGCATGAAGCGGCAGGTCGCGATCAAGTTCCTCCACAAGTCGATGACCGAATCGCCGGACCTGGTCGCCCGGTTTGAACGCGAAGTCGAAGCTGCCGCCCAGCTGCATCACCAGAACATCGTGACGGCCTACGACGCGGGCGAGCACGACGGCAGTCACTACCTCGTCATGCAGTACGTCGATGGTGAGGACCTCTCACATCGCGTGAAGCGCGACGGTCCGCTGCGTGTCTCGGAAGCCATCGACGTGATCCGCCAGGCCGCCGAGGGTCTCGGTTACGCGCACGAAAAAGGCATCGTGCATCGCGACATCAAGCCGAGCAACCTGCTGCTGGATCGCGAAGGCGTCGTCCGCATCCTCGACATGGGCCTGGCCCGGATGCGGCCCTCGCCAGGGGACGCGCTCGACGGAGGTGCTCATGCCGATCTCACGAATACCGGCAGCGTGATGGGCACCGTCGACTACATGGCTCCCGAGCAGGCACTCGACGCCAAGACTGCCGATTTCAGCGCGGACATCTACTCGCTGGGCTGTACGCTGTATTTCCTGCTGACCGGCAACCCGCCGTTCCGCAGCGACACGATCATGCGCCGACTGCTGGCGCATCGCGAGCAGGACATTCCGCTGATCAGCCATGTGCGCCCGGAGGCCCCGCGAGAACTGGACGACGTCTTCGCAAAAATGATGGCGAAGAAGAAAGAGGACCGTTATCCGTCGATGCGGCATCTGATCGTCGCTCTGAACTCGATCGAGCTTGAGGACTCAGAAGCCGAGCAGATGGCAACGATCGACGCTCCGGACGACGGCACCGGCGGCTTCATCAGACTTCCAGACTCAGACCAGAGTGATGATGAAGAGGGAGTCCCTGACTTCGGCGAACCATCAGCCATCACTGAGACTGACGGCCCCGACATGTCTACCGCGTCGGCCGCAACAGATGCGACACTGATCGAATCAGACAGCCAGGTCTCTCAGACAGTCGTTTTGAATGATTCCCGACACGGAGCTGAGGACGATCAGTTCTCAATCGCTTCTCCGGCCCAATCGGACGCGGAGTCAGCAAAATCGAAACTTCGTGCCTGGAAAGTCGGCGTCCCAATCGCTGTGGGGCTTCTGGTCCTCGTGGGTGCGTTCGCACTGTCCAGCAAGGACGGTGACGCCCCTTCCCGGCAATCGCTGGAGTCGTCGACGGCACAGCTAGCCGACGGAGCAAGCGACGCACGACAGCTAGACAACAATCGCAATCGACAGCCAGAGAACAGCTCGGACGCTTTGCCAAACGTCATCAAACCTGAGAACGGCTGGGTAGACATTCTGCCCGTTGCCGCTCCCGACGCGGCGAACACTCCCATGTGGAGTCGCGACGGGGACCGGATTCTTGGAAGCCCTGCCGGCGACTGGAGCGATCTTCGCCTCCCGATCGAAACATCGGGCAGTTACGAATTGCAGTGCGAGTTTGTCCGCAGCGGAGAACCTGAAAGCATCGGAATCGGCCTGCCCGCGGGTCCCGCTCGTGTGAGCCTCACGCTCGACTCCTTCCATCATCATCGCCACGGTCTGGAGCCCATTCGCGATCAAACGGTGACCTACAACAGCACTGGCATCAATGGCGGACTCGAGAACGACCGCATTTACAAACTTGAAGTCCGCGTCAACGTTCGAGCCGACGACGCCAGCATCGTCGCCAGACTGGACGGCGAACAGATTGTCGACTGGACCGGCCCGTTCGCGGACCTGGCAGTGCCGCAGCGTCAGAATTCATTTCTGCTCCGTGCGCACTCATGCCGCGTCGCGTTTCACTCTTTGCAGCTTCGAATGCTCGCTGGTGAAGCGATTCGCACCGAAGGCGGCACTCAGAGTCCCGATTCACCGTTATCTCCCGACCGCCGAGCTGCCAAGTGGCATTCCAACTTTGCACTCCACTTCGACGGTGTCGACGATTTCGTCGAGTGCCCCACTGTGACGATCGATCCGAATCGCCCCTTCGCGATTGAGGCCACAATCAGGGATTGGGAAGACAGGTACGGAGTTGTCTGTGGCTGGATGGGCAACGTCAGCATCCGTGTTGCGAAAGGCAATCTCCTGGGGGCCGGGATTACAACCACCGAACTGCCGGAAGGTGGGACCCACAAGCTGGGGACTGAGATCCCGAACACAGACGTTCTGAAACTCGCCCTCACCTCTGACGGGAAACAGATCAGGCTGTTTGTGAATGGAGTCGAGAAGAATTCGCGGACGAACGAGCACCCGATCAGCCCGCTCAAGCAGGAGAGGGGGCGGTTCTTTTGCATAGGAGCGCACGACTTCGTTCGTGAATCCAGACTGCTTGGCCCGTTCAGCGGGACTATTGACGAGATTCGCGTATCCAGCGCACAGCGACACCCTGACAACTACGTTCCAGAAGAACGTCTCGAAGCCGACGAGCACACGGTCGCCCTGTATCACTTCGACGAAGGCCACGGAACTGTTCTGAAAGATTCATCAGGCAATGGCCACGACGGAGTCATTCATGGAGCCACATGGAAACGGGCGCATGTAGAGAGATAAGTACACGTCCCACGAGTTAAGGGGCAATCCTGGGGTGGCCGGGGCTGGACTGAGCCTGCGAAGGAAGCCCCGGTTCCTCACGACTCAAGCTTACCAGGGTTTCGCTCGTACCTTGCTCGAACCCCGGCCACCCGGAATTCCAACCCTGAATTCGTGAAGCATGCACTAACGAGCAACGACCGATCGCCTGCGTCGTGCAAGTCCGATCGTGAAACTCCGTAGCGTGCTGGAGCCGGCTTGATGGAGGGCGAGGTGCGTCACGCGAACAAATTTCCCAGACGGATACCGATCACCAATTTGCGGAAACGACCCGCGTAACGCACCTGTTCCAGCTCGCGTCCGCTCCACGCGCCCCATGCGACACAGATTTCAGGCGCAGGATCGATGCCCGGTCGCTGGCGGGACCGCGTTCGTCGCGGCGGCTTTGAGGGAATCCTCGATCGTCAGGTGATTGCAGCGCACAAGGCCAGCGCCGCTGCGGGTTGCTGTGCAATTCCCGAAGGCGTGGCCTATCGTATCCTGCACTGGTCGCAGGTTTCCTTCACGCGGCCGGATTGTTCTGTATCACCTTCTGACCGGGAGACTCCACTCGTGAAACTCTGCCTTCGCTTTGCTGGTTCGACGCTCGTTCTGGCTCTTGTCCTGGCACTCGGCCACGCCGTCGCTGACGAATATCTCAACGGGATTGAATGGAAGGAGCCGGCGGTCGTCACGCCGGGGACCAACGGAAGTGCTCCCAGTGACGCGGTCGTGCTGTTTGACGGCAAGGACTTCTCCGCGTGGGAGGGTGCCGACAAGTGGACGATCGAAGATGGAGCGATGGTTGCTGGAAAGGGCAACATCCGGACGAAGGCCGGCTTCGGCGACTGCCAGCTGCACATCGAATGGTCCTCGCCCTTTCCGGCGACCGGCAGCGGACAGGGACGCGGCAACAGCGGCGTCTTTCTGATGGACAACTACGAGATCCAGGTGCTCGATTCCTATGAGAACAAGACGTACTTCGACGGCCAGGCGGGAGCGATCTACAAGCAGACTCCGCCACAGGTCAACGCGATGCGTCCGCCGGGCGAGTGGAACGTGTACGACATCATCTGGACGGCACCGCGGTTCAACGAGGACGGCTCGCTGAAATCGTCCGCGTACATCACCGCTCTGCACAACGGCGTGTTGATCCTGAACCACTTCGAGCTGAAGGGCGACACACCGTTCACTCGCCCGCCGCAGTACAACAAACACGCGGACCGCCTGCCGATCCGCCTGCAGGACCACGGCAACCCGACACGGTTCCGCAACATCTGGATTCGTGAGATCGGTGCCGCCGAGGGTAAGCAGGTCCGCGACCCGTTCCTCCGCGACGGCAAGGGCAACGAGAAACCGATCGAGTAGTCCCGCCTGCCATTCGTGACTGATCAGCGACACGCCGCGAGCGGACTTTCGACAGCCCGTTCGCGGCTCGCTGTTTGTCAGGCGGCAACGGTAGAGTCGTCACCGGAAACGGATTGGCTTTCACGAGCGCGAGAACAGCTTCACCGGAGTCAAACGGCGGGAGGGCACAGGCCTCGGCGACAGGGCACCAACGCTTGCGTCCTTCTCACTCTCGTTCTGGGCGTCCTTCACTCTCGCTCTGGGAGGGTCGGGCTCTCAGGCCGGGGGAGGACACCACGCTGGTTGTCCAATCGCGGTGACGGACCCTGCAATCCCTCCCCGCGGCTGAGCCCGCGACCCTCCCGCAAGCGGGAGGGTGAACTCCCGGGCGGCGAAATGACGGGTCACGTTGAGCATGAGGCCTACCTGATTCCGCCCTGCCTTAAAGCAGCAGGACGCTGTGGCAACTCACAATCGACGAGCGGCATTCATGAAACAACTGCGATTCCCAAGCGTCCTCTACGGCGTCTTAGTCACCGGCGTATTCGTCGGTCTGGCAGCAAGCGACAGGCCGGCGTCTGCCGATGACCGCTCGTCGGATCAGCCGCAGGGAATTCGCCGGAACGCTCCGGAAGTCTGGGCTCTGACCGGAGCCCGCGTGACGGTGCGGCCGGGCGAAGTGCTCGACAAGGCAACGATCCTGATCCGTCGCGACCGCTTCGAGACCGTCGGCGAGTCCGTCGAGATTCCCGCCGGAACTCAGGTCATCGATCTTTCCGGGCGATACGTTTACCCCGGCCTGATCGATGCCTTCACCGAGCAGCCTGTCGACGACGGTTCGGCACGGACCGCGGCTCGCTACTGGAACTCTCAGGTTCGACCAGCACGACGTGTCGCCGCTGATTTCCGGCCCGATGCCGCGCTCAATCAGACGCTCCGCAAGCAGGGTGTCACCGCTCGCCTGGCCGCTCCGGATGGCAAGGTTCTCAAAGGCTTCGGCTCGGTCGTGCTGACCTCAGACGGCCCGGTCGAATACGCGATCGTTCGAGCGGATGTTTCGCAGCACGCTCGCCTGACAGCGTCGCGGAACAGCGACCGCTCGTACCCGAACTCACCGATGGGCGCGGTCGCTCTGGCGCGGCAGGCGTTGCACGACGCCGACTGGTACGCGCGTGCCTGGCGAGCTGCCGAGGCGGACGCGACGCTCAGCCGACCGGAACGCAACGACGACCTGGCCGCACTGAACGAGGTCGTCCTGCAGCGCACGCCGCTGATCATCGACACGTCGAACGAACTGTTCTTCCTGCGAGCTGACCGCTTTGCCCGCGAGTTTGGTCTGCAACTGATCGTGCACGGCAGCGGCAACGAGTACCGACGTCTCGACGCGATTCGCCAGACGGGACGTGCCGTTCTCCTGCCGGTCAACTTTCCGCAGCCTCCGAACGTCGCCACGTTTGAAGCCTCGCTCGACGTCACCACGGAGTCACTGCTGCACTGGGACCTCGCTCCAGAGAATCCCAAACGCCTCGCCGATGCGGGCGTCACATTCGCGTTCTGCTCGAGCGGCCTGAAGGACAGGGGCAGTTTCCTCGCGCAGGTTCGCAAAGCCGTCGCGCGAGGCCTGTCGTCAAACGACGCCCTGCGCGCCCTGACGACAACACCGGCCACGCTGCTGGGAGTTGCCGATCAGCTTGGCACTGTTGAACGCGGTCGGCTCGCCAGTCTCGTCATCACCGACAAGCCGCTCTTCGAGAAAGACGCGAAGACGGTCGAAACCTGGATCGCTGGAGAGCGGTTCGAGTTCGAAGCACCGCCACAACGCGACGTCGCAGGCGAGTGGCTCGTCAAACTGGACAGTTCGAGCGGCGGCGCAGCGAAGACGCTGCGACTCACGCTGAAACGCAACGATTCGAGAAAGCTCTCCGCCGAGATTCGCACTGCCCCGGACGGCAACGCCGAAGACGACGGCGAACCGGTCAGGGCTGGCCTGGTCGCGCTCAACGAAACGCGTCTCAGCCTGACGTTCCGATCGAATGATTCTGGACACGACGGCGTCGCTCGACTCACCGCGATCATCTCTCCCGGCAGCAACGAAGCCGTCGGTCAGATCGTCTGGCCGGACGGATCGCGGACGCAGGTCACGCTGAAGAAGGACAAAGCCAAGTCGGAAGAGACCGCCGCTGACGAGACGCCAGACGACGAACAAGCTGAGGAAGAAGAGCAGCCCGAGTCCTCGTCACTGAACGCCGCAGCCTCGTTCGCCGTGAACTTCCCTCTGGGGGCATTCGGCGTCAGCAAATCTCCGGAACCGCCAGCTCTCGTCGCCTTTCGCGGAGCGACGGTCTGGACCTGCGGGCGGCAGGGTATCCTTAAGAACGCGACCGTTCTGATCCGCGACGGCAAGATCTGGAAAGTCGGTCGCAGGCTCAAAGTGCCGAAGGCCGCTCTCGTCGTTGACGTTTCGGGAATGCACATCTCGCCGGGAATCATCGACTGCCATTCGCACTTCGCAACGGACGGAGGCGTCAACGAAAGCGGCCAGGCGGTCACGGCTCAAGTCCGCATCGGCGACTTTATCGACGGCGACGACATCAACATTTACCGGCAGCTGGCTGGCGGAGTGACCTCGTCAAACATCCTGCACGGATCGGCGAATCCGATCGGCGGCCAGAACCAGGTCGTCAAACTGCGCTGGGGAGCGCTCGGCGAGGAGATGAAATTCCAGCGGGCTCCAGCAGGCATCAAGTTCGCGCTCGGCGAGAACGTCAAGCAGAGTAACTGGGGAGACGACTTCCGCTCGCGCTACCCACAGACGCGGATGGGCGTCGAACAGATCTTCCGCGACGAATTCCGGGCCGCGATCGAGTACCGGCAGCGTCGAGATGAATGGTCAACTAATCCGCAAGGACTGCCGCCGCGTCGCGATCTGGAACTCGATGCCATCGTCGAGATTCTTGACGGCCAGCGCTGGATCCACTGCCACAGTTATCGCCAGGACGAAATCCTCGCCCTGATCCGCATCTGCGACGAGTTCGGCATCACGATCGGCACGTTCCAGCACGTTCTGGAGGGCTACAAGGTCGCCGACGCGATGGCAAAGCACGGCGCGATGGGGTCGGCCTTCTCCGACTGGTGGTCGTACAAGTTCGAGGTTTACGACGCGATTCCGTACGCCGGGGCACTGATGCACAACGCGGGCGTCGTCGTCTCGTTCAATTCGGACGATCGCGAACTCGCCCGCCATCTGAATCACGAAGCGGCGAAGGCCGTCAAGTACGGCGGCGTCAAACCTGAAGAAGCGCTGAAGTTCGTGACGCTCAACCCGGCCCGGCAGCTCCGCATCGACAGACACGTCGGGTCGATCGAACGCGGCAAGGATGCCGACCTGGTCGTCTGGTCGGGATCGCCGCTCTCGACAATGTCTCGCTGCGAGCAGACCTGGATCGACGGACGGCTCTACTTCAGCCGCGAAACTGACGCCGCGTTGCGAGCCGAAAACCAGAAGATCCGGGCGACGCTGATTCAGAAAATTCTCGATTCCGGCGAGCCGATGCTCAAACCCGGTGAAGAGAACGTCGATCCGGCCAGCCTCTGGCCACGCGAAGACGAATTCTGCCACGGCCACGATCACGGGGAACACGACCATGAGTAAGACGTGCTCAACGAGCCAAGGTGGCACGCGGCTCCGTCGCGTCAGCCCAGCCGGGGCCTTCCGCAAAGAGTGCAGAGCCACTTCAGACGATCACCTGAAACCGCGATCTGCTACTGAATCCCGCCAGCCAGTAAGTTGCACGATGAATCGCTTCTTCGACATTCGAAACCTCGTTCTGGTGGTCACCCTTCTGGCGGCAACCGGACCCGCGATCTCGTCCGATGCAATCCCCGGCGCTCCGCAGAAACAGGCAATCGCACTCGTCGGTGGCACGGTCTTTCCGATCGCTGGACCGCCGATCGAGAACGGCATCGTCGTCTTCAATAAAGGCCGGATTGTCGCCGTCGGTCGCGCTGACGAGATCGAGCCGCCAGCCGACGCGAAACAGATCAACTGCAAAGGCAAGCACGTTTATCCGGGTCTGTTTGAAGCTCACTCGCAACTCGGCCTGACAGAGGTCAGCGCTGTTCGCGCCTCGGACGATCGTTCTGAAGTCGGGTCACTGAATCCCAACGTGAAGGCTCACGTCTCGGTGAATCCCGACACGGAGCTGATTCCCGTCACGCGAGCCAACGGTGTGCTGCTGGCACTCACGAAGCCGTCCGGCGGATTGATCTCTGGCCAGGCCGCCGTCCTGCAGCTTGACGGCTGGACCTTCGAAGACCTGGCGTTGAAGCCCGGCGCGGCAATGGTCGTCAACTGGCCCTCGGTCCCGAACGAACTTGAAAAAGGCCAGACCGCCACAGAGTCAGACACCGTCGAGCGACTGCGAAAACTGCTCGACGAAGCTCGCACCTACGCAGCGGTTCGTAAGGACTCGCCCGAATCGCAGCCGACAGATCTCCGGCTCGAAGCTCTGCAGCCGGTTCTGTCTCGGAAGATGCCGCTGCTCGTTCACGCAGATTCACTGGCTGTGATCCAGTCGGCCGTCTCGTTTGCCGTCGAGCAGAAGCTGCGGCTGATCATTCACGGCGGCTATGACGCGCCGCTGTGTGCCGAACTGCTCAAGCAGCACGACGTGCCGGTCATCATCGGAGCTGCCTATCGCCTGCCGCGCCGCCGCAGCGACGACTTCGATTCCGGATACTCACTCGCCAGCCGACTGCATAAAGCCCGAGTCCGCTTCTGCATTTCCGGCGGCTCGACATCGCGCACCTGGAACGCGAGAAACCTGCCCTACCACGCCGGTGTCGCCGTCGCCTACGGCCTGCCGCACGACATCGCGCTGCGATCAATCACGCTCTCGCCCGCGGAAATCCTCGGCGTCTCCAGACGAGTCGGTTCGCTGGAGAAGGGCAAAGACGCCACACTGTTCGTCACCACCGGCGACGCTCTGGAAACCCCGTCCAACGTCACCGCCGCCTGGATCCAGGGCCGCCCCGTCGACCTCACCAGTCGCCACCTGCAGCTCTACCGCAAGTATCAGAAGAAGTACTTTCAGAGGCTTCCATAGTCAGGAACGAATGGAGACGGGTTATGGCACCGTGAATCTGACGCGTCGGACTTGCAGAGAACACGGATCTGAAGTTTTAGTACCATTACTGTCCTCAATTGCCCCGCAAAGACTCAACGTGGAGTGGTCATGCCTCTATTCGCGATCAAGAACGGTTCCCTTGCTCCCATCCATCAGTCGAACTTTGATCGTGAGAAACAGCTTCAATCGCTAGTCGAAGCCAGCTTGCAGCCAGTTTTCAACTGCCGCTTTGTTGCATCTGAGTTCAGTACAGGCAGTCAGCAC
>Ga0070726_10003849_pt1 | contig 12347 bp, 13 predicted proteins | sample tdAd471_FD_67275 | JGI IMG/M metagenome (GOLD analysis project Ga0070726, IMG submission 67275) | Marine sediment microbial communities from the Atlantic coast under amendment with organic carbon and nitrate - tdAd47.1 | ecosystem: Environmental > Aquatic > Marine > Coastal > Sediment | place...
CCTCGCGGTTGGCGATCCGCTGCTGGATCAGCGGGTGAAGGTCGGTCGGCTGCTCGTTGGACTCGGTTTCGGCGCTCATGCCCCCACTTTACTCACCCAAAAAAAGAACCGCGTGCCTTCACACACGGTCTTGGCGTCTTTCGTCGAATCGACCGCCGCGATTTAGCCCGCCGCCGAGCGGAACCCTCGCCTTATTTTTGTGAGGCAGCCTGCTTTGATTCCTGGCGAATCGCACTCCGATCTTGGACCAACTCGGCGATCGTGGATTCCTGGAGTACTTCGAGCACGCCCGAAGCCGCCCTGTCGAGCCGCTCATGGAGCGCCCTGAAACCGTCACCAAATTCGTCGAGTTCCTTGCTCGTGTGGGGCTTGCGGATCGTCCCGACCGCCACGACGACCTCAAGGGCCGTGACATCCTTCGGATCGACAGCCAGCGAGTACCCGCCACCGATACCCCGGCGACCGCTTACAAAGTTGGTCGATGCCAGCTGCTGCATGATTTTGGCAAGATAAGGCGGCGGCACGTCGGCCTGAGCAGCAAGCTCCGCCGCGGCTACCGTTTCGCCGGGCCTTGCTGCCAGAGCACACATGGCCCGCAGCGCGTATTCCGAGGTCTGAGTCAGCATGGGTCACCTCTCACTTCAGTGACTGAGACACAGTCACCAACGGTGTTTTAGAACAAACGTTCCATCTAGATGTAGTTGGCTCAAGAATTTCGCACCTGATGATGCGAATCTCGGGTAATGAGGGGGCCTGTAACACTGACAGCCCGACCGGCAGGTCCAGAAACTGGCCTACTTGAATGAGAATCACAAAACACGCCGTGCTATGAGAGCGATTACATAAATGCAGCATTTCTCTGTGTTTAGGATTGTGTACCCGCAATACAAACAATCTGCGGCGACCTATGTAACAATGTAACATGGGCCTAGGGTCCGGCAGTCCTTTCAAAATCTTGTGCAGCAGTAAATTTCCTTGTCTGGTGACCGTTTCATGCCCAGAACTCGATCCGTTCCCGAAATTGAAGTGCTCGAACAGGCGATGCGCGTCTTCTGGGCCAAGGGGTACGACCGGGCTTCCGTCGCCGACATCTGCAAGGCCACAGGCCTCGGGCCATCGAGCATCTACAACGCATTCGGCAGCAAACTTGAGCTCTACCGCCAGACCCTCAAGCACTACATGGATACCTACGGCTCGCCCGTGATGAAGTGCATGGACGACTCCATCCCCGCCAGCCGGTCTCTCCACGAGCTACTCAGGGAGTATGTGAATCTGATCTTTGAACCAGAAACGCCGCCCGGCTCGTATCTCATGCAGAGCGGCGGGACGGGCGTCTCTCAGAATTCCGAAGCCTGTGCCATCACGAATGAGACGAAACAGTCAATCGCCAATGTCATTCAAAGAATGCTCGAGACCCGCCAGCAGGCCGGCGACAAGCTCTCGGCCCCGCCCCGCACGCTGGCGATCTTCCTCGTGATGACCGCCCGCGGCCTGTCGCAGCTCGCCTGCGACGGCTACTCGCCCGAAGACCTCATCACCGTCGCAGATCTCGCGTCCAAGAGCTGCGTCCTCGCGTAGATCGCCGCCGCAACTCGCCCAGCCTTAGCCCATCAGACGATCGACCTCTTTCAGGCTCGACGCATCTTCGTCAGCGACCTCGACCGCATCGAGCAATCCGCGGATCACATCGTCCGGCCCGACCTGGTCGGCCTCTGCATTGAAATTCGTCAGCACACGGTGGCGCAGCACGGGTAAGGCCGCCGCCCTGACGTGCTCGATATCCGCGTGCGTCTGGCCCTCCAGGATCGCCTTGGCCTTGGCAGCCAAGATCAGATTCTCGCTGGCGCGCGGGCCTGCGCCCCAGCCGACGTAGTCCTTGATGACCTTGGGACGATTGTCCGCCTCACCCGGCCCGGGCACGCGCGTCGAACGCGCCAGCCTGAGCGCGTACCGGATCACGTGATCCGCCACCGGCGCGTGACGCACCAGCTGCTGCATCCGCTCAATCTCTTCAGCCCCGAGCACCCGGTCGATCACCACCTCCGCCTTGCTCGAACTCCGGCGAACGATCTCCAGCTCCTCCTCCTCAGTCGGGTACCCGATTTTGATCTGGTACATGAACCGGTCCAGCTGCGCCTCGGGCAGCGGGTAGGTCCCCTCCTGCTCGATCGGGTTCTGTGTCGCCAGCACAAAGAAGGGGCTCGGCAGCAGGTGGATCTGTCCGCCCGCCGTCACCTGCCCCTCCTGCATCGCTTCGAGCAGGGCCGCCTGCGTCTTCGGCGGCGTGCGGTTGATCTCGTCGGCGAGCACCACGTTGGAAAAAATCGGCCCGTGGATGAAGCACAGCGACCGCTGGCCCGTCGTCTTGTCCTCTTGGAACACCTCCGTGCCCGTGATGTCGCTGGGCATCAGGTCGGGGGTGAACTGGATGCGACTGAAATCGAGACTGAGCGCCCTGGCGATCGTCGAGATCAGGAGTGTCTTGGCAAGCCCGGGCACCCCCACCACCAGGGCGTGCCCCCGGCAGAAGATGCACTCGACCATCTGCCCGATCACCTCGTCCTGCCCGACCACGATCTTCCCGATTTCGGCCCGGAGCCGATCGTTGGCCTCACTGATCTCGCGCAGGTCCTCTGGTTTCACATCTGTCATGTCGCGCTCCATCGCTCCCCGAACTCACACCCAGCCAGTCATACCAAGCCCAAGACTATCGGCTGCCGGGCCGCCCCACCTCCCCCCGAGACAGGTCCATTGCGCTGTGGCCCACCACCCTCATTCGGGCCATTTCTAGCCGACACCCTGCTGTGGAAAACCTGTGTGTGAAGCGCCGTCTGCGCGCAGCTGCGCTGGCGCTTCCGACAGCTTGCGCACGATGAAGATCCTTTCACCGACAGCCGCGTTCGCGCTCTTGCGCGCAACCGCCACACATCCGACATTTCGCCCCCACACCGATCCACACCGCTAAACCTGGTCCCAAGCACTGTTTATGCGTACAGGCCGCGTTGTCTTCACAAAGCGACAGCGCTTATTACTGTGATGATGAATCTCTCTTCTCTCTCTATGTAAGAAAGAGCCGGTAGGACGGAGCCCCTCAGAAATCGAGCGGGTCTCTGTTGTCCCCAAGCCTGTGATGAATATGGGGACAACTCATCCGCATGGCAACCCACCGATTCCGGGATCGTCCGACTTGCCACGACGCTTCCGAAAGAACGCCCGCAGCAGCTGGGCCGATTCTTCTGCCAGTACGCCCGAGACCAGCTCGACCCGGTGGTTGAGCCGTGGATCGGTCGTCAGCTCGTAGAGCGATCGGCAGGCCCCGGCCTTGGGGTCGTCGGTGCCGTAGATCACCCGGCCCACGCGGGCGTTGACGATCAGCCCAGCGCACATGGGGCAGGGTTCGAGCGTGACAGCCAGCGAGCAGTGGTTGAGCCGCCAGTCGCCCACAGCCCGGCTGGCCTCCAGGATCGCGATGTGCTCGGCGTGGGCGGAAGGATCGCGGTCCTCCTCACGCCTGTTGCGCCCCTCGCCCAGGATTTGGCCCGTCTGGGTCTCCCACACGACCGCGCCCACCGGCACCTCGCCCGCAGACGAGGCCTCACGCGCCAGCGCGAGCGCCCGGCGCATCATCTCCAGATCGGTCTCCGAACTGCTCACGACGCGTCACTCGGCGAGTCGCCAGAGCCCTGGTTCCGAAAGCCGCCGGCCACCTTGCTGGCCGGCATCACCCGCTGGAGCACGAGCCCGAACTCGAACAGCAGGTACAACGGCCCGCCCAGCAGCATCATCGAGATCGGATCCGCCGGCGTCAGGATCGCGCCCACCACCATGCACCCCATCATGATGTACCGTCGATACCCCGCAAGACTCTTGTGATCGATGATCCCCGCCCAGCCCAGCAGAAGCACGACCACCGGCATCTGGAACCCGAGCGCAAACCCCAGAGCAAACGTCAGCACCAGCTTGATGTATTCGGTCAGTCTGTACTGCTGCACGATGCCCACCGACAGCTGCAACGGCGAGCCCACGATCACCCGCTCACCAGAGTCGTTCACGCGGATGCAGGTCCTCTGCTGCATCAGAACCGAGTTGATCCATGTCTGCCCGACACTCGGCTCGGCCGGGTCGCCCGCAAGCACAGGCGTCAGCGGCATCGAGTCCATCACTTCCGGCGAGACATCGACGATCTTGGGGGCTGTCAGCACGTCCTTCTCGCCCAGCGTCGAGCCGAAGTTGATGAAGAACGTCAGCACGACCGGCAGCATCGCGTAGTACATGAACACGACGCCCGTGATCGTGAGCAGGAAGCTCATCGGCACGAGGATGTACACGAATCGGCGCTCGGACATGTACAGCCCGGGGCTGATGAACCGCCAGAGCTGGATGAGCACCCACCAGCTGCCGCCCAGCACCGTGAGCAGCAGGACGACCTTCATGTACGCGCCGAAGACCTCGACCGGGCTGGTCGCCTGGAGGACCGGCGGCAGACCCGCCTTGGCCAGCGCGTGCCGAACAGGGATCGTCAGGAAGTCGAGCACCCAGCGCCCGATGATGGCAGCGACCACCAGAAAGGGGATGAGTCCGAGAAGGGCCACGAGTAGGCGCTTGCGCAGCTCTTCGAGGTGATCGCCCAGCGGCATGGTCGCGTCCTCAAAAAGGCCTTGCTGGTCGAGTCTTGCGGAAATAGGGCGTCCCCGGGCGATCGATTCGGTACAACCCGTACCGAATGGCAGAGGTTATGCACGTCTGGCGACGGGTCATGGGTGTGGGCGCATCTAGGGGATTGGGAATAGGACCGGGAGGGCTTGGCTGTGGATGAATCCGATCTGGTGCGCCGGGCCGCTGCGGGAGACCCCCGGGCCGCGGAGCTGATCTGGAAGACCCACCGCCGGTGGATTGCTGCGGTCCTGCTCGCGCACAAACCCAGGCAGGCCGATGTGGAGGACCTGCTTCAGGAGGTGGCACTGGCTGTGGTTCAGAAGATCAACCAACTCGACGACCCGGCTGCCCTGAAGCCCTGGCTCCGGATGGTCGCCATCAACGCCGCCCGCGCCACGGGTCGCAAGCAGACCCGCCGCAAGGGCCTGCTCCGGCTCGTGCGTCCCAACGTTCCCGAGGAGGGCGAGGGCACGAGCGACCTGACGACCCAGGCCAGCCGACAACGGCAAGAGCGGGCGCGTCAGCTTGGCTCACTCATCGAGCAGTTGCCCGATTCCTACCGCGAGTGCGTGCTCTTGCGGTGCGCCCGGGGCATGACACACAAGCAGATCAGCGAGGTCACGGGCCTGCCCGAGACGACGATCGAGACGCGCATCGCGCGGGGTCGCCGGATGCTCCGGGAGCTGGCCGAGACCTCACAGCACACACGCGGGGAGAGCCTCGCAAGGAGTCCGTCATGAACGACCAGCTTCACCCGGAACCAAACGATCGGCGCGACGTGCTGATCGGTCGGATCATCGACGGCGAAGCCACGGGCCAGGACTGGGCCGAGTTCCGCCAGATCGCCGGCGACGACGAGTCTGTCTTCGCCGAGATCGCCGAGCTTCAGGACCTGCGCAAGCGCACGATCGACATCGTCGATCACGCGGGCGACGCTGCTGACACGATCGAGCTGCCCGTGCACCTGCACCCCAAGGCGAGCCCCGCGCACCGCCTCAAGGTTGCGGGCGTCTGGGGCGGCTGGGCCGTGGCCGCGATGGTCGCCCTCGCGTGGTCCATTGGCCTGCGCCCGGGCGACCCGATCATCTTCAGCGATCAGGGCACAAGCCAAGCGGGCCTTGGCGCCAACGTCATCAACACCGCTGGTGAGGCGCTGCAGAAGTACCTCGACCTGGGCAAGGAATCCGGCTCGGTCATCGGCGAGATGCCCTCGGGCATCGTGCTCGATAAACGGACGCTTTCCGACGGCTCTGGCTACGAGGTGCTCTACATCCGCCCGATCATCGAGCGCGTGGTGGTCCGCGATGTCTACCAGCAGGTCCAGACCGAATCGGGCCAGGTTCAGATCATCCCCGCCAAAATCCTCCCCCTTCCGAGCACAACCGCTTTCCCGCCCGCAACCCCGAGTGCGCCCGAGCCGTTGGCCTGGTGAGCGCACCGAATATTGAAACACACAGGAGCATGACCATGCGACACACACCGATCCGTAAGCTGACCATCGCCGCCGCCATCGCCGCCGCGGGACTGGCAACCTCCGCCGCCGCGCAGGACGCTGCGCCGAAGGTCAAGTCCAGCTCGAGCACCACGATCATCAAGTCGGGCGACAACCAGTCGTACGAGATCAAGATCGAGAACGGCGAGATCGTCACCTTCAAACTCAACGGCAAGCCCGTCGAGAACGACCAATACAAGCTCGACGAAGAGGGCGGCTTCATCGTCCTCAAAGACGACGACGGCGAGCCGATCGTCATCGACATCCCGCACTTTGACACGCAGGAATTCCCGGTCGGCTTCCAAGGCGGTATCGCCGAGTGGCCCCCACGCCCCGCGGTGGCCCGCGCACCCAAGCCGGACAAGATCGAGTGGTTCGACGGCCCGGGCGAGCCGCGTGAGCCGGCGGCGATCGCATGGGCGGGCCAGGAGCCGCCCAAGGTCATGGTCGGTATCAAGCACGACGAGGTCTCCAAAGAAACCCGCGAGAAGCTCGGCCTGAACGAGGGCGAGGGCATCTATATCGTCGGCGTCATCGACAACCTCCCCGCTGACAAGGCGGGCATCAAGACGGGCGATGTCATCATCGAAGTCGAAGGCAAGCACATGGATGATCGCGGCGTGCTGCTGGAGGTTCTCAAGAAGCACGAGCCTGGCGACAACCTAACTGTCATCATTCTGCGCGATGGCGAGAAGAAAAAGCTGAAGCTTGAGTTAGCGCCCTTCAGCGCCGACCGGCTTGGCACGCCTCAGGCGCTGGCGGTCCGCCCCGACAGGCCCACGAAGTTCAATATCCGCATCAACGAAGACGACATGAATTTCGATGAGCGGGAGTTCTTTGAGAACTTCGAGCCCTTCGGCGAGTTCGAGTTTGATTTCGACATGGAAGGCCTGCCGCCCGAAGCGAAGAAAGAGCTGGAAAAAGCACTGATCCAGGCCCGCAAACAGGCCAACGAAGCGCGCACGCGGGCGTTTACGCTCCGCCGCGACGCTCAGGGTCAGAACCATCTCCACGAGCTCAAGATCCGCGAGCATCAAGAAAATATGCATGAGCACGCAGACCGACTCAGGGAGCACTCCCATGCACAGGCCGAGGAGATGCGCCGCCTCGAAGAACGCCTTGCCAAGCTGCGCGAACTAGGCGAGAACGACCGCCTGTTCCGCTCGGGTCCAGAGGGGCGTGCGTTCATCATCGAGCGCGATGATCTGGCTCGCCAGCGGGACGAGAAGCTGCGGCAGAAGGAAAGCAACGAGCTCTTTGAGCGCTTTGCAGATGTGCAGCGTGAGCGTGATGTGCTTGCTTCTCGCAACCGCGACCTCGAGAACCGGGTAGACCAACTCGAGCGCAAACTCGAAGAGCTGATGAAGCGGCTCGAGAAAAATGAGAGCGATCGTCGCCGGTAACGGAAACCCGCGAGACTCGTTTCCCAAAGACAGACAACCGCGTGTCGGGCCGGCGGGCTTCGTGACTCCCCGCTGCCAGCGCCCGCTGGCTTGACGCCGGCGAAGAGAGCTCGGGATGTATCCCGGCCCCTCTTTGCCAAACGAACCGGACCGCAGGGGTTCTGCCCCGACGGTCCGGTTTGTTGTTTTGAAACGCGATCATTTGAGCCCGTGGCGGAGGCTTCCGGCCTCCGGTCTCCCCGCTCTTTTCTGTCCAGCCCCCCTAGGCTCGGTCTCATGACCGACGAGCCCCAACACACTGAATCCGCCTCCGAAGCCGCGACAGAGAACGAGGTCGACAGCGAAGTCCGCTTCTCAGACTTCGGACGAGCCGGGCCGGCCGCCATTGTCGCGGCCTTCATGCCGGCCCTGGGCGGCTTTATCCTGCTCGGCTCCATCCCCGTCATCGCGCCCAAGCTCCGCGATATGGGCACCGCGGGCCTGCTGCTCTATGTCGCGGTCTTTGCGATCACCAGCGGCCTGGCGATCCTGCCAACCTTCGCGCAGGCGGCACTGGGCGGGTATGCCTTTGGCCTCGTTCTCGGCCTGCCGGGCGCGCTCGTCGGGTTCCTGGGCGGCTCACTCATCGGCTACTTCTTTGCTCGGCGCATCACGGGCGACGACGCGATCAAGGGCGTCCAGCGCCACCCGAAGTGGAACATCGTCGTGCGATCGTTCTTTCCCGATCGCGAGGGCGACGGCGAGCACCGCGGCTTCTGGCGGACGCTGGGCATCATCACGCTCATCCGCTTCCCGCCGAACTCGCCGTTTGCGATCACCAACCTCGTGCTCGCGTCCGTGCGCGTCGATCTGATCCCGTTTGCGATCGGAACTGTGCTGGGCATGCTGCCAAGAACCGCGATCGTGGCATACCTCGGCACGCTTGTCGAGGGCGAGATCTCCAAGGACGCCCTTGCCAGCGCCCGTCCCGGCTGGTACCTGCCAGTGGGGATCGGGGTCTCGGTCGCCGTGCTGCTGATCCTGGCCCGGCTTGGGGACATGGCGATCAAGAAAGCCGCCGCTCGGGGCGAGATTCACGCGCCGATTCCAGATCAGGAATCAAGGGCAATCCAAGACCAATGATCACGCAGCCCGTGCGTCACTCCCGGGTACACCACAAGTAAAGCATTCAAAAAAACCACCGGGCCGGGCAGGCAACACTCCCAGAGCTCACAAGGGGAACACCATGAATACGAACGCAATCCTTGCCACCATCTGTGGCCTGTCGATCGGCCTGACCGCCCACGCCTCCAGCACGGGCATCGAGCCCGGCGGCAAGGGCGCCAAGGACGTTGAGGTCATCCCGCGCGAGGTCCTCTTTGGCAACCCGGAACGCGCCTCGTTCCAGGCCAGCCCCGACGGCAAGACGCTCAGCTGGCTGGCACCCAAAGACGGCGTCCTGAACGTCTACATCGCGCCCATCGATGACATCGATAACGCCAAGGCTGTCACCAACGACGACTACCGCGGCATCCGCCAGTACTTCTGGGCGGAGAACGGCTCGCATCTCGTCTACATGCAGGACAAAGGCGGCGACGAGAACTTCCACGCCTACTCCGTCAACATCGAAACCGGCGAGCGACTCGAACTCACCCCCCACGAGGGTGCCCGCGCGCAGCTCCAGCAGACCAGCAAGCTCTTCCCCGACCACATCCTCGTCACGATCAACAACCGAGACCCGCAGCTCTTTGACATTTACAAGATCGATGTCACCTCGGGCGAGAGCGAACTCGTCTTCCAGAACGAGGGCTACCTCGGATTCAACACCGACGACCAGTTCAACGTCCGCTTCGCGGCACGCTACGAGGGCGACGGCTCGGTCAGCTACTTCGAGATCGACGGCGACACCGTCAAAGAAGAGCCCTACCTCAACGTCCCCAGCGCCGACGCGCTGACGACGCAGATCGTCGGCTTCAACACCGAGGGCGATAAGCTCTACATCATCGACAGCCGCACCGGCAACACAGCGGCCCTGTTCGTCCGCGACATGAACACGGGCCAGACCGACATGCTCTACGAGCACCCCAAGGCCGACATCTCCGGCGCGATGGGCAACCCCGAGACGGGCGAGGTCGAGGCGGTCGCGGCCAACTACCTCCGCACCGAGTGGCAGATCCTCGACACCGCCGTGGCCGATGATCTGAAGTACCTGCGCACCGTGCAGGACGGCGACATCTCGATATCCAGCCGCGTCAAGGACGACACGCTCTGGACCGTCGCCTACGTGCGCGACGACGGGCCCGTCGAGTACTACACCTACGACCGCACCGCCAAGAAGGCCGAGTACATCTTCAGCAACCGCCCCGAACTCGAAGACAAGCCGCTGGCCAAGATGCACCCGACCGTCATCGAGAGCCGTGACGGGCTCAACCTCGTCAGCTACCTCACGCTGCCCGTCTGGACCGACACTGACGGCGACGCACGCCCCGACGAGGCGCTGCCGATGGTCCTGCTCGTCCACGGCGGGCCCTGGGCGCGCGACCAGTGGGGCTACAACTCCATGCATCAGTGGCTCAGCAATCGTGGCTATGCGGTGCTCTCGGTGAACTACCGCGGCTCGACCGGGTTCGGCAAGGACTTCATCAACGCCAGCAACTTCGAGTGGGCCGGCAAGATGCACGACGACCTGATCGACGCCGTCAATTGGGCCGAAGAAGAGGGCATCGCCGACCCGGACCGCGTGGCGATCATGGGCGGCAGCTACGGCGGATACGCCACGCTCGTCGGGCTCACCTTCACGCCCGACACCTTCGCCTGCGGCGTGGACATCGTCGGGCCGAGCTCGCTCGTCACACTGCTCAACACCATCCCGCCCTACTGGAAGCCGGCGATGGAGCTCTTCAACCAGCGCGTCGGCAACCTGTCGACCGAGGAAGGGCGCGAGCTGCTCGAATCGCGCAGCCCGCTCAACTTCATCGAGAAGATCAAGAAACCGCTGCTGATCGCACAGGGCGCCAACGACCCACGCGTCAAGCAGTCCGAGGCGGACCAGATCGTCAGCGCGATGACCGAGAAGAACATCCCCGTGACGTACATCCTCTTCCCCGACGAGGGCCACGGCTTCGCCCGCCCAGAGAACAGCATGGCCTTCAACGCCGCCACCGAGGCGTTCCTGGCCGAGCACATCGGCGGACGCTACGAGCCGATCGATAATGACCTCGAAGGCTCAACCATGCAGGTGCCCACCGGCGCCGACGGCGTGCCGGGCCTCAAGGATGCGCTGGGCACCAAGTAATCCGAACGAAGATCCCGACGGTCATGGGAGTCAGGTGAGAGAGACGGACCAAGACCAGGCCCGGCTTGCGATTGCAGGCCGGGTCTTTTTCATGGGGCTCGCGCTACACTGACTCGATGCCCGAGCCCGCCGACAAACTGACCGAAGCCGAGGTCCGCACGATCGCACATCTGGCGAGGCTCTCGCCGAGCGATGGCGAGGTCGAGTCGCTGCGGACCGAGCTCTCGGACATGCTCGCCATGGCGGCCGCGCTGACCGATGCCGACCTCGAAGACGTGGACCCCATGACCAGCCCCGTCGAGGCCACCAACCGCCTCCGCGAGGACGAGCCGGGCGAATCACTCACGCCGGGCCAGGTCGAACGCCTCGCCCCCGAAACCGACGCCGACGGCTCCATCCGCGTGCCACGCGTTCTGGGCGACAACGCCGGGGCGTAAGTATCTCTCCAGTGGGGGCGACGTCCCGCCGCCCATCTCACGGATATTCACGCGGCCACTTGTGTTAGAATGTCCCTGCGCGATGAAAGAACGAACCCGCATCCAGAAACCACTCCTCGGCTTCGGCTGGGCGGGATACGCAGCCTCGGTGGTCTTACTCGCGCTGATCGTCCCCATTGCGGTGGGCGTTGATCTTCGGTACGAACTCTTGAAACTCATTCGCGCCGCATTTGGCGATCAAGCCATGATGTGGTTTGTCACGCGGCTGCCATTCGCGTTATTTACGATCAGCGATCCAACCATCAGTGTGACGACCGGTGTGGCAGTGCTTATTGCGGCACGTATAACACCCTACAGAATCAGCTTGGTTAATCAGGCCTTTGTGCTCTTGCTCTGTTTCGCATGGGTGTTTATTTCTGTTGCATACTTCAGAACACCATGGGTAGAGAGAGTGGGTAGTTATTTCTTCGAAACACCACAGTTCAACTTGTATTTATCAGGATACAACATACTGAGCATCATCGGGACTGTTGTGGCTAGCGCTTTGATTGTCTGGATCACGCGTTCATGGATTGTGGCAATAGGCTTCTTGTTGGCAGCGTCCGCACAGTTTGTCGAAGCGACTTGGTCGTTGAAATCCATGGCGGGCACTCTCCCGGAACGCATGATTCTCTTCACTCTATTCGAAGGAGGCGCCTACTCAGTGTTCTCGCTCGCGTTCGACATGTTTATCTTTGGTCCACTCATCCTCTGGGCCGTCCGTGAGCGACGAAAGTCATTTCCTCCTCACGCATGCCAAAGCTGCGGCTACAGCCTCGTAGGTATTCCATTTGAATCACCCTGCCCGGAATGCGGGCAGAAGCCAGCGGTAGCGACGACCTAAACTTCTCCCATGCTCCTCCTCACCATCACCCAAGGCCCCGACCGCGGCAAGGCGTTCAATCTGCCTCAGAACGAGCCGCAGCTCATCGGGCGGTCGTCGGAAGCCCTGCGCATCAGCGACTTCACCGTCAGCCGGCGCCACGCCGAGCTGACGCCCGACGGCTCGAACTGGTACATCCGCGATCTCCAGTCCCACAACGGCA
>Ga0070726_10003850_pt1 | contig 12347 bp, 14 predicted proteins | sample tdAd471_FD_67275 | JGI IMG/M metagenome (GOLD analysis project Ga0070726, IMG submission 67275) | Marine sediment microbial communities from the Atlantic coast under amendment with organic carbon and nitrate - tdAd47.1 | ecosystem: Environmental > Aquatic > Marine > Coastal > Sediment | place...
CCTTTGCGGCTCTTACCGTGTCGAATCGCCTGACGACGCGGGACGCCCAGACGCAACAGTTCCCGGATGCGCGTGCGCGGGTAGCGCCATTGCTTCCAGTAGCACATGCGAATGCGGCGGCGGATTCACTGGACGAGCTTGTCGAACAGTTTCAACTGGGACGCCAGGCCGAAGTAGCCCGCCCACCCGCGGAGGTAACTCCGCAGTCGGCTCAGACGATGCCCCATCGAGATGCCCCGGCTGCGGCCGGTCAGCTCTTTGACGCGGCGTTTGAACTTCCGGACGTTCTGGCCAGGTGCCGCGGACTCAGGATGCCTCACCATCCGGCTGATGTTACGAACAAGGCTGACAGGCACGACACCGCACATGAACAACCATCCTGCCGCTTCGCGCTCCGGCGACAAATGGACGGCACTCTGCGGTTTGCGGGCTACGTTTCCTCGACCGGATCACGCTGCCCCGTGAGTGGCCGGTCGAGATGATCCCCTTCCAATCGAAAGTGAAAGCAGCGACAGGTCGGCGGGCTCGACCTCAAGAAGTGGCACCATCCGACTGAGGATCGTGTCGGAATGAAGTTTCCGAAATCAGCCGACGCGTGTTAGCGTGCCAGTCCCGTTTGAAGCGGAAAGAACCGGACGTGAATGCGTGCCGGCTGATGCACGGTGCTGCAGAATCGGGGCGTTCTTCTGGACGCGGTCCTGCGCTGTCGGTCCGAAGCAGGCCGTCCAGAGATGCAGGCTGTTATTCGGCAGAGGGATACTCAGCATGATCAGGACCGTTGAAACGATGTCGGGCCGGATCGAGTACGTCGACACGGGGACCGGGCTGCCCGTGCTGTATTTTCACGGAACCGGGGCGGCAAGCGATGCCGCGGTGTTGCTGGAGCAGCCGCTTGTCGATTCCGGCTGCCGACTCATCATTCCCAATCGGCCAGGCTATGGCTCGACCGTGCGAGGACCAGCCGGATCCGCGGACTTCTGCGCTCAACTGGCCTCGGAACTCCTGCACACGCTCTCGATCGAACGCGCGGCTGTCATCGGAACGTCCGGGGGCGGAATGCCGGCGATGGCGTTCGCGGAGATGTTTCCGGAGCACACTGCCGCGCTCATTCTTCAGTGTGCTCAGACGCACCCGTGGACGAGCGGGGAATGGCTTCCCAATGGGCTGGGGCCGTGGCTGTTTCTGTTCCGCCATCAGCTCTTCCGCCCGCTGCTCCGCTGGCAGAACAGCCGCCATGCGCGACACAGTGATGCCGATCCAGCGTGGTGTCTGCAGCAGATGGCTGAAGACCGGAGTCCGGAGATCCTCACCTGCGGCAACGCCATGAATCAGATCGCAGCGCTGGCAGCCATGACTCGACAATGTGCCGCGAGCCCCCAGGGCATCGAGAACGACTGGTCGATGCTGGTCTCCTCTCGTGAACTGATGCCCGGCGCGATCGCCACACCGGTTCTGCTCATTCATGACCGCTGCGATCCGCTTGTTCCCTTTCGACACGCGGAATGGGTCCATGCCCGGACCGGGAACTCACAACTGCTCGACATTCACGCCGGAGGTCACCTGATCTGGTTTGGCCAGGACGCCGACTTGATGCATGCCGCACGGCTTGAATTCATTCAAGCCGCGATCACATCGTGACAGCACCTGTGCCCCTTTCTGTTTCCGCCGAGCATGAACGGCCAGCGGCGAGGCCGGGAGATCTGTGCCGAGCAAGTGGATGGATACCTCTGCCAGCCGTAGGCATGTTTCTCCGAAACTTGCAGCAAGTCTGAGCCCACGTTCGCATGGGTGTGGAGGCATCGACGACAGAGCCGCTGACTTCTACGTCGCTCCAGGTTTCGGAGAAATCTGGAGACGACTCTCGGACCTGCCACCGTCACTCGCGCAGCGTGCGTGGATCGGTGCGTTACGCTGGGTCGGTCATGACGATCTCGACGGAAGCCTGCTATTACGTGATCACACGAAGATACGAGACTTTTCGATATGGAGTCGTGCGCCCGACGGTACTTCTGTGGCGTTCCTGTCTCCGTATCGACTCCACAGGCTGGCGCGTTCGCAGTCAGTTGAGAGGCTGCGTCTGAGCGGCCAGGCGGCGGGCTTTCCAGATGGGGAGGGTCGCCCAGGTGTAGAGGGCGCCGGCGGTGAAGCAGGTGGCGGCGACTGTCGTGAACATCGCCGCGTAGCCGAAGTGGGCGGCGACTTCGCCCATCAACGGGGCGCCGCCGATCATGCCGATGTCGAGCACCATCAGTGATAACGCCGAGCCGGCGCCGCGGGACTCGTTCGGAAACGGTTCGAAGAACAGCGCCGTGCAGGTGTGATACATCAGGCCGTGGCCGCCGCCGCAGAACAGAGCGGGCAGCATGAGTGCGTAAGGATGCTGAGCATCGACGAAACGGAACAGCAGCATGCCGGTGCCCATCACAACCGTGCCCGCCAGCAGAACTTTTCGGCGACCGAAGCGGTCGGGCACGCGGCGGGCTCCGAGGCGGATCGAGATGCCGCTGGTCGAGTAGCACAGGAAGAACAGCGTGACTTCCGGGACGCTTTCGATGTTCAGGCCGACGTCGTCGATGTACCTCGCCAGAAAGACGAACGGCACGTTCATGCACAGGCCGAACGTGGCGAGCACAAAGACAATCATGCCTGGCCAGTGCTGCCGGACGGTCCGCGCGAACTGCACGATACTCGTTGAGCTGCGACCGAGTGCCTCGCCCAGCGGCGTGACAAACAGCAGCAGGATCACCGGGACGACGAGCACTCCGCCGCCGAGCAGAAACATCGTTTCGAACGCTTCCCGGTTCCGCTCGCCGGAGAGCAGCACGTCGCCGATGAACGGGCCGAGCACCATCCCCGTGAAGCCGGCGATCCCCAGCGTGCCGATCGCTTCGGTCCGTCGCTGAATCGGAGCATGATGCGAGATGTAGGTCAGACTGCTCGAAAAGACGAACGCCGCGCCGAGCACAATCAGGCCTCGGCAGAGATAGATCATCCACCCCAGCTCGGTGAGCAGCAGGTTGGAGAGCGAGCCGGTTGCGAACACGCCGTACCCGATGAACCACATGTTGCGGGCACCAACACGGTCGATCCACTGCCCGATCCATGGTCGCGAGACGACGCTGATGATCGCGCCGATGCCCATGATGAAACCCGTCTGCTCAATGTCGGCTCCGAGGAATCCGACCCAGCGCGAGTAGTGGGCCATCAGCGTGTTGGCCAGGACGAATCCCACCTGGCTGAGAAACGCGCAGCAGAAGGATCGGTCATACAGCCGGGTCGTTGCGGGATTGCAAGGCTCCATCTCGGCGGGCGGCTCCGGTTCAGGCATCTTCCGGCGGGAACACGCCCATGACACGATGCGCGTAATCGATGTTCGACCCGGTGAGAATCCCCGACGCATCGCTCAACAGATAGATGCACAGCTCGGCCACGTCTTCGGGTTTGAGCAGTCGGCCAAACGCCGATTCCGCCTCGGCTTTCTCCAGCCAGTCGTCGGGTGAGCCCTGCTTCGCCTGCACGACGTGCTCACCCGGCGAGTCCATCCAGCCAAGATTGATTCCGTTCACGCGGATTCGGTCCCGCCGCAGTGCGTTGGCGATGTTCTTCGTGAAAGTCGCGAGTGCCCCCTTCGTCGAACTGTACGAGCACAGAATCGGCAGGCCACAGGCGGCGGCGACGGACAGCACGTTGACGATCGAGCCTTCGATCTTCTCGCGCTGCATGATGCGGACGCATTCCTGCGTGATGAGGAACGGTGCCCGGACATTGACGGCGAACTGGTGGTCCCAGAACTCGGGCGTCGTGTCGAGCAGCGTGCCGCGATTCGTGTCGGCGGCGGCGTTGACGAGTCCGTCGACCCGACCAAAGACCTCGTCACAGCGGCGGACGATGTTGCGGCAGTCCTCGACGCGGGACAGGTCCGCTTTGACGAACTCGCCGCGGCAGCCGAGTTTTCCGAGCTTCGCCACGACGGTCGCTCCCTTGCCGATCTGCCGTCCGCAGATCACGACACCCTTGGCGCCTTCACGAGCTGCCTGCAGAGCAACGGCTTCGCCCAGCCCCTGAGTTCCGCCGGTGGTGATGATGACTTTGCCATCCAGCCTGCCCATTCAATGCTCCAGTGCTCGGAAAGGTGAAATCGCCGCAAGTCCGACGGGAGACGCGGCGGCGCGAAGAATAGGCGATCGCCGTGCCGTACGCAGGTGTCCCCGCGGGCCGTCGAAAATGTCGTCACTGGTTGTTTGCCCCGAAGCCGGAGGCGATGGCGTGTCAGGCGATTCCGAAACGCCGTCGCCTCCGGCTTCGGGTCAAACGAGAACTCGATCGCCCCCTCGATGACCGGCCATGCTGGACGCGTTCCCGTGATGGGCCGACACTCCGGACCGCCCACGATCAATGTCTGAGTTTTGCAGGCTCGTTCTGAAGGCAGGAAAATGAGGTGGCAGGAACATGCCCGGACGACAATTGCGTTTCTGATATTCCTGCCCTCCATATTCCTGCCGCCCTGTCTGCATTCCCTGCCGTTCTGCTGCTTCATACCCGTTTGGATGTTGCACAAAAACACATTCGCCAGGCTGGTTCTGAAAGGTCTCGTCATGCTTCGATTGATTCCGTCCGTGCTGATTGGCTGCTGTCTTGCGTTTGCTGGTCGTCCCTCGACGCACGCGACAGCCGCTGACCAGATCAAGGCCGACGTTCTGCTGACGGGCGGCACGGTGCATGACGGAGCGGGTTCGACGGGGCGGGTGGCTGACGTCGCCATCGCCGACGGGAGGATTGTCGCGGTTGGCGACTCGAAAAACGTCAACGCGGTGTGGACGATCGACTGCTCGGGGCTGGTGGTCTGTCCGGGGTTTATCGATCTGCACAATCACTCGGACCGGCAGGTGGTGAAGCCCGAGACTCGGCTGGTGGCGAACTTTCTGACGCAGGGCTGCACGACGATCGTCACGGGCAACTGCGGATCCGGGCCGGTCGACGCGGCGGAGTATTACTCGCAGATCGACGAGCACGGGGCCGGGCCGAATGTGGCGCACCTGTTGCCGCAGGGTTCGCTGCGGGGACACGTTCGCGGCAGCGGGCTGGGCGAGGCGTCGGAGCGCGACATGCAGAAGATGCTCGACCTGACCGACAAGGCGATGCGGGACGGCGTGTGGGGGATGTCGACGGGGCTGATTTACGTGCCGAGTTCGTACGCCTCGACGGACGAGCTGACGGCGATCGCGAAGGTTGTCTCGAAGCACGGCGGCATTTACGCGAGCCATATTCGCGGTGAGGGGACCGGGCTGCTGCAGTCGGTCGAAGAAGCTCTGCAGATCGGCCGCGATGCAGACCTGCCGGTTCACATTTCGCATTTCAAGTCAAGCGGCCGGGATGCCTGGGGCCTCGTTCGCGAAGCCGCTCGGATGATTGCGCAGGAGCGGGAACTGGGCAGGGCCGTCACGGCGGATCAGTACCCGTACATCGCTTCCAGCACGTCGCTCGACGCCACGCTGCTGCCGTCGTGGGCGCGAGCTGGCGGGCGGGGCGATCTGATCAAGCGTCTGGACTCGAAGGACAAAGGCCCGGAGCTGCGGAAGATCGTTGCCGAGTCGATCGAGAAGAAGAACGACGGCGACGCGGTCCGCATCGTCCGCTACTCGCCGAAGCGTCAGTGGGTCGGCCTCAGCCTGCTCGACATCGCGAAAGCCGAGAAGCGGAAACCGATCGACATCGCGTACGAGATCTTCCGCGGCGGTGGGGCGTCGATCGTCAACTTCAGCATGAACGAGGACGACGTGCGGCACATCATGGCGATCGACTTTGTGGCAACCGCGTCCGACGGTCGAGCCTACCTCCCCGGCGCCGACCGCCCGCACCCGCGCAACTACGGCACGTTCCCCCGCAAGATCGGCTACTACTCGCTGAAAGAAAACGTCCTGCCCCTGGAAGCCGCCATCCGCAGCGCCACCGGCCTGCCCGCCGAGATCCTCGGCCTGAAAGACCGTGGCTACCTGCGAGTCGGCCTCGCCGCCGACATCACGGTCTTCGATCCGAAGACGATGAAAGACGAAGCCACCTTCGACGCCCCGCACCAGTACTCGTCGGGCATTCGATACGTCTTCGTCAATGGCACGCCCGCCATCGTAGCTGCTGATGTGACGGGAGCACTGGCCGGACTCTCGCTGCGAAAATCAAATACACACTGAGCAGCGCTTCGTTTGCACAAGAACGCGTCTCTGGGGGGGGCGGGGGACGCAAAACGCATTCACCTCAAGAGTTCTCTTCCGAAAACTGACGAAGGAGACCCATGAGTGGGTGCTCTGAATCGACATTGTCGTCATTGCTGGAGAGCCCCTCAGCAATGTTGAGTGAATCGATAATCTTCTGCCCGACATCATTCGTAAGCCCGACACCAACAAAACCTACTCGTCCTCCCTCAGCTGCGGAATGTGTTGCCATTGTGGACAGTGCTGTCTTACCAACAGCCTTCGCTGCCAATGCCTGCGCGAGACGATCCCGAAGCTGCCTCTCAACGGATGCTCTCGATCTATGCGCGATCTTCGTGGTCGCTCGTTCGACTTCACTCGTGAGTGTCGTTGATAGCTGAAAAAATGCGTCGATGAGATATCGGGCCCGCCTCCAATGGTATGCGCGGTACTGTGTCTTCACTGGGACGATTGCGTTTGCAGTATCTACCCAGAGCTCCGTAAACCGGGTGTCTACATCCAAGGCATCGGAGAACATGCCGGCTGTCCACAAATAGGGGGCGCCTTCACAAATTAGAATGCGATCGACAGCAGCATCTACTCCTTCGAGGGCTTGAGAAAACACCGCATTCAATGATGCTGCAGTCTGGTCGTGGCGCAGACGCATGTACTTGAGCAGCATCTCGGCATGCTCAGAAAGCGCAGCGGAACTGGTATCTCCGAAATGCTCGTCATAGCCACGCTGCCTCGCCAAACCAACGACATCGGTTGGGCGAGCGGTTGAACCGACCTCGTCGACATGTTCGATACCGGAGCCAGAATCACGCAATAACAGACTCCACGGATTGGGAAACGTCTTGAACACCCGCAGTAGGCCCGGGCTTGCGGATTCAAAATACGCAGAACAGTCTCTACAGAAGCAGACCAGATGGATGCGGTTCTTCTTTGCTCCCATTCCATACAGATCGACCGCATCGAGAACCAGTCCTTTCACAGATGCGCTGTTTTGCAGTGTGGCAAGTGCATCTGACGCGAGATCGAATCCTGTGCCAAGAATTGCAGAGAGCACTTCTTGTGACAATTCTTTATTGACGCAGATTTGTTGTGAGCCATTGCCGACGATGTCTTCGACGTGAAGTGCATCGCTTGACAGAAACTGAAGTCGCGGATCCACGGACAGGTACACGTCCAAGCCGCGTTGGCCGCATTGGGTGACTGTCTGTATGAATGTCGCCTCCCTCATGTAGCGGGAGCGTTGATTGTCTAGCCCTTCTACTGGAAATAATAGGCCGTCAGTGGAAGCGACAGGCAGAACGACACCGACTGGTTCTGCGTCATAGGTGGACGTAAAGTTGGAAATCAATCCATCGAGGCTGGAATGGTCCAAGATTGCGGGATGCGGGATGTCGAGAATTCCGCCGGAACGGTTGTTCGCAAGGCGTTCTGCAATACGGAATGTGCGCGGCATCTGTGTGCTCCTTAGTGCGTGGCCAGAGCTGACTATCTATGGCGAGACAACGTGAGATTGAGGTGTGTTGTTGGCACGAAGTAGCCGTGAGGTTGGGCAAGTTCGCAAATAAAATCACAACCCAATAGTACCGTAAAGAGTTCAGAACGGTGTTCAGTAAACCGAGCTAATAAAGTTTCTATATCAGGACGCGACGCAGGGTCGCCGTTTCTTGAATGAAACCAATCCCGGACACCCGCAAGAATGTCACGAGAGATGCCCTTGGGATGAGGATGACGTTCGGTGGGGGCTCCGGCAATCGTGCGTTCCATGTTATGGTGCCACGCTTCGATGCGTTCGTCTATTGCATTGAAACGATCCTCTCTACGTCGATCGATATCGATATTTGCTTCTTTGACGATGCGTTTGTCGTCTTCGCCCGCAGGTGATCTAGGCGGCAACTGTTGGCCATACGCATCGATAAACTGGCTATAGTGTTGCACTAGGAACTCTCGCACCTGCGGGCTCATTGGGGGTTTGTTCGGCGATCCTTTGCTACAGAGGCACTCAAGCTTACAAGCGCGGACAGCAATTCGGCGTATCGTTCAGGGGATGTCTTGCTCACTGACACATGTTTTTCAAGATCTGCCAAGAGCTGGTGCAGATCAGCCTCTTCGCAACGCAGCGCTTGCGCCTCACTGATTGGCGCTGGAAGCAAAGAAGGTTCCGCGCCTGCGGCTAGTACCGGAGACAGATGGCGGCCAGTGCCCCATCGTGCGCCTAGCTCGAATTGCATGTAGACGGAGTCGCGACTCACCTCAGTAATGAGTGCGATTAAGACCTTGCAATTGACTGCATGTTTAGCAAGCTGCTCGCGCGAGTTTGCACCACTTTCGAGTCGGCGACCTGGAACACTTGTGCAAAGTATGGCGCTGCCCGGGAAGGCGCTGTCGAGCAAGCCCACGAGCGCTTTTGCGAGATCGACATCGTGACTTGTATGGCTGATGAAGAAATCGTAGGACTTAGGAGCGGGCATTGAAGGAGTCCTTTCGTACTGAGTGTCAACTCGTCGCAGGATATGGTCTTTGGCGTACACGTCAAGTAAACGCAGTGTAATCATCTGGCACCTGGGCGCACCACTGGCTAAAAAGTGTATGTGGGACGTCGGCGAGAAGGGGACGGCTCGCGCGGTTCCGCACGCTTTGGGGGCGGCGCTGGCTCGGCGACTCGCCCGCGGCGGCGGTCGTTCTCAGGAGACGACGGGGAGCGTGATGTGGAGGCCGGCGATGGTTTGGCGGGTGACGATGTTGCCCAGCAGCGTTGTCGGCGGGCAGTCGTGGATGTCGACTTCCACCATCGTGCCGGCCAGTCGCGGGTTGCCGTCGAAGACGACGATGCGGTCGCAGTCGGTGCGGCCCATGAGTAGCCGCCGTAGGGCCGGTTCCTACCGGCCAGCCTCGATGCGGAGCATTGGCCGGTGGGAACCGGCCCTACGCAGAATCGTATTTCCGGGGCGGGCCTGCGTGTGGCTCGGACTGCCGACTGGAGACAACGGGCCATTCAATGATGATCGAAACGGAATCGGCATTGAGCCGCGATGCGGCGGCAGACGTCTTGTCCAGGACTCTGCTACCGCCGCTTCGCGGCTTTGTTTTCGTTGGTTCCCGGCTCCGTGGGCTGACACCCACGGCTGCACGCTGCCGCCGCTTCGCGGCTGAATTGCCTCGACTAATGCCGCTCAGAAGGCAGTTGCTGGCTCCCACCCGCCGGATCTGCAAGCGAGCATGACGGCCGGTGGGAACCGGCCCTACGCAGTGCGGCGGTAGGCGCCAGACGAATTGCAGATTTCGCTTTCTGGCCCGCTCTACTTTCCCGGTGGTCGGCGATGGTCCAGCGGTGGGGAGGGCTGGATCCGTGTGTCGGGGAGCAGGGATGCGGGTGGGACTCCTTGGGGGAGGTCGGTGAGGACGGCTCGCAGCCAGGTCAGGCATCGACGGAGTTCGCTTCGCAGCTGGCGATGAGGCTCATCCAGAATGATCAGATACTGACTCACAAGTCCTCTCGCGGTCCGCAATTCCACGCCGCTCGACTCTAAACAACGATCTCAAAGAAACGCCGAGCCGACGATGTTCGAGAGGTGGACCAGCCGCCAGGGAGCACGAGACCGGATCGCTGAGGTGAACAGCAGGCAGAAGCCGTCTCGGTCGGGATCGATCCAGCACATCGTGCCGGTCGCTCCCGTATGGCCGAAGACATTCGGCCCCAGAGTGTTTCCGAAGGCCGACGATGTGCCTGCCGAGTTCAGTCGCCAGCCGAGTCCCCACGGCGTCGCTCGGCGAATCGGCTCGGGCAGTTCGGGCTGATCCTGCAGCCGGTTCGTCGTCATCATGCTGACCGTGCCCGGTGCGAGCAGCCGCGCGTCGCCGTAGCTGCCGCCGCTCAGCAGCGTCTGGCAGATCACGGCGAAGTCTTCCGGAGCGCTGAACATACCGCCCCACGGAGCCCCCAGCTCCTGCCAGTAACGACTGTTCCAGCCGAAGTTCGATCCCGCCTGGTACTCGGGCGTCTCGACACGGACAAGCCGTTCGCGGTCAAGCCCCACGGATCCGAGGCCCGTCGACTTCAGGCCGAGCGGTTTCAGGATCTCGTCTTTGATGAAATCGCGAATCGTCTTGCCGGAGAGCCGCTGCACCAGTTCAGCGACCGTGAGAGTGCCCATGCTCTGATACGAGTAGTCGGTCCCGGCTGGAAACAACGGCATCGCGTTGATCGCGCCTGCGATGAACGTCGACAGCGGCGCGTGCCTGGCTCGCAGCTCGGCATTGTTGTCGAGCATGTCCGGCATGCCCGACGTGTGCGTAAAGAGGTGCAGGACGAGCGTGTCTTCCTTGTGGTGAGCGGCGAACTCGGGGATGTACCGCATGACCGGGTCCGACAGATTCAGCAGCCCACGTTCGACGAGCATCATCGCGGCGAGATACGTGATTGGCTTCGTGATCGACGCCAGCAGAAACATCGAGTCCCGCCGAATCTCCCCGGCCCCAACATCCGGCCCCTGCTTTCCGAAAAACCGAGGCTCAACAATCTTCCCGTGCCGCCCCACAAGAATCGCCCCACCCGGCACCGGAGCGTGCTCACCCGCCGTCCACTCCCGCAGCAGTGAATAAGCCGCCTCCAGCCGCTCGCCATCCAGATCCAGTTCCGCCGGAGTCGCATGTTGCAGAAGTGCCATCTCAGGACCGCCTTTGCTGGAGTACCAATCAACGAGCCCCTCAGGCTGCGGACATCAGCCCGCTCGTCGCGAAGCAGTCTGTCGGGCCTGGAACAGTTCGACAATCCCTCCGAGCGACAGCGAGTCTCGGTCAGGCCCACACGAAGGCACCAAGGCACGAAGAGAATCGCAGTCAGGTTCTCCGCCAGGCTGACCTGCCCTCCTTTGTGCCTTCGTGCCTTTGTGTGAGAAATCAGAACCCCTCGTCATCCATGATCTCGCGAATCTGGTCGGCTGCGGGAATCCCCATCCGCTCCACCGCCGCGTGAGCCCGCCGCGGCAGTTCCGCCGCCGCGGCAGTTCCGCGATCAGGGTTTCGGAATGCCCAACTGGGAGCAGATCACGCGAGCCAGGGTTTCTTTGATTTCCCGGTGTCGAGGGATGGCGGAGCAGCGGCCATTCTCCGGGTTGCGAAAAACCGAATGATTTCCGCCTTCGCGATCGAGTTCGCAGGCATGTTTCCGGAGATGCCGGATCAGGTCAACGCGTTTCATGAACTCGCCACATCGACTACGACGGTTTCGCGCGTGGCTGTGCCTGGCGTTTCCGAGCGCGCGTGTTCGCGATAGCTGGCCAGAACCAGATCGATCGCTTCGCGAATGTTGGCGCGGGCTTCCTCCATGTTCTGCCCCTGCGTGACAGCCCCCGGAAGGTCGGGCACGGTCGCCATGATCCAGCCGTCTTCGATTTCCTGATAAATGACTTCGTATTCACGCTGCATGTTCCGCCTCCGGGAGCCGTTCATTCCAACAGCAAAGAATGCTGACGCTGACTATCGCGAATCTGGTCGGCTTCGGGAATCCCCATCCACTCCAGCGGATCGTCGCGGTTACCGGGGACGAACGATGGTTCTCCGTGAATGAATTCTGAAACACAGAGGCACAGAGATCACAGAGTTGATGATTCAGGCCTTCCTCTGTGATCTCTGTGCCTCTGTGTTTTCAACCTTTTCAAATGCCGTTGGCCTCCAACAACGCGAGGATCCGGGCGGCTTCGGGAATCCCCATCCGCTCCGCCGCCGCGTGAGCCTGCCGCAGCAGCTCCGCCGCCTCGTCCCGGTCGCCGGGGCCGTCGCGTTCGAGCAGGTTCTGTGCGAGGTCGAGTTGTGCCAGGACCAATCGTCTGAGTTCACCGGACTGTTGCAGACCGGGAAGTTGCTCGGTTCGACGGGCTGCAATGGCGTCGTCGAGCCGGCCCTGTGCCGCGAGGACGTTGGCGATAAAGCCATGACTTCTGGCGATGGTCGCCACAAGCTTCTGGCTTCGCAGTCTGGGCAATGTGTCGTCACGGAGCACGCGGATCACTTTGTCAGCCTCGTCCAGCTCGCCCCGAGCCTGCAGCACGTCCGCGATCTGCCCCTGCGTGACCGCCTTCCCGCGGACGTCGCCGAGCCGCTCGTAGACGGGCAGTTGTTCCTCGCGGCGGATGCGGAGGGCCTCGT
>Ga0070726_10003852_pt1 | contig 12344 bp, 9 predicted proteins | sample tdAd471_FD_67275 | JGI IMG/M metagenome (GOLD analysis project Ga0070726, IMG submission 67275) | Marine sediment microbial communities from the Atlantic coast under amendment with organic carbon and nitrate - tdAd47.1 | ecosystem: Environmental > Aquatic > Marine > Coastal > Sediment | place...
CTATACTCGGGCAATTAGAGCCGACCCCAACCGACCTGGATTGCTGTATGCAGGAACGGAATGGGGTATGTATATCTCATTTGATGATGGGAATAGTTGGGGAAAATTCCAATTAAACCTTCCGATTGTATCTATTCGTGATTTACATGTTAGAGATAATATGTTGATTGCCGCGACGCACGGACGAAGTTTTTGGATGATTGATGACCTGACGCCCTTTCACCAACTCAGCAGTCAGATAGCCAAGAGTAATCTACATCTTTTCAAACCCAAACCCGCTTACAGAATGGCAGGCGGTGGTGGATGGGGTGGACCTGACCTCAGTAAAGAAGGAGCCAATCACCCTAATGGTGTAATGTTCCATTATTACTTAAAAGAGAAAGACAAAGATGCCATAGTGAAACTCGAAATTATGGAGAGAGATGGCAAACTGATTCAGACCTACAGCACGAAAGCCAAAAAGTCGGCCCAAAAGCTAAAGGTTAAAGCAGGGGGCAATCGGTTTATTTGGAATATGCGCTACCCTGGCTTCAAGGAATTTCCTGGTATGGTGCTGTATTCCTCTCCCAATCGAGGGCCGAAGGCCATTCCTGGTATTTATAAAGCTCGCTTGACCATGGGAGATGAATCTGTAGAACAAGAGTTTGAAATCATCAAAGATCCAAGGCTTTCTAATACGGCAGCAGATTTTAAAAACCAGTTTGAATTTTTGGTAAAAGTCCGTGACAAAGTGAGTGAAGCTCATCAAGCGATGATAGATGTGAAGACATTACGCAAAGACATTAAGTACCTCAATGAAAAAATTGGTGAGGATGAGTCTTACAGCGATATTATCGATATGACCAAGGAACTCGATAAAGATATGAGTGTCATAGAAAATAATATTCATCAAACTAAAAATAAGAGTCGACAGGATCCGCTGAATTTTGGTATCCGCTTGAATAATCGGCTAGCGTTTTTGCTCGCGGATCAGCAAAGAGGTGACTTTCCTCCTACTGATCAGGCCGAAGAAGTAAGAAAAGAATTAACTAAAGCACTGGATAAAGAGGTAAATGCGCTGAATCAACTGATCGAAGAAAGAACCAATAAAATCAATCAAGCACTAAAAGAAAGAGGCCTCTCTATTTTGAAAGCACCTACAGAAAAAGTAGTGAATTGATCGTCTAGTCACTAAGAACATCAAGTGCGCATCTTATTAGAATGACTCAAGCGCTATGATGTAAAGATGAACAACAAAGCATTTTTTTAGGATCAAAACACTAGGTATTAATTTGATCATCGCCAAATAATAATAAATATGAAAAAACAAATATTTCATTGTCTGCTTTTCGCTCTCGTTTTTTGTATTTCTCATGGGCTTTTTGCCCAGGCTCCGAAATACAGCGAGGCAACGATAAAAACCTTGAAAGAAGAAGTCAATAAAAAAATTGACAAGCGGGCAAAAATGGCCCAGGTAATGGTCGATAAGGTTTTCAGTTTCGCCGAATTAGGTTTCCAAGAAACGGAGTCGTCTAAGTATCTAACCGATATTTTGAAAGAAAATGGCTTCAAAATCGAATACGGAATTTCAGGTGTACCCACTGCTTGGTGGGCTGTATGGGGTTCGGGAAAACCAGTGATTGCAGTGGGTAGTGACTTGGATTGTATACCCAAAGCTTCTCAGCGTCCAGGCGTTGCTTACCACGATCCCATTATTGAGGGAGCGCCAGGACACGGCGAAGGCCATAATTCAGGGATTCCACTAAACATCCTAGCTGCTATCTCGACGAAAGAAGTGATGGAAAAAGAAGGTATTCAAGGTACGCTGATTCTTTGGCCAGGTGTGGCAGAGGAATTAGTGGGTACAAAAGCCTACTTCACTCGCGATGGCTATTTTGATGACATTGACCTTTGTATTTTCACGCACGTTTCTTCCAATTTTACGGTTTCTTACGGCCAGGCCCGAGGAACCGGATTGATCTCCGTAGAATATACCTTTGAAGGAGAAGCGGCGCATGCAGCAGGCTCTCCCTGGAGAGGAAGAAGTGCGGCAGATGCTGTAGAGCTAATGAATATTGGCTGGCAATATGCTCGTGAACATACCAATCCGATACACCGATCCCACTCCGTTATTAACAATGGTGGAGATCAGCCCAATGTAGTGCCCTCCAAAGCTTCGATCTGGTACTATTTCAGACATGTTACCTATCCTGGAATTATGGAGGTCTATGAGCGAGCCAATGAAATCGCAGAAGGAGCCGCTAAGATGACCCGCACCAAGGTGAGTCGCAAAGTACTGGGTTCGGCTTGGCCGCGTCACTTCAATAAAGTAATAGCTGAGACAATGTATGAAAACATCAAATCTGTTGGGCTTCCCGAATGGGATGAAGCAGATCAAACCTTAGCTAAGGCCTTGCAGCGAGAAGTAAAATCGCCTCGTGATTCCAATGGGTTGGATACCAAGTTGGATACAATCGGTATGCCTGTAGTGCGGCCGGTTAGCGGCGGTTCGGATGACATCGGTGATATTTCATGGAAATTGCCCACTGTCACTCTACGTTTCCCTTCGAACATTCCTGGTCTACAAGGTCACCACTGGTCCAATGCAGTAGCCATGGCGACGCCTATCGCTCATAAAGGAGTGGTAGCCGGTGCAAAAGCCGAGGCGATGACGCTCTTGGATTTCTTTACTAAACCCGAATTAGTCGATCAAGCTTGGGATTATTTCAAGAATGAGCAGGGTATGAAGCAAACCTATGTTCCAATGGTTACCAAAGATGACAAACCTGCTATTTATCTTAATACGGATATCATGGAAGAATTTCGCCCTAAGTTGGAGAAATACTATTATGATGAAAAGAAGTACGATTCATACTTGGAACAACTAGGTGTAAGTTATCCTACTTTGAAAAAGGAGAAGAAGTAAAGCTGTGGTTTCTACTGCTAAATGAATAGCAATATATTGCGAGTTATGGGTTCCGAATTAGTTACTCCATAACTCGCAATTGTTTTATATAATGGAGTAGTTTAAAAAAGAAAAGAAGATGTGGAATCCCGATTTATACCAAAAGACGTTGAACTTTGCCGCTAAAGCCCACAGCCAGCAGTTGATTCCAGGCAGTGAAATTCCTTATATCACCCACATTTGCAATGTATGTATGGAAGCCGTTCATGCCGTCTTAGCATCTCAAAAGGAAGATATTGACTTAGTTATGCAATGCGCCCTCTTGCATGATACGATTGAGGATACTGAGGTGGAGTATGATGAAGTGGTTCAAGTTTTCGGGAAACAGGTAGCAGATGGCGTTTTAGCACTCACCAAAGACTTTGAACTTCCTAAAAAGGAACAAATGGCTGATAGCTTGCGACGCATTTTGGAGCAGTCGGCAGAAGTGCGGATTGTAAAAATGGCCGACCGAATTAATAATTTATCCGATCCACCTCATTATTGGACAAAAGAAAAAAGACAACAATATCAAATAGAGGCAGGTCTTATTCTAGAGAAATTGGGAGGTGTCAATTCGATAATTGAAGAGAGGCTGTCCCTGAAAATCCAGCGATATAGCGATTACATCAAATGACGCTCGTTGTATCTTTCATCTTTTCAAGAAAAGTATATTTATCCTCAGGTAGATAATCAATCACATTAACCCTAAACCCTAGTTTTATCAGAAGTGTGATTGAGGCGATATTCTGAGGAAAGGTATAGGCAAGGATTTTTTCAATTTCCTGGAAATGTTGAAAAACATAATCCACACCTTGACGAATGGCTTCTGCTGCAAAGCCTTGGCGCCGATAGGGCTTTGCAATAGCAAAACCGATCGTACACCTTTTGTATTTGCCTCCTACTTTTTCTCGGGTAAAATCATACAGGTGCAAGATCCCAATTGGAGTGTCTTGATCATACAATAACCAATCATAAGCCCCTTTCTTGGGAGAGTATTTAGCAAACTCTTTTAAATCAACCACATAAATTCCAATGCGATTCTTGTCCTTAAACTCTTTATTCACAAAGGGGTTGTCATCCTCTTGAAATAAATTATGTATCACTTCATAATTATGATAGCCCAATGGCACATAGACCAGTCTCTCAGAAGGAGGAAGGACTGGAAAATCAAAAAAAGGGGTCGCCTCAGGTCGACGCATAGAGCGATAGAAAGCTATCTTATCATTCATTTCAGGGCTAAGCTCTGGCTTCATCTAAATCATCTGTCTATTATAAAACAACTTCTGTATTAGCAACTTATTGAAATTTATAACATTCCACAAGTACCCATCTACTATTTCTTATTTTTTAATTCATTTTCACGATCCATTTGATACCTTTTTTGCTCGCAGGAAGCATTTCATTGTAAAGTCTAAGTAAGTTGCATAAAAATGTTATTTTTACGATTTGAAACCCAACTCGACCAAAAGTGAGCACTATTCACCTGTTTAAGGTAGAGGGTATCGACGGAGAGGAAATAGATTTTTCTGCCTTCAAAGGCAAGAAGATAATGGTGGTAAATGTAGCCTCAGCATGTGGTTATACTCCCCAATATCAACAACTGCAAGAACTCCAGATGGAGTTTAAAGATAAACTGGTCATTATTGGCTTCCCTTGTAATGATTTTGGAGGTCAAGAACCTGGCTCAGCCAAAGAAATCCAGGCTTTTTGTAGCCTGAATTACGGGCTGACATTCCCTTTGACAAGAAAAGTAAATATTAAAGGGGAATCAGTTCATCCTATATATAACTGGTTGCTTCATAAAGCGCAAAATCAAGTGATGGATACTGAGGTAACATGGAATTTTTGTAAGTATACGCTTGATGAAGAAGGCCAATTGATTCAATTTTTTCCTTCCGCCACTAGTCCATTCGATGACACAATACTCGAATGGCTACAAACCTAACTACCATAAGGTAATAGTCACTTTTGTCTGTTCTGGGCTTCTTTAATCTAATTGCCCTATATCCTTATGACCTTAGCACAGACATACGGACAAGCCGAAGTAAAGGATCTACTTCGCCGCCTGTTAACCCAGGAACGGCTTCCGCATGCCTTGTTGCTTTTGGGTCCTGCTGGATCAGGAAAACTATCATTGGCCTTAGGATTCGCACAGTTTATTTTATGCGAAGACAAAACGAGTTTAGATGCTTGTGGTCAATGCAATGCTTGCCTAAAAGCTAGGAAACACATCCATCCGGATATTCACTTTTCTTTTCCTACCGTTGGTACCAATGTAAAAAGTGATGCTTTTTTACCGCAATGGCGAACCGCTATTGAGGATAATCCGTATATGGAGATCAATGATTGGTTACAGTTAATCGGAGCGGAGAATAAGCAAGGGAATATCAATAAAGAAGAGTGCCTCAGTATTATACGTAAACTCAGTCTGAAAACGTTTGAAGGTTCGCATAAGGTATTGGTCATGTGGTTGCCCGAGTATTTAGGAAAAGAGGGGAATCGACTGCTAAAATTGATCGAGGAACCACCAGATCAAACGATCTTTATCTTGGTAGCAGAAAATCAAGAATTGATTTTGAATACGATTTTATCGCGTTGCCAAGTCGTCAAAATACGGCCCTTACAAGATGAAGAAGTCGAAGAAGCCCTTTCGCATAAGCAGGCGGTAGATGAGGAAAATGCGCAGGCTATTTCTCATTTAGCAGATGGCAACCTCAATCAGGCGCTGAAAATGGCCAGCGAAAAAGAAAATGATAATGCGGCCTTGTTCTTAGAATGGATGCGAAAGGCTTATATAGGAAACGGAGTAGAGTTGGTGAAATGGGTGGAAGACTTTTCGAAGATAGGCCGAGAAAACCAAAAGCATTTTATTCGATACGCACTACATTTTATGCGAGAATATATGCTCTTAAAAATGAGTAATCAAGCTAATGTGCGTTTGCGATCCGTAGAGCTCAAAACGGCACAAAACCTAACCAAGGTGATAGCTTTTGATCAAATAGAGCACATCGTTCAGTTACTGAATGATTGTGCTTACTACATAGAGAGAAACGCCAACCCTAAGGTGCTGTTTCTTGATACATCGATACAGTTGAATAAAATATTGAAGAGAAAAAAACCAGAGGTAAGAACGCAAATTGCGCAGTAAGTTATCCAGCAGATTCTGTTGAAGTTGGGAAATCCAACTTTCGAGGGTAGCCATTTGTTTATTCTTTAAGTAATGGACAAAGAGTGATTTTTCGATCAATGTTTAGGCATTCAATCATAGCCTAAAGACCGAGAATAAGTAAGAAATCGCGTTCTGCCTCCGTAAAAATAATTGAAAGATGGGATGTTTAGGATGTTCTACAGGTATAGAGAATGGAAAACCTGGTGGTTGTAAAAGTAATGGTGGATGTGGTACCGGAGGATGTAATCGGATGAATACATATGACTGGATCTCTACCATGGATATAGAAGATGCGGATCCATTTGAGCTGGTCGAAATTAGCTTCAAAAATGGCTCTAGAAAAGGTTTCTATAAAAATGAAGGTAACAATAGAGCTATCACTGGTGATACCGTGGTAGTGGAGACCGGTACTGGTTTTGATATCGGTAAAGTAAGTCTCTCTGGCGAATTGGTTCGACTCCAAATGAAAAAGAAAAGAGTCGACGAGGAAGCTATCATGTATGGCATTATACGGATAGCGAATGAAAGAGACATGGAGCGACTTAGTGAGGCCCGTAGGCAAGAAAATAAAACCATGGTTAGAGCGCGGGCTATTGCACGCACGCTTAGCCTCGATATGAAAATTGGGGATGTAGAATACCAAGGCGACAAACGAAAGGCCACTTTTTATTATACGGCTGACGGCAGAGTAGATTTTCGAGAGTTAATTCGCCATTTTGCCAAAGAGTTTCGAGTAAAAATTGAGATGCGGCAGATCGGAGCCAGACAAGAATCCGCTAGGATTGGTGGCTTAGGTTCTTGTGGTCGTGAATTATGCTGCTCTACTTGGCTAAGTGATTTCAAGTCTGTATCCACAGCAGCAGCGAGGTACCAAAACCTGGCTATTAATCAATCGAAATTGTCGGGACAATGTGGACGCTTGAAATGCTGCCTGAATTATGAGCTCGATTCTTACCTAGATGCCCTTGATTCCTTTCCCAAGCAGGCGGAGAAAATTGCAACAGACCTAGGGACTGCCACCTTGATCAAAACGGATATCTTCAAGGGTTTGCTATTCTATGCTTATCAAAATGAAAATTATCGAGGTCGGATTGTTTCTTTGACGGTCAGTCAAGTTAAAGAACTATTGCAGCGACAAAAATCGGGTGAGAAAATCCGCGACTTAAGTGAGCTCCAAATCATTAAGACAGTAGAGAATGAGGAGATGGATTATGAAGATGTAACAGGTGTGATCGAGCTTCCTCCAGAAGAAAAGAAAAGAAGAAATAAGAAACGTAGAAAGCCAAGATCAAACCAGCAAGGAAGATCAAACCAGCAAGGAAAATCAAATTCTCGCAATAGAGATAATAAAGATAAGTCGGGGCAGTCGCCGTCCAATAATAAACAGAGAAACTCCTCCTCTTCAGAAGAGAAAAGAGATGAGAAGGGAGGAAGTAATAAGAATAAGCCTAATTTCCGAAAAAATAAACGCCGTAGCAAAGGCCCTCGTAACAACAACAATAGCAGTAACAACAACGGTAATAAAAAATAAAACCTTCTTTGATCCTATTTGTAATATCTGTAGAAGAGAATAGTCAAAGAAACTCAAAATTAAAACTTCATGAGGTATGATGTTACCGTCATTGGCTCCGGGCCTGGCGGTTATGTAGCAGCCATTCGATGCGCTCAATTAGGTCTCTCAACGGCCATCATTGAAAAATATAATACATTAGGTGGCACCTGTCTCAATGTAGGTTGTATCCCTTCAAAGGCACTACTTGATTCTTCCGAACACTACCACAACGCTAAAGACAAGTTTACCGAGCATGGCATTGGTTTATCTAATTTGAAGATCAACATGCCGCAAATGATCAAGCGTAAGAACGAGGTGGTAGAACAAACCTGTAAAGGGGTAGAGTTCTTAATGAAAAAGAACAAAATCACAATCTATACAGGTCACGGGTCTTTTGTAGATGCCAATCATATCAGCATTGCAAAAGCAGATGGAACAGCAGAAACAATCGAGACGGATAAAGTAATCATCGCCACGGGCTCCAAACCTATTGTGCCTGCTTCCTTCAACTATGACAAAAACCGAGTAATTACTTCTACTGAAGCACTGAATATCGAATCGGTGCCCAAAAGTATGGTCATTATCGGTGGTGGTGTCATCGGATTGGAATTAGGATCCGTTTATGCTCGATTAGGTACCGAAATACATATAGTCGAATATATGGATCGGATCCTCCCAACTATGGATAAAGATTGCGCTAAAGAACTGACCCGATCCATGAAAAAACTAGGGGTTAAATTCCACGTCAAACATATGGTAACCGGCGTGAAGGCCAATAAGAAAAGTGTAACGGTTGAGGTACAGAAAAGAGATAGTGAAGATACCTTCAAATTAAATACTGACTATTGCTTGGTGGCGATTGGCCGAAGAGCTTATACCGATAAACTGGGCTTGGATAAGGTAGGTATCAATACCGACGAGAAAGGACGTATCGAAGTAGATGAGCACCTTCAAACTCAAGTCCCCGGTATTTATGCCATCGGTGATGTGATCAAAGGAGCCATGTTGGCGCACAAAGCGGAAGAGGAAGGCGTTTTTGTGGCAGAAGTCATCAAAGGACAAAAGCCTCATATCGATTATAACCTCATCCCAGGTGTTGTATATACTTGGCCAGAGGTAGCAGCGGTAGGGAAAACAGAGGAACAACTCAAAGAGGCCGGCATAGCCTATAAAGTCGGAAAATTCCCCTTCAAAGCATTGGGGAGAGCCCGAGCGAGTATGGATACAGAGGGTATGGTTAAGGTATTAGCAGATGCCGCTACGGATGAAATATTAGGCGTTCATATGGTAGGGCCTAGAACAGCAGATATGATTGCAGAGGCTGTAGCCTTGATGGAATTCCGAGCTAGTGCTGAAGATGCTGCTCGAATGAGTCACGCCCACCCTACTTACACAGAAGCATTTAAGGAAGCCGCCTTGGCCGCTACTGAGGATCGAGCTTTACATATCTAATAGCTCATACTAGACTTCAGAAATTAGCAAAGGTATGTCCTGGCAAAATTTCTGAAGTCTAATTTCGCTGATCTACTCCCCAAGCTAATTTTTCTCGAATTGTATTTAGGAAATCATCATCTTGTGGTCGCACCAAGCGGGCTTTAAAATTATTTCGACGCACCGCCAATTGGTGAGCAGCGGTAATCGGCTCAAACCTAGAATCTAGCGTACACAGGAAGTTTTCGGCACGTCCTTCTATCTCAAAAGAAATCACAGAATCATCGGAGATAACAATTGGTCTTACATTCAAATTGTGCGGAGCAACCGGCGTAATCACGAAGTTTCCGGAGCGTGGAAAAATAATTGGTCCACCACAGCTCAATGAGTAGCCCGTAGATCCGGTCGGTGTAGCAACGATGATCCCATCTGCCCAGTACGAATTCAGGTATGATCCATTAATAAAGGTATGAATAGTAATCATCGAAGAGGTTTCCCTTTTCAATAAAGTACAATCATTAAGTGCAAAAGGAGTATCTTGAAAAACAGGTAGGTTAGATTCCAGGTAAAGCATGTCTCGTTCATCAATATAATACATGCCTCTTTTTATAATCTGAATTGCCTCCGAAATCTTAGTTTTTTCTATACTAGCGAGAAAGCCTAAACGCCCCAAATTAATCCCTAAAATGGGAACTTCACTCTCGCGAACATAAGTCAATGCATCCAGTATTGTACCGTCACCCCCCAAGGTCAAGCAAAAATCCAGTTTCTTAACCGTAAAATCCAAGTGATTTTCAAAAATACCTACATCGCGTTTGAAGTCAATTTTCCCCTTTAATTGTTCTAGATAAGGACCATAGACATAACTATTAATCCCTTCCTTATGCAGGACATCAAAAAGATGCTGCACATGGGGTATATCTTTCTTCTTAAGAACTTTACTAAAGACTACAATTTGCATGCTAGATATTCATGTTAACATGTAAAAATAGCCCTTTTTCCCACAAATGATTAAAGCTATATTGAATTTGGATCACCTTATCATAGAATAGTACAACATCCAGACCTATTCCACCTCCCCATAAGAACTGATTACTAAAGGGATTCTCTGCCCTCGTAAAGGGATCATTGGCATAGCCAAATCCATTATTAATAGACATAAATATTTTGACAGGCATCTTCCGAAAAGCCTTTAATGGCATAAGTTTACCAAAATTCCAGGCTTGTTCATAAAACTTGAATCTTACAAAAGGTCGAGCTATGGCCATGTCGAGTCCATCGATGATATATAGCTCGTAACCATATAAGTTGTTTCGACCAAAACCAATAGCCCGGTAGTCATTATAAGGCTGTTTGGATCGAATAAGCGAGGTTTTCCCACCTAGCCTGATACCAGAACTCCATCTACGAGATAGTGGAAAATATACGTCATAGTTAGCTTCTAGCGTCAGTCCATCTCGATCATTAAAAACGCCTAAGCCCAACTTTTTCATCTCTGCCGTAAAGAGCAGTCCGCGCAAAGGATATGCACGTACATCTCGACGATCATAGGCAAACCGATATTCCAAAGTAAATGAGCGCTGCCGATTTTTCCCTTTCAAATAAAAATCGGGATTAAACTCCTGGGCAACGATGTCGTCAATCGTGTTCTGCTCATAGCGTAGTCGAGCATTGTGAAATAAATGGTGTCCTGGCCGATAAACCAGGCCTAATTCCGTACGAAAGCGTTGGTATAGAAATTCATTGTCTGGCGACTTATAAAATTCTTGTTTATTTCCTTTGGTCAAATAGTTAAGTTCTCTATTTCTGGCAAAAGATAGATTGGCATCTATTCCTAATGTCTGTTGTCGATTAAAAAAAGGAAGGCGATAATTCAAGCTGTAAGATCTGGTATATCCGTATTTTGCGGAAAGTTGCAGTTTGTCTCGTCGCCCGGAAAAATTGAGGTGAGTGAATTCAATACCAAAATTGAGACGTTCTAAAGATCGATTCTGCTCCTTCCACCAAACGTTGAAATTCCGATCAATTAATTCTAAAATGGGCACTGGATAAATAAACCAGGTTTCTGCTACTGCGACATGGATATGTACCTTATTGGTACTCCCTTCCCAGTTTTTAAACACAATACTAGCTTGATTAAATAGGCCCGTATTCATGATCAACTCCTCACTTTCTTCTAATGTCTCCTGCAAAGAAGCTAAGGCCAAGGAATCTCCTTGCTTGAATTTCAATTCTCTCAATACAACTTCAGCTCTAGTTCTCCGATTTCCCTCTAGACTAATCGAATCTATATAGACAAAAGCCAATTGTGCCTGTACCTGCAAGGCACACACCATTAGAAGAACTCCACAACACCATAGACGCATTCCATTCATGTTAAGTAAGATACATTTTTTGCCATTTTAGGATAGCCAATGAGCGACAAACCCTGATGATTTAACGTAACAACAACTGTCAAAGAACCCTAAATGCTAGTTTTTTAACTTACAATAATTCTTTGCAAGCTTCATACAAATCTTCCCAACCTTTTCTTTCTCTAACGACTGTTTCTAAATATTCCTGCCATACCAGTTTATCTTGTACCGGGTCTTTCACGATGGCTCCCGTAAGGCTCGCTGCCAAATCATTGGCCCTTAAGTCTCCATCTCCAAAATGAACGGCTAATGCCTGGCCATTATTTACTACCGAAATTGCTTCGGCTGTACTCAGCGTACTACTGGGTACCTTCAATTTGGTACGACCATCTGCTGTTTTACCACTACGTAATTCCCTGAAGATGGTTACCAATCGCTGAATTTCTGCGATAGGATCCATCTTGGCGGGCAAGTCTAAGTGTCTACCCAGTTCGCCCACTCTCTGTTGTACGATTTTCACTTCTTCCTCCAAACTAGATGGAAGCGGCATGACGACCGTATTGAAACGTCGACGCAAGGCACTCGATAATTCATTTACCCCTTTATCTCTGTTATTTGCCGTCGCAATCAAATTGAAACCTCTACGTGCTTGAATTTCAGTTCCTAACTCAGGTACCGGCAACATTTTTTCCGAAAGAATCGTAATCAAAGCATCTTGAACATCAGAAGGAACTCTAGTCAATTCTTCCACTCGGGCAATCTGGCCTTCCTGCATAGCGGTCATGATAGGACTAGCAACTAGCGCGTTGGCACTAGGCCCCTCCGAAAGCAAGCGAGCATAATTCCAACCATAACGAAGTGATTCCTCACTCATACCTGCCGTTCCCTGCACGAGCAAAGTAGAACGTCCCG
>Ga0070726_10003856_pt1 | contig 12322 bp, 12 predicted proteins | sample tdAd471_FD_67275 | JGI IMG/M metagenome (GOLD analysis project Ga0070726, IMG submission 67275) | Marine sediment microbial communities from the Atlantic coast under amendment with organic carbon and nitrate - tdAd47.1 | ecosystem: Environmental > Aquatic > Marine > Coastal > Sediment | place...
GGCGGCGATTGATAAATCCGCGAGCATTTTATCGGACGCCGGTTATGCTGTTGAAGAAGTTGATCCACCAATGGCAGAAGAAATCGCCGATGCCGTTGGACCGTCACTTTTTGGCGACGCCAAAATTTTCTTAGACAGTGCCGTTCGTCAACATGGCAGCGAAACCATCCAACGCATGTTTGATGAGTATTACGAATTCATGGGCAGTCATGGTCCGGAGGATTTGTTGCGGGCAATGGCGAAACGATCCTACTACACCCGCGCCTGGAGCGTATTCCTATCTCACTACCCATTGATTTTGACACCTTTCCTGATGCGTCCGACTTATGAATGGGATGAAGATGCGCGCGGTCTGGAACAGTTGAAGGATATCTTCGATGCCGGCAAATACAGTTATATGATGAACTATTTAGGTCTACCGGCGGCGGTGATCTCAACAGGGTTACATGATGATTTGCCAATTGGCGTGCAAATCGTCGGTCGGCGCTATCGCGAGGATCTATGCTTGGATGCGATTGAAACGATCGAACAACGTGCCGGTGTAATGATCCATAACCTTTGGAATCGCGAGGGATGAGCAGGAGAAGTTGGGGCGAACTGCTATCTTTCCTGTTGAAGGATCACGGTGTCGAAACGATATTTGGTATGCCTGGTGTCCACACTCTTGAGCTATACAAAACAATAGAAGAAGCGGGCTTGCGGCATATCGGCGTCCGCCATGAGCAGGGTGCCGGCTTCATGGCCGACGGTTTCGCCCGCGCTAGCGGCAAGCCTGGCGTCTGCTTTTTGATCAGCGGACCAGGTTTAACCAATGCGGCAACGCCAATCGGTCAGGCCTATACAGATTCCGTTCCCATGTTGGTGGTAACAGCGATGAATGCACGGGCCAATATCGGCCTGGACCGTGGCGTCTTGCATGAAATAACTGACCAAGCTGCCGTTGCCGCCCCGATTGCCGGCAGCTCCGTCGTCGCCTGGGAGGGTAGCCAGATTGATGTCCACCTGTCCCGCGCCTTTGCCGGTTTCGCGGCCGCCCGACCCCGGCCGGTTGTCATGTCATTGCCGCTCGATGTCCTCGACACCCCCGCTGAAGCTGTTGCTGCCCGAAGTGAGGTGCCACGGCCTCCCGGACCTGCATTGCAGGCAATCGCGGCAGCGGCCGAACTATTGACTACCGCAAAATCGCCAATCATCCTGGCCGGTGGCGGCTGCCAGGATGCGTCGGTGGATTTGACCGACTTAGCGGAAAAATCAGGCGCCATGGTGGTCACGACAATTGCCGGCAAAGGTATCCTGTCGAGTTACCACCCGCTGTCGCTGGGCTCAACTTTGCAACAGGTCGCGACACGCAGGGCAATCGCGGCGGCCGATCTGGTCCTCGCAGTAGGAACGGAGATAGCCGAACCGGATCTTTATCTGGTCACCGGCGGCGGCGACAATGGCGATGGCGTGACACCGGATCGCCTTGACCTGGGAGGAAAGTTGATCCGCATCGATCTGGATCCGGGCGTCGTTGTTCGCGACTATGCCGCCGACGTTGCAATTGTCGGTGATGCCAGTGCCAGCCTGCAAGCGATGAATGCGGCGATCCCGCCAGCGACCGTGGATCAAACGGGCGAAGCCAAAGCTATTCGCGATTTGAACGACAGGATTTCGACGCAGGATCGACCAGCTTATACCGCCTTGCTGAAAGCGCTCCGGGCAGCATTGCCGGTGGACGGCCAGGTTTTTGCGGACATGTGTAAACTAGCCTATGCCGGCTGCATGTCATTCCCGGCGTCGATGCCGCGATCTTGGCATTTCCCAAATGGTTACGGCACACTGGGATATGCTTTGCCGGCGGCAATCGGCGGCAAGCTCGCTTGCCCCCATCGTGCAACGGTAGCTTTGATCGGCGACGGCGGCATCATGTTCACAATCGCGGAATTGGCAACAGCGGTGGAAAACAACCTGCCTATTGTCATCGTTCTTTGGGACAACGAGGCTCTGGGCGAAATCCGCGATGGTATGCGCGCCCGGCAAATGCCGGAAATTGCGGTGCATCCGCTCAACCCGGATTTCGAAAGTTTGATCAAATCATTCGGTGCGCGTTACGAAGCACCGGGAAACATAGACGCACTGGAACCGACTATTGCCCGTGCTCTTGCAGCCGACGGCCCAACTGTCGTGCATGTGCGGGAACGGCTGGTTTTCGGCTAACCCGCCAGTTTTCCACGCAACAGTTCGTTGGCGACCTTTGGGTTTGCTTTGCCCTGGGTCTTTTGCATCACCTGACCAACGAACCAGCCAATCAGCTGTTCCTTGCCGCTCCGGAATTCCTCGACTTTTTCCGGGTTTGCAACCATGATTTCATCAATCATGGCTTCGATAGCGCCGGTGTCGGAAACTTGCTTCAGGCCTTTTTCCTCCACCACCCGGTCGGCGTCATGGCCGGTTTCGAACATGCCATCAAGCACATCCTTGGCGATCCGGTTGGAAATGGTGCCATCGGCAATCAAGTCCAGTAAACCACCGAGTTGTTCCGCGCGAACGGTGGGATTGGCAAAATTCTGGTCCCGCCGGCTAAGTTGAGCGAGGAAATCACCCATCACCCAGTTGGCTGCGACCTTGGCATCCCGCCCTGCTGCCGAGCCCTCGAAAAAAACCGCCATATCACGGTCAGCAACCAATACGCCTGCATCATAGGCGGACAATCCTAAGTCGTTCATATAGCGGTCTTTTTTGGCGTCCGGCAGTTCCGGCAAGGTGGCGCGGATATTCTCAATGAACTCTTCACTCATCTTTAGCGGCAACAAATCGGGGCATGGGAAATAGCGATAATCATGCGCTTCTTCCTTGCTGCGCATGGATCGGGTGGTCCCGGTGTCCGGATCAAACAGCAATGTTTCCTGATCGATGCTGCCACCATCTTCCAGCACTTCGATTTGACGATGGGCCTCATAGTCGATCACTTGTTGGGCAAATCGGATCGAATTGACGTTTTTTGTTTCCGTCCGGGTGCCAAATTCCTCACCCGGTCGACGCACGGAGACATTGACGTCGGCGCGCATGCTGCCCTGCTCCATGTTTCCGTCACAGGTGCCGAGGAAGCGGAGGATCGTCCTGAGTTTGCGTAGGAATGCGCCCGCTTCTTCGGAGGAGTACATGTCTGGCTTCGTGACGATTTCCATCAACGCGATGCCGGTCCGGTTTAAGTCGACATGGGATTTGCGCGGCTGCAAATCATGCACCAACTTGCCCGCGTCCTGCTCCAGATGCAGGCGCTCGATGGCGACGTCCCGGCTTGAGCCATCCTCTAAATCGATCGTGACCGCACCCTCACCGACGATCGGGTTTTTGTATTGCGAGATTTGATAGCCTTGCGGCAGATCGGGATAAAAATAGTTCTTTCGATCAAACACCGAATAGGCATTGATTTGCGCCCGTAAGCCTAGGCCCGTGCGCACTGCTTGCTCAATGCATTTTTCGTTGATCACGGGCAGCATACCCGGCAATGCCGCATCGACCAAGCTCACTTGCGTATTTGGCGCCGCCCCAAAAGCAGTCGATGCACCGGAAAAAAGTTTCGATTTCGACGTAACCTGTGCGTGAACTTCAAGGCCGACAACCAATTCCCAGGGACCTGTTGCGCCTTCGATATAGTTTTTTTCCGAGTTACTCATGATGCATCACTCCACCAGTCATCCGGCGCTTCGTTAAATCCGGCTGCGCGTTCCAGGGCGTGGCCGACTTTGAACACAATCTCTTCATCGAACGCCGGACCAAGGACTTGCAGCCCCAGCGGTAAACCGGCTTCCGTTTTAGCCACCGGCACTGATATGCCCGGAATGCCGGACAGGTTACCCGGCACCGTGAAAACGTCGTTCAAATACATCGATAATGGATCGTCAATGCGATCACCCAACGCGAAGGCCGCACTCGGCGTCGCCGGCGTCAAAATCGCATCCACGTCCTGATACACTCTTTTGAAATCGTCAGAAATAAGGCGGCGAATTTTTTGCGCCTTCAGATAATAAGCATCATAATAGCCAGCCGATAACACATAGGTACCGATCAGGACCCGCCGGCGAACCTCCGCGCCAAAACCCTGACCGCGGGTGCGTTCATACATTTTGTTGTAATCGTCTCCGTCTTCTTCGACACGCAAGCCATAACGCACACCGACATAACGCGACAGGTTCGATGACGCTTCCGCAGGGGCAACAATATAATAAACCGGCAAGGCATATTTCGTGCGTGGCAGGGAAATCGATTTTATCTCCGCACCGGCTTCCTTCAGCCAGATGATGCCCTGTTGCCAAAGCTGCTCTATCTCCTCCGGCATATCGTCAACGCGATATTCGTCCGGCACGCCGATCCGCACACCTTTCAAATCCTGATCGAGCACCGCTTCGAAATCAGGTACCGGCAAGTCGGCGGAGGTGGAATCTTTCGGATCGAAGCCCGACATTGCACCAAGCATGATCGCGGCGTCCCGAACAGTTCGAGTCATCGGCCCCGCTTGATCGAGTGATGAAGCAAAGGCAACAATGCCCCAGCGGGAAACGCGACCATAGGTTGGTTTTAGCCCGACAATGCCGGTAAAAGACGCCGGCTGACGGATCGAACCACCGGTGTCGGTTCCGGTCGCTCCCATCGCCAGGCGGGCAGCAACAGCGGTGGCGGAACCACCGGACGAACCTCCCGGCGTTAACGCTGAATTGCTGCCATACTGCCGCCAGGGGTTGACGACATTGCCGTAAAAACTGGTTTCATTCGACGATCCCATGGCAAATTCGTCGAGATTGGTTTTACCCAACATCACCGCACCGGCTTGCCAAAGCTGCGCCGTCACCGTGCTATCGTAGGGCGGCTTGAAGCCATCGAGAATATGGCTTGCCGCGGTTGTCAGAACTCCGTCGGTGCAGAACAAATCCTTGATCGCCAATGGGATCCCTTCCAGGGCACCCACTTGCCCGGCTGCGCGGCGGGCGTCGGACGCTTTCGCCATAACGCGGGCCTGATCCGCCGTGCCGGTAATGAAGGCATTGAGCGCACTTGCCCTTTCGATCGCCGCCAGATGGGCGTCGGTCAATTCGAGGGCGGTAAAATCTTTTGCCGCCAGTGCATCGCGCGCTTCGGCAATGGTCAACTTCGTCAGATCAGCGGTCATTATTCCACCACCTTCGGCACCACATAAAATCCTTCGAATTCCTCCGGCGCATTGGCCGTGACCTCGGCTTGCAGGTTGCCGTCCGTCACCTCATCCGGGCGCCAACGCAGGACACCGTCGTGAACACTGTCCATAGGTGCGACATTGTCAGTGTCGACCGCTTCCAATTGCTCGACCCATGACAGAATGTTATTTAACTCATCGACCAGGGCTTCCATCTCCGCCTCATTCACACCGATACGTGCGAGGTGGGCGATCCTGGCCACGGTGGCTTTATCGACCGACATATGCGACCTTCCGCGAATATTTGAAAACATGCCTGAAAAGCGGGCGGAAAGTATCACTCGACATGTTGCTAGGCAAGCCTGAGGAACTGAAAGATTACGTAAAACGCGGCCAGCGGCTGTTGGGCCTCGATCTGGGTAGCAAAACCATTGGTTTGGCTTTGTCCGATGCGATGTGGACGATCGCCAGTCCGATGGAAACCATCGCCAAGAAAAAGTTCACTCCGGATGCAGAAAAGCTGTTCAAAATCGCCGATGAAAAAAATGTCGGCGGTTTGGTCTTGGGCCTGCCGCTCAATATGGACGGCACGGAAGGGCCACGTTGTCAATCAACCCGGCAATTCGCGCAGAACATCCTGAAGTTGCGTGACATTCCGATTGTGTTTTGGGACGAACGCCTTTCAACTGCAGCGGTACAACGGATGATGATTGAAGAAATGGACATGACCCGCAAACGCCGCGCCGAAATAGTCGACAAATTGGCCGCTTCCTATATTCTACAAGGCTTTCTTGATCGCGTATCGGGTAAGTAATTATGGCGAAGTACGATCCCTGGGCAGAAACCTATGCGGCGAACCGGGTTGCGCGGACGGAAACGATCGGCGCCGTGATCGAATATGGCGCGATAACCAAAGCCGACAAAGTCCTGGAAGTCGGCTCCGGTACGGGCAACCATATCATTGCGATAAAAAAATCGATCGGCTGTGAAGCCTTCGGTCTTGATCAATCCGGGGCGATGATCCGCCAGGCCGAAGCGCGCCGGAGCGGCATCGTTTTTCAACAAGGCGATGCAGAAGCATTGACTTTCGACGACGCCTTTTTCGATGTCATCTTTTCCGTCGACGTCATCCACCATCTAACCTCAAGCGAAGACTATTTTCGCACCGCCAAGCGAGTGCTGCGACCCGGTGGACGATTCGTTACCCTAACTCATTCCCATGATATGTTGCGTCATAATGTTTTGGCGGCCAAATACTGGCCAAAGATCATTGACTACGAAATCGACCGATATCCACCAACCGAACGCCTGCTGGCGGAACTGGCGGCTGCTGGCTTCAGGAACATCGAAGATCATGCGATGACCTATCCGCGCTTGGTTAAGGAAGATACCCCTTATCGAAACAAGGCTTTCTCCGGCCTCCATTCTGTAAGTGAAGAAGATTTCGAAGCCGGATTACAACAGCTGGCGGACGATCTCGCGAACGGGCCGATCGAAAATGTAGGTAGTTACTTGGTGTTGGCGGCAACAGCATGAAGATATGGTTCATGAAATTCGAAGGGCCGACCTTCGCCCTGGCCGCTGTGATCTACGGCTGCTGGCTTGCCCTGGTCTGGTTTCATGAGGCGATCCCCTGGTGGCTGCTTTGGCCAGCTGCGGCCTATGTCACCGCCTGGCATTTCAATTTTCAACACGAGATCGTGCATGGCTGGCGCAGTATCCCAAGCTGGTTACGGTTTGCCATTGCCTATCCGCCGCTCAGCCTGTGGTTCCCGCTCGACATCTATGTTCGTAATCATTCCATTCATCACCGCAATCAGCGGCTGACCTATCCTGGTCAAGATACCGAGACCTTTTATCATAAGGGTGAGGAATGGGCGGGTTATAGCCGCGCCTGGCGATGGATCTACATGGCCAATCAAACTTTAGTTGGTCGACTGCTGCTCGGACCCTGGTTGCGTTGGCGGAAACTGGTGATGATCGATATTGGCAAGATGTTTCGCGGTGATCTTAGCGATCTTGGTATCTGGATCCGCCACAGCATCGCCGTCGCGGTATTGTTATGGTTTGTCCTGAATGTTGCCGGCATGCCGTTCTGGCAGTTTTTCCTGTTCTTCACATTAAGCGGCATGATGCTGGGCATGGTACGGCCATTTCTTGAACATCGATGGGGCGAAAAACCATTTGAACGGGTTGCAGTGATCGAGAGCAATTGGGTCTTTGGCCTGCTGTTTCTGTGGAACAATATCCACATCGTGCACCATTTGCATCCGACCATGCCGTGGTATGAAATTCCTGGTTTCTACAAACGCAATCGCACCCGTATGCTGGAGCTGAATGGAAATTTTGTTTACCGAGGCTATTACGAGCTGGCGCGGAACTACCTGTTGACGCCGACTTTCCGACCGATCCATCCAGACGCTTAAACATCAACAAGAATAGTAAAAAAAGACCCGACCTTCGAAAAAGGCCGGGTCTCCGTTATTTGCGCGGTATCACACGGTCGTCATTCCCAGGACCGCCATCCGTCCGCGCGATCCCATAAATGCGCAAATAACTAACTCTACCGTTCAAAATACTTTGCAGACTGCGTGGGTATCAGTAACTCGCCCTCGCCTGATTGAGTATGTTTTGATCGGATTCCGCATCCTCCATCGCGTTCAATACCCTCATATCCGTATTGACCGGCACTCCGATTTCCTCGAACTGCGCGGCGGTGCGAGGAGTGATGAGCCCGACACGATGAAGTGCCGGCAGCATCAAATCCTTCAAAGAATGCACTTGCCCCGGCGGCAAATCACGCGTGACCCCCATCTCGGCTGCTTCTTCAAGCCCTTTGAAGAAGTCTATCGGGTCGATCTCCGATACTTCCAGAACTTTCATGAAGCCCGGGTCCACCTTGGAGGCGATGGTGCCTTGACCACCGCCTTCCTGCTGCGCATCCATCATGATCTTGACAGCTTGAAAAGCAAATTCCGCTAAATCTTCACGATCATCGTCATGCATATCACCCATCAGCGGGGCCAGATAAGCATGACCGAAGGAGACATGGCGTGCTTCGTCGCGCATTACGTTAAAGGTGATTTTCTTCAGCAGCGGGCAGTTTGTTTGCCGGTACATATTGTTAAAGGCACCAAGCGCGAGGCCTTCGACAATCATATTCATGCCGATCATGACTTTTTCATAACGTCCGGACGTTAATGTCGCATCGATCAGGCCCTTCAACCAACCTGTCATCGGGTATACGATGGCGATCTTTTTGACGTATTTCGCGTAAACTTCGACATGACGGGCTTCATCCATCGCCTGTGTCGCGGCATAAAGCTTGGCGCCATTATCCGGCACGGCATGGGTGACCAGAGAGGCCGTCAATAATGCACCCTGCTCGCCATGCAAAAACTGCGACAGCATTTGCGCCGTCGAATGGGCGTTGAATGTTTCCTGTTGCGTTTTCGATAGTTTTTTGAAAAACGGCATCGCGTGATAGACGGTACGATCACTTTCGACCAAAGGTTTCGAAGGATCGACAATAGTGTCCCACGGCATTTCAGCCTCTGCGTCCCATTGATTTTGCTTGGCCCGATTATATAGATCTTCGATCTTTTCTTCGGGGAAATCATAATCGAATTTCCAGGCAAAATTGGTTGCCGTTTCATACACATCGTCTGGCGATATGGCGACGATGCGGGGATCGATAATATCGTCCGAACTATCAATTGCCGTCATTTAGGAGCCTCAAAAGAACAACTTCAGGGGAGTAACTCTAGGCGGGTTCCCTCGGAGCGGAATTGACCAAAATCAAATCCGGACAGTGCGGCTACATTTTCGCATCTTACGAGCAGCCTTTAATATGAAAGGCTTCCTAATATTGCCGTTTCGGCAGGTTCACTGTCATCCCTTCATGACGCTCATCGACGATGATCTGGCAGCAAAGCCGGCTATTTTTTTGCTGATCGATGGCGAAGGGCAACATGTCCGCTTCCAACTCGTCGACCTCGCCGCAACTGTCCCACCATTCGTCGGCGATATAGACATGGCAGGTAGAACAAGCCGCAAGGCCACCGCAGTCACCGTCAATGCCTTTTAGTTTATGGCGAATGGCCGCTACCATCAAACTTTCGCCGACTTTCACGTCGATGAACGTTTCACCGCCGTCGGCGGCGACAAACTTAATATTTGGCAATGGTCCATCCTCGAATTTGTATAAATGAACAGTGGCAAGCTAACCAGCTTCGCTGGCAATGTAGAATGACATATGTCAAATATGGTGCCTTGTTTGTCCCCCAGCCATCTATGAAAAAAAGCAATGTTCACCGTTCTGGAAGCTGTCATCCCAATCACCGCCCTCATCGCCTTTGGATGGTGGCTCAAGCAACGTTTTTTGCCGGAACAGAATTTTTGGCGGTCCCTTGACCAATTGGTCTATTACGGCGCCTTCCCGGCCTTGTTGTTGCGTACCTTTACCCGCGTCAACTGGGGGGAGATTGCGGTTCTGCCACTGGCGGCCGCGCTCATTTCCGCCGTGGTCATTGCGATGGCGTTGCTGATGTTGGTACGAAAGCGCCTCATGATAGATGGCCCGGGCTTCACCTCTGTCGTACAGGGGGCGTTGCGCTATAACAGCTATATCGGTCTGGCGATTGCCACCAGTCTCTATGGTGAAGCCGGCATGACGATGTTCGCCATCGTCATCGGCATTGTCACGCCTGTGGTCAATACCTTGGTCATTGTCATGTTGGAACGCTATGGCACCAACAAGCGCGGCAACCTGAAAGATGCCATGGTGACGATTTCCAAGAACCCGTTGATCGTATCTATTTTGATTGGAATCGCCTTGGCCTGGACCGGGATCGGCTTACCATGGGCACTGGACCCGTTTGCAGAAATCTTGGGCCGTATCGCCTTGCCGCTTGGTGTCCTCTCGGTCGGGGCCGGTCTTGATTTCAGTTCCCTCAAAAATGGACGTCAGCCGCTAATATTCGCCAGCCTCGTTCGTCTCGTTGGCATGCCGCTGATAGCGCTGCTGACTTGCGCGATATTTGGTGTCGAAGGTCTGACGCGAACGGCAATACTGATATATGCTTGCTTGCCTTGCTCGCCCGCATCCTACACCCTGGCGCGGCAGTTGAAGGGCGATGCAACCTTGATGGCTAATATCATCACGGTCACGTCGATATTGTCGTTGCTCGCAACGCCATTTTGGCTTGGATTATTCGGGACTTAACAACGAAATGGACGCCAAAGATATTCAGATTTCCGGCAATCGCGGTTACTCCACAACGATGATGGCAGTCGGTGCGGCAATGATCCTTGTCGCCCTCTTCATCCTGTCGCTGCCACAGGAAAACGTAGCAGATAGCCAAACCCCCAATGTTTATATTCAGGAAGTTTTACAGCATGTCGGTTATTGGCCGATGGGACTGCTACTTGCAAGCCTCGGAATCTATCTCATCGTCTATCATCTCATGGCACTTTTGGTCGTCGGACCGCTATTGACAATATCTGATCGAGGAATCGGCTATCACCGGTTCGGCGCCCGACCGCTACCCTGGCGGTCCCTTGAAGCGGCGGCATTGGACGAACCTATTCTCGGCCTTGCCTTGACCGAACGGGTCCGTCTGCAGATGGACGACGCAAACGCCATTCTGGATCAGCAACCCGGCGTTCACCGGGTCTTGCGAAAACTGATGCGTCCATATGATAAGGGAAAGTTCATCATTCACACGGCGGAGCTGAGCATCTCCGCTGGCGAATTGGAATTGATTATACGCAGACGCTTGCGCGGATAAGCAATCACCCCTATACAGTCCCTTTAATGACGAGCAAAAATGACATAACGTTCCAGCAACGACATTTGCTAGGGATCGAAGGACTGAGTGCGCCTGAGATCGATTCCATACTCAGTCTTTCCGAGGATTATGTGGATCAAAACCGGCAGGTCGATAAAAAGAAGTCGACCTTACGCGGTCGAACCCAAATCAATCTGTTTTTTGAGAGTTCGACCCGAACTCGTACGTCCTTTGAACTGGCCGGAAAGCGGTTGGGTGCCGACGTTATAAACATGTCGATTTCAGATTCGGCGATAAAAAAGGGCGAAACCCTGATCGACACGGCGATGACGCTAAATGCCATGCATCCGGACATTCTGGTTGTCCGCCATGGCCAGTCTGGTGCCGTCGAACTGTTGAGCCAGAAAGTCGATTGCTCCGTCATAAATGCCGGCGATGGCAACCACGAACACCCAACTCAAGCCTTGTTGGATGCGCTGACAATTCGCCGCCGTTTGGGTCGACTGGATAATCTGGAAGTAGCGATTTGCGGCGATATCCTGCATAGCCGGGTTGCGCGCTCGAATATCCTGCTTTTGAACACCATGGGTGCACGAGTGCGCGTTATCGCGCCGCCAACCTTACTGCCGAGAGATATCGACCGTATGGGAGTTGCTGTCTTTGACGACATGCGCGAAGGTTTGAAAGACGTCGACATTGTTATGATGCTCAGGCTACAGATGGAACGGATGCAGGGCCATTTTGTGCCGTCAGTACGGGAATATTTTCATTTCTACGGCCTCGATCGCGAAAAGCTGGCGGTCGCGAAACCAAACGCTCTCATCATGCATCCAGGACCGATGAACCGGGGTGTTGAGATCGATACGGAAGTCGCTGACGACATCCACCGCAGCGTCATTCGCGAGCAGGTTGAGATGGGCGTCGCCGTCCGCATGGCAATGCTGGAGTTATTAGCGCAGCATATTCCAAATTCGACGGTCTACAACAAATGATCGCACAGGAAAAACAACCCGGCGCACCGGCTGCTTTTATCAATGCTCGCATCGTCGATCCGGCCAACGATCTTGATATCGAAGGCGGATTGATCGCCCGCGATGGCATCATCTCGGTCGTCGGACGGGAAGTAACGGCGCAAAACATCGGCACCGAGTTCGAAGTCGTCGATTGCGATGGTCAGGTGCTGGCGCCTGGATTGATCGACATGCGGGTTTTTGTCGGCGAGCCCGGCGCCGAACACAAAGGCACGATGGCGAGTACAAGTCAGTCTGCCGCAGCGGGCGGGATTACGACCATCGTAACGATGCCCAATACCGATCCAGTAATCGACGAAGTCGCCCTGGTCGGCTATGTCCGTGAACTTGCCCGTGCGTCCGCCGAT
>Ga0070726_10003858_pt1 | contig 12318 bp, 14 predicted proteins | sample tdAd471_FD_67275 | JGI IMG/M metagenome (GOLD analysis project Ga0070726, IMG submission 67275) | Marine sediment microbial communities from the Atlantic coast under amendment with organic carbon and nitrate - tdAd47.1 | ecosystem: Environmental > Aquatic > Marine > Coastal > Sediment | place...
AAACCATGGAGGTGAGCTATGGTCGTTTCGAACACCATTCTTTTGCTTAACCTGATTAAGTCAGGATTGGCAGTTAGTGCTGAGATCGACCTAGCATTTAGAAAGGCTGATACAGAAGGCCGCAATATAACCCCTGAAGAACTCAACTCCATTGCAACTGAGAATGACCAGCTTTATGAGTCCTTGCTTGAGAAGCTAGAAGGATGATATTATGGACATGGACGAAAAGCAGTTCGAGACCTTCATAATAACATTACGGGAAGTATTAGTGCAAAGAACAAACGGCTGGGAACGACATGTGACCACCATACTTGTGGCGCTCGTCACGGTGGGTATCATTTGGGTGGGTTCCTCTATACAAGAGTTAAGAGGTGAATTAAATGAGACACGATCTGAGATTAGGATAACAAAATTTCAGGTAAGTCTGCTTGTTAAAAATAGTGAGAAGGATAGTATCAATCACGTCAATAAGTTTGAATATGATTTGTTAGAGGATCGTGTAATTAAATTGGAAGAGAAAGGAGAAAAGAGTGGAGATAAATTTCGGTAAAGTCTCCGTAATTGCGGGAGCCATAGTTGGTACACTCACTGTCTTGAGTTTTCTCATGGGCGGTGCAGTGTGGGCCTTGGAACAGCATTTCGATAATCGCTATTTATTAATAGCTGAATCACTTGAAGGTAAATTGTTGGACAGGAAAAGGGATTTACTCATAGAAAAGGATAAGGAAAATCCTAATAGAAGCTTAATTGATTTGTATAAATTGCAAATACAGGAGCTTGAAGTCAAAATAGAGAACGATTAATGCAGGAGACAATATTGTGGCAATGATAAACACAATTGAAGGTCAAATGGATGAGGACCTTTTATGGAAAAGGGAAGGTACAGTGGAAGATGAGAACGAGTACACTACTTGGATTGAATACTGGAAAGGTTGGGGGACAGATGATCAAGTTCTCATGCATCGTTCAGCCCATGTAACCGTCAAGAAAAACCCCATAGCGGGATTCGCAACTAACATTTAAGAGGAGCCTTATGGCCAATACACAAGCATTCTGTGATTCCGCAAAGCCAGAATTCATGCGCGGATTGCATGCACTGGGCGCTTCCGTTGTTCGTGCGGACACCGGTGTTGATCAACTTAAGATGGCACTATATCATGATACAGCGACCATTAACGCCAGCACAACAGCGTACACAACTATCGGTGAGATTACAGGAGGTGGTTACACTACTGCAGGTGAGATCGTTCCCAACACAGCCAACAATCCTTCCGTAACTAACGGAGTGGGGCACTGGACACCCAATGGTAGTATTGTGTATTCTGCTATTACTCAAGCCACGGCTTTTAATTGCGCACTACTATATAATGATGATCATGCTTCGGACGCTGCCATCGCAGTGTTCACTTTCGGTAGTCAAACGGTCACTGCTGGTGACTTCACTTTGACGATGCCCATCGATGACGATGTTACAGGTCTACTGAGACTTTCCTAGTGGGTATTAAATTTAGGTCCAGAAAGCCTGAAAAGGTTTTATTATATGAGCACATTCATATAGACAGTGTGGAGATCACCAGCAGGCGTCTAAAGAATTTGAACAAAGTACCCACATACGATTGGTTCATTCGTTATAGACTCTACGCTATAGATAAGAACAAGCCCATATACGGTAAAGAGAAAAGAGCACGAGCAACTAACTATTCTAGTGATTCCCTCGAAGTAAGCATCATGGACATTTTGAGGACCAAAGAAAACTTCGATCTAGTAAAGACATAGGAGACACTAAATGGCCCTTTCATTCACTACGGGGATGACGAAGCACAACGATGCTGATGCCCTGGGGAGTGTTTGGGATGTTCCCAGATTTTCTGGATCGGGCCAAGCTCCCAGTGCTGCTCTGGACACCACAGTATTTCGCGAAGGTGCTGGTTCCATAGGTGGTAAGTTAGCAGGTAACAATTGGAACGCAGCCATAACATATTCTTACTACGCTGACAATGGTAGCACCACCTTGGATATGTCCGATACTAGCGGTGATGAGGTTGTGGCTATTTGGGTGCTGATGACCACGCCTGGTACTGCTTTAACACTTGCAGCAGACGGTGGATACATTATAGTATCTTCCTCCACAGAAGCATTTGATTCCAATCCTACAGTATATTCTGAATGGTCTGTGGCGGGTTCTGACAAAGGAACCAATGGCTGGAAATTGTTTGTATTGGATGTAAGAAAGACAGCTTCCAATACTGTCGGTGGTGGTGTGGATTTAACTGCAGTCACGAAAATAGGCTTTGGTATACGCTCCACTGCTAGTGTGGGTAATGTTAAGGCCGACAACTGCTTTGTTGACGCTATTTATACAGGCAATCCTCTATACACTCTCAATGGTGATGGCACGCTAGTGGCTGATTGGGATGATTTTTTACAGCATTCTATAACAGACGAAAACGGATTAATAGAAGAAGTGCCTGGTGGTATTGCTATTTCTGCGGGTATCGCTTTCGGTACAGATGCTCAAACGGCCACCACCACATTCGATGACTCCACTGGACAGTCGGTAATCTTCAAGCGTCATACTTACTATACTACGGCTGAAGTTGATGCAGTGGACTATGCTGACTTTTATAAGGTGAGTGCAGCAGGAGCGGCAAGTTTTAATACCAGTGTGACCATAGGTACCGTGGTGGGTACGGGTGATGATAGGCAAGGTGTTTTGGGCGGACAGATAAAGACCGCAGATCTTGTCAACATGACTTTCGATGTGGACTTTCAAACAGACATAGCCCATCTTTCTGCAATGCACCTTTATGGTGTTGCGTTTGCAGGTGCTCACGGTGGGATACTCTTGGATGGTAAAGCCACAGCAGCGGACAGTAACGCTATCTCTTGTTCATTTGTGAATAACGGTGAGATAGATCCAGGTGTCAGTAGTAACGGTGCCGAAATTTTAAACTGCTCTTTAATAGATCCTGAAGATAGCGGTGCAGGCGACAATCGAGGTTTACGCTTCCCAGGAGCCACAACAAGAATTAAAAATATCTCGTGTATCACCTCTGGTACTCCAACAACCCAACATATGACACATTTGAATAACACAGGTACATACTCTATAGATTATGACAATATTCAGATGTTTGGTAGCTTTGCCACCGGTACATTGTGGCACGGTGAGAACAGCGCTAATAACACCAATGTAGCAACGGTGAACGCTATCAACGGTTCTAATGTTACCGAGGCTGAATTTGACAACAGTGGTACAGGACCGCCCGTAACGACCGTGGTGTTGTCTCCTGTCACTACTCTCATAAGGGTTAAACACGGCAATACGTTGGCTGTGATACAAGATGTGGTTGTCTATTTACCGATGTCGGGAGCGGGTCCGTTCCCATATAATGCTTCGATCACTATATCACAGACAGCTGGCCTAGCCACTGTGGCTCACACTGCACACAACTTGATCACAGGAGATGAAGTGGTCATAAGTGGTGCCGTCCAAAATAATTACAATCGAATTAAGAATATTACCGTGACCAACGCCAATGCTTACACATTCCCGATAGATTCCGGAACTGTGAGTCCAGCTACTGGTACTATAACGGCAACAATGGTTCTGTTGAACGGATTGACCGATACCAATGGTGAAATAAGTGATACCAGAACATTTTCTGCAAATCAGGCAGTAAGCGGAGATGCCGATAAAGGTCTTTCCGCTCCTGTATTTAATCCCGGTGTTGTTGCTGGTACTGTCGATAAAGACAACGGCTTAACAATTGAAGTATTCTTAAACCCAGACGATTGAGGAATTTTAAATGACAGATTATTATCAGGCCCGCTACGACAATGAGGCTTCCGGCCCATTCGTAGCGGAAGGTGCTAACCTAACGTGGACCGCAAGCGTTGGCTTTATAGTTAAGGTCATAGATAACGGTACTACGGGCACGTTAATATATGCTCTTGTGTCAGGCGTTCCGGCCGATGACGGTGACGTCATTACGCAAGGTTCAACGACAGCTGATACTGATTTGGACTCTCAACTATTATTATATCCTGCTTATTTTAGAGAGGATGTAACTGTACCTAGTACGGGGATTATGGTGTGGTCAGGACCGGCATTGGGTGCCACTCATTCGTTCTTCTTCGATGGGCAGACCGCCAATGTTGTGGCGGGTGAGATTCTCACATTCAGCCCTGGTGGTGAAACATGTGAAGTCATAACAGTGGAGTCTGACGCTGGTGTGTCCGGTGAACTCTCTGTACGATTCATTTCCAATGTGGATCAGACCTTACCTGCTGACGATGACACCTTCACAGGTGATATTATTGGTGATGGTACGGTGAATGGTGTTATACATGATCGGGCGTACACTCCATTGCATCTGCACAGATTGCTATCTCATCTCTCTACGGAAGGTGATATTGCGGGTGATGATGATCTCTCTCGTGTGGATGCAAGACCGTCATCCAAAGATACCGGCGACATCGTCAATCTATTGAGTACTATGGTAATTGACGATACAATTGCACAACATATGTACGGCGGTTCTGTCAAGCAAAACGGTTCTGACACACTCTTTTCGGGTGTTAACGTTCAGGTGACCTCACCGCTTGCTTCCACTCAACCCGTCTTGATTCAAGATGACGGCATCATTACCGACTACTGGAAGAATGCTTTTATGCCGCATTCAGTACAGGGTAATATCCGTCTATTGAAGAAGACCCGAGATGAAGGTGTGGATATTGACGGTAAGCGTATTCGAGGCGGACTCTTGGAGTATGGTGAAGTATACTTCTTTGGTGGAACCACACTGGGTTCCGGCTTCACATCATTGGCACTGTTCTCTGGTCCTGATGGTAACAACAACACAGCTTCTGGCACTGTTGCGGGCGCTCCTTACAACACCATAGTTGAAACTGAAGGATTACAGTTGATCAACTATCTTGGTGGACAAGGTCTTCAAGAGTTCGGTTACAGTCTTGAATTTGGTAGTGCTAGTAGTGCGCAGGCTTATGAGCGTACCAAGTATAATCAACGTCGTGGTACAGCGGAGACTTTATTCGGAAGAAACTGTCAATTACTCACAGGTGTAAATCTTAATTGGGCATTTGATACAGCCACAGGAACGTACACTGAAGATGAGATTCTTGCTTGGGGTACCATCATAACGTATTCCGGACAGACCACCAATTTCTCAATAGGAGAAGTTATTAACTTTGTAGGTACTGGAGCCAAAGGTCGTTTGTTATACGATAATGACGCTGGTGCCACAGGACTTATGGTCTTGGATATGGAACCTGGTATTCTACCGTTGGCCACAGACACACTTACAGGTGTCACTTCAGGTGGTGACGGTGATGTGGACACTGTAACCGATAATATTACTGCCGGTACTGCGCTTCTGATTGCCTATGACGATGACACAGGAACTGGTAATCTGTATACACAACAGCTTACAGGCCTTATCCCTGCTAATAATCAAGTCGTGTACGGTTCTTCTTCGGATGCTAATTCAGCTGTTAACGGTTCGGTCAATACTCGTAACATTAACAGCCAGTATATAGGTAGTTATACCGGCTCGAACTACAACCCCACAAACTTCGGTTTCGCAATAGATGTTTCCGATTCCATCCTGGGCGACAAGCTGCTCGATTTGGCCAACGTACTAGGTAGCCCACCTGACAATCAGACTGGTATTATACGTCAGTTGAAGAACGGTGATGCTGTTACTGTATACCCTTGGAATGGTTCCACTCTGGATGCCAATGGCGATCCCACTCCAACGTTTGCTGAAGCGACTCTCGATGTTGCATTGATTGCAGCCACCAGTACTGACGTTGATGTGGACGTTATTCCGGATAACACTCCACAGACTGGTTGGTTGCGTGTTGAGAGAGATAGCGATAGCAATCTTGATCTATTGGAGTACGTATCCCACACAGGTACGGTGTACACTCTAGGCGGTAGCACTCCTACAGCACTTAGTGCTTGCGGTATCGGCAATACAGTAATGAGAGCTCCTTTGGATCTCGTCAGAACTGCAGATGGCGATTCTAGCTTCACGGCCATCAAAGCAGCCGGTACTACTCAGTATGTAGCCAGGATCACAAATGGTACGGCACTGAATGGGCCCATTAAGCCCAACATTCAGACGCCCATCTTCGGTGCAACTGGTTTTGATATTAACGCTAGTAGAATCGACGACAGCTAATGGCTACCACTGTCGATGGTGTTACAGGGGTAATATCTGTTCCAAGAGCGGATATGACCCTGATTCAAGCATCTCCAACTGAGATACGTGAATTAAATCTTAATCAGTGGCGCATTGAATTGAGAGACATTGAAGATGATGAAAGTATGCGCCCATGGCCCAAGACTCACGACCACAATGCCGATGTAGTAGTCGGCGGCGTGGCTTTGGCTGATGTATTGATAATACTGCCGTACTACACAGTTACATTTGAGGACGGTCAGTATGCTGTCAATTTAATAGGACTCAACTCCAATGTTGGAGATAGAGTAAACGTAAATCAAGTCTCCGTTAGAAGTGCAAATTCAGCCGGTCTCGTAAATTCTCGTGCTATTGAGTCTATAGAGTACAATAATGAAGTTACTATAGATCAATCCAATACGACAGGGAATGCGAAGTCCGGCTCTATTTCGCCCACAGGCACTTTTCGTGAACCGAGTGATAATGTTGATGATACTTTACTGATAGCCAGTGTTAACGGGTTTAATCAAATAAAGGTCATTGAAAATGTTACCTTCGGTACAGGTGATATTATTGATAAATTTAAAGTTATTGGATCGAACATTCAGAGGAGTCTCATCACAGTGGATGCAGGCGCTGATTGTCTAGATTGTGAATTCAGCAGTTGTAGATTAACAGGCACTTTGGATGGTGGCTCATTGCTCACTGATTGTGTTATACTAGGTCTAAACTACATAAACGGTACTGTGCGTCATTGTCGTTTGGATCCAACCTTAGATATAGTACTAGGAGGTGGTCCCAGTAATCTTGCGTTCTTTGAGTTTTGTAACAGTGGACAACCTGGCGTTGACACACCCACAATAGACTGCGGTGGAAATGGTCCCAGTCTGTTTATGGCCAGCTATTCTGGTGGAATAGAGCTAACGAATAAGACCGGTGCATCAGCATGCACAATAGGTCTTTCGGAAGGACAAGTAATAATAGATTCAACTTGTACAAATGGCACTATTGTGTGCAGAGGAGATGGTAAAGTCGTAGATGAACTCGGCAAACACATGGGAAGTGGCACTTACAATGGAAGTCTTACATTAGTAAATGAATGCATTTACGGTGAGCATATTCACGAGATGTGGCAGAGAAAAGATTTGGATCCTGATAATCCAAACGTATATGCTGATGATGCTAGTAGTATCGTTAGTCCTAAATTTAGTATCGTCCGTTCCGACAACGGCAACGGCACCTTCACAACACAACGGAGCTAAACATGGCAAATCAAGTCTTTAACATCGCCAAAGGGCATGTTAACGAATACGTAGCAAGGGTTCTCGGAAATGATCCCGCAGCAGCTACACTGGTGGTTGTTCTTTTTAAGGTATCGGAAGCTGATGCCACACTAATCGACTACGATTTACTTTCAACTCTAATCGCAGGTTCCAATACCGAATGTGATTTCGACAACTATACACGAACTCTTCTAACGGATTCAGGTGAAGGTCTGGCGGTTACGGTGGATGATACGAACGATCGCAAAGAAGCCGACTTCAATGATATTACGATCACTAGTGCTGGCGGTGGTACCAATAACACTCTCACAAAGGCAGTCATATGCTACGATCCATCATCCTCTGGTGTGACCGATTCCGTTATGATCCCATTGACTCATCATGATTTCGTAGTAACCACCAACGGTAACGACCTTATTATTCAGGTGGATGCTGCCGGTTTTTACAGAGCTGCATAATCATGGATTACGTAGCTTTGAAAGCTGAGTTGGATGGCGCTCATCCTATAACAGGCGTATATGACGCAAATGATGCGTTGGCAAGAGATGAACTCAATGCCTTGAACATTGTTCGTATTAAAGCGAACATGACGGGTGCCGAGATAATCGAAGCTACGGATACTGCTGAGTATACTGCTCTATTGGATGATCAAAAGAATCGTTTTCTGACTTTCACTTCAGGAAACGAAACCATCAATCCGGAACTGGGTGGTATCGCTCAAGAGATACTGGTTGACGTATTCGGTGGTGGTTCAAACACAATTGTCGCCCTGGGTGCACTCCGTAATGAGACGGTCAGTAGAGCTTCTGATATCGGTTTGGGGCCGGTCAATCTGGGTGACGTACAAAACGCGAGGGCCCTATAATGGTTGATAGTGTAAACAGCGGATATAAGTCCGCACTGCAAGCTGTTGTCTTCAGCGGTACTCAGACGTTCGCTTCTTTGACTGACGATGAATGGACAAGTCTTTCGGATGAAATCGACAACAGTCTCAATAAATATCTCTTTATGGACCTTCGAATTGAGTTGGGTTCTGCTGCATTCACGGGTACAGATTCTGCGATCGAGGTGTATCTTCTGATTTCCATTGATGACAGTAACTATCCAGATTGGACAGACAATGTCACCACGGAAGAGCAGGAGAACAATCAGCACTTTATTGGAGCCGTCACGACCAGTGCCACTACAGCTGCTCAAGATCTTGTTATACGTAATGTGACTATGCCTCCTGGTAAGTTCAAGTTCGGTATAAGGAATCGCAGTAATGTGACTCTTAACGCTACCAATACATTGAGTTGGCGTCCATGGCAGTACGCGAGTCAGTAATATGTCTCAGGATGGCGTGGGAATACCCAATGGGAGATTGTTGACTCCGCAACTATTGGTACCTAACGTAAAGCCGACGTTTCCCGTTGCTGTGGATTGGTCTCATATTTTGGCTAGAGGCCTGCAATCATTCATGTTGTTCAATGAGAATGGTTATAAGGACCTTGTCACTGGCAAGGTTAGAGGCCAAGAAGATGATATAACAGGTACCCCTGAATATAGTATTACTGGTGGTGAGAGTGGTTATGCTACTAAATCAGTAGTAGATGAGGATGGTATTTCTTTTGATGTAGGAGCCTCTGCTTCTGATTCTGAAACACTGTTCACAAGAATAAAACCGGCTTTCGGTTCTTTATTCCAACGAGCCGTGTCTCTCGGAGACCCTAGTGCGGTTGCCAGTTCCACCTTGGTTATTTATTTAGGCAAGCCGAGATTTCAAAGACAAGACGATGTAGGTACAGATAAAGTCACAATATCTGGAGGCAGCTACATAGATGATGAATGGTTAAATATGTGTGGTGGCTATGATGGAGGTGTGCACCATTGGCTTGCTCACATGTCACGAAGACGCACTTGGCATGGTACGAGTGACAGTTCTGCTTATGGTGGGCAACCCACTTTGAGTAGATACTCCATCGGAGGTAGATTCGCAAACGGTAGTTGGGGCGACATGTTTGCGGGTAATATAAGTATCACTGCTTACTGGAACAGATCACTATCGCTTCCTGAGGCATTTAGTATGAACAAAGATCCCTATCAATTCTTGGCTATGGTATAGGAGGCGCTATGATCATACTTCCCGGCTACTCCGGAAATAGAGCCCATCTCAGTCACAGTCAGATAACACCCGAATATAAAGCGGCCGATCAGGGGCCACTTGAAGTGAATTGGGCGCACCCAATGTCCAAGAACCTGTATGCATATCTTCCTTTGACATCCAGACAAAATCGACAGGAATTGGTTCAGAATGTTCCATTTGTTCATGATCACAACCCTGTGCAGGACTCTGGTTTTCGAAACTTTCACGGTAGAGATTGCAAGTTTCAAACAAATACCAGTCTCGGTGCTCAGGGGCAGCATATGTCACCGCTTCGAAAGTTGTACAATACAGATACGCGAGATATTACCATGTCTGCTTGGATATATCCTGACCCCATACCAGGTTATCGTATCACCCACTGCATTGGTGGTTGGGGCGGGCGGACCACCGTTGGACAGTGTTATCTTGAAATAACTGGTCTCACTCCCACCGTCACAGGAATTGGGGTCAAACTGCGATTGCCCGGTGTACAATCGCGTTACGCACTCTGGGTTATCGGGGCTGTTCCGAAGAGGTGGATACATGTTTGCGCAACCATTGTCAGGAGAGTCGCTGATGGTGACATACGTCTTTATATTGATGGTATATTCATGAATAGCCTCCTTGGGGATTTACAGGTAAACAATTCTGATACGCAATCCACAGTTCCTTATCTGCACGTTGGATCCAGGGCCACAAACGCCGTAGACGGTTGGACAGATACTCCAATCCATGTGTTCCGTGGCGGTATATCAGATTTCACTATATGGCGTAGGGCATTGGGATCCGGAGAGGTGAAGAGTTTACATGATAACTCAAGGCAATTCACGAAAAGTCTCTTTTCAAATATAGCTTTCAGCAATCCTGCAGCAACAGCCGGTATCTACATGCCGAACAGTGGGCTGGAGGCACCTGTAGTGTCTGTGTCGAAGATCAAGCCGAAAAGAGATGCTGAAATCGATCGTAATAATCCAATCAGCAAGGGTCTCGTCAGCTGTATGCTATTTAACAATTATGGTAATAAGCGACTGGTCAAAGATCTTGTCAATGACGTTGTTCATCCCATTGTCGGTTCTGATGGTGACATCACTTGGTCAACTCATGATAATGATACTTGGTTGAAGCTCGACGGTTCGGGTACGTGGGCGGGTGCCAATATTGCTGACGACGATGATTTGGGTATAATGTCTGTTACAATGAAAGTGATACTACCGTCGTCCGGTTATAGTTCATTTGCCAGTCTGTTCAGCAGTGGCTCAACAGAGATGGTGCTTTATAGAAATGGCAATGACAATAGGTGGCATTTGTCAATAGGCGGTACTGTCCTGGCAAATTGGACTACCGTCACGGACATTTGGGACGACGGCGTACACATGATGACTGTAATATATGACGTAAACACTGATGACGCAGAATTGTGGATAGACGGTGTTTTGGAATCAGATCCTCCAACTCTTTCGGCAACAGACACTCCAGTTTTTACTTCTTTTAAATGGGGAGAGAGTCTGTCATTTCCCGCCAATGCTGAATTCTCTTGTGGCTATGTACATAAGAGATGGCTCGGTTCTGCTGAAATTATGTCGTTACACAAAGACCCTTTTCAAATAGTCAAAGAAAAGACGTCACCCGTATTACGCATTCAAGACAAAGAGAATGCCAAAGCCGGATTCCTCATTCCGGAAGCCAAGGTGGAAATGCCCACATTGTTCATACCTAAGAGTAAGCCCACTGGACCGGTAAAGATCGATTGGGGCAACCCACTCACTGAAGGTTTGAAGCATTACAGTATTTATACACCTTTGCAAACCGCGTGCCTTGTCACCGGCAATCCCATGGAAATTGAATTCTCAACTTCAGATGAGCAAGTGTGGAGAGTTAGACAGGGTATCATGGGAAGAGGAAATAATGCCACTACTGGCCAGTCTTCAGGGCATGCTTTGAATGAACAGTTGTCCACCTTCACATGGCTCGCTCAAGCGTGGCCTGGGCTCCTTTTCAATGCCAGATCTATACTTGGTGTGACCACCGGCGGTGCAGACGCTTTCAATGATCAGCACCCCATGTGTTTCAGGCATGGTGATATTTTTGCGTTGCGCCAAACCACAAGCCTAATTCAACAAGCCAGCGCCGCTGACATAGTTCCTTCTACTGCGCCTCAAATCTTTGGAGCCGACTGTACTGATGGAGTATATGATAAGGGTTGGTTGAACGGCATAGTCGATGTAACATTTACGGCCACGAACAATGCCAACATGACTATGGATTATATGGTACAAGGCGTTGATTACACAGCTGGTTTGGACATAGCGACAACGACACATTGGACGGCGGCATGGGATCGTGTACTCACATCCTCAGAGCATTTAACCATATCTAAGGATCCTTATCAATTTCTAATTCCGGAGTAATTAATGTCTAAGATCTCCAGAATATTTGTCGGCAATGTTCCACCACCTACTCCTTCGACGTATGCCCAGACGATTAATTTGTGGATGGCCGTAGATGAAGTAGATACAGCATCTTTTTTAGCTCCCTCTGTCTATCTATTGCAGGCACTCGAAACCGATACGGTGTTTACCTTAACGCCGATCACACCCGTTACGGGGACGTTGACACAAGCCGTAGAGACTGATACGGCGTTCTCACTACCGCTCAATGCTTCTTTCTTACAAGCCGTTGAGACCGACACTGCGCTCGTACTATA
>Ga0070726_10003862_pt1 | contig 12307 bp, 5 predicted proteins | sample tdAd471_FD_67275 | JGI IMG/M metagenome (GOLD analysis project Ga0070726, IMG submission 67275) | Marine sediment microbial communities from the Atlantic coast under amendment with organic carbon and nitrate - tdAd47.1 | ecosystem: Environmental > Aquatic > Marine > Coastal > Sediment | place...
CCAGTCGACGGCGCCCATGCCCGGCAGCTTTGGTGTGTGGTACTCGGCGGGGTGAGCCATGATGCCGACCTGGTCGAGCTTGTGCCGGTCGATGCGGACGTCTTTCGCGTGAACGTGAAACAGCTTGTCGGCGAAGTCCCGCATCGGAGCCAGGTAGTCCATGTGCTGCCAGATCAGGTGCGACGGGTCGTAATTCAGGCCAAAGCTGTCGCTGGGGATGTCGCTGAACATGCGAGTCCAGATCGCCGGAGTCGTCGCGAGATTCTTGCCGCCTGGCCACTCGTCCGCCGAGAAGCTCATCGGACAGTTTTCGATGCCGACCTTCACTCCGTGATCTTCCGCGTGCCTGATCAGCGGCTTCCAGACGTCGAGGAACCGCGGCCAGTTGTCGTCGACCGACAGCTTCCAGTCGCGACCGACGAACGTATTCATCCGGTTGATGCCCAGCAGTGCCGACGCCTCGATCACCTTGCGGATGTGAGCGATTGCCGTCTCGGATTCCTCGGCGTTCGGTGAGAGAGGATTCGGGTAGTAACCCAGCCCACTGATGGCGACGCCTGAGTCCTCGACGACCGCCCGCACATCGTCGGCCTGGGCGGCCGAGAAACCGGACACGTCGATATGCGTGATCCCCGAGTAGCGCCGCTCGGCCTTGCTGACCGGCCAGCAGCAGACTTCAACGCACGAGTACCCTGTCTGCCCGGCAAACTTCATCACGTCCGCGAAGTCGACGTCCGGCAGAATCGCACTCACAAAACCAAGTTGCATCATCGTCGTGTCTCCAGAAAACAGCTTTCGTCGTCCTTACTGAGATGCAGTTCAGCTTCTCCTCGCGATCTCTGCAAGTCGACTCGTCGACTGCAGGATGGCCCAGTAACATGCCAACGCCTGTCGCAGAACCGGGTACCTCGCCTTGATAAGGAAAAGGCTGTTCGACTGTGAAATCCGGTTTCTGCGGCCACCCGGCAACTCATTCCGCAGCGTGAGTCCTGCGGTCCTCGAAGCGCAGGCAGCCCGATTCCGTGACGCGCCTGCCGAACCACAGCAACATCTACTGCCTGAACTCCAGCTTCTCGCGTGCAGAATGGCGGCATCATTTCTGAGCCTGACTGCCCGATGCCGAGGGAAGGCTGCTGGAGGACCGGACTTGAGTCGCCGCCGGGCTGGGCTTACACCTCAAGCCGCGCTACGCATGGTCGCAGGGTGTGAAAGAGGGGCGGGGATTACCTGACAGGCGAATCAGCTCGATGAAGCGTTATCTGCAACTGACAGCAGCTGGCCTGTTTCTATTTCTCGGCATGCTGGGCATTGTTCTGCCGATACTCCCGACGACACCATTCCTGCTGTTGGCCAGCTACCTTCTGGCTCGCTCGTCTCCGCGGTTGAATGCCATTCTGTTGAACTCCCGGACGTTCGGACCAATCCTGCGGGACTGGCAGGAGCGAGGCGGCGTGCAGCAGCACGTCCGTGTCAAAGCGATCACCGTTGTGCTGATCGCTGTGGTCACGACGATCGTCGTTTCCGACTACGAAGCTGTTCGCTCGATTGCCGTTACAGCACTGGCAATCATCGGAATCGCGGTCGTGCTGAAACTTCCTGCAGCCAGATGATGACTGTCTTCAGGATACAGCAAAGGCAGAGAATCTGGCTTCCAGCGTGAACGCCGTGATTCCCCCGATCAACAGAGAATTGGTTGTTCCGGAGTGAATTCAGCCTACGCAATCACATCTTCGACGACGTTGCCGGCGAGGTCGGTCAGGCGGTAGTCGCGGCCAGCGTAGTGGTAGGTGAACTTCTCGTGGTCGAAGCCCATCAGTTTCATGATGGTGGCCTGCAGGTCGTGGACGTGCACGGGCTTCTCGACGGCCTTGAAACCGAACTCGTCGGTGGCTCCGTGAACGTAGCCGCCCTTCACGCCGCCGCCGGCCAGCCAGGTCGTGTAGCCCCAATGGTTGTGGTCGCGACCGTTGATCTTGCCGGCGTTGGAACCCTTCTTCGGCAGCTCGACGACCGGCGTTCGACCGAATTCGCCGCCGCAGATGATCAGCGTTTCGTCCAGCAGGCCGCGTTCTTTCAGGTCGCTGATCAGCGACGCGATCGCCCGGTCACACTGCTTTGCCAGGCGACGATGGTTGACCTCGATGTCGTCATGGTTGTCCCACGGCTGACCGGCGCCGTGCCAGACCTGCACGAAGCGGACTCCGCGTTCGACGAGCCGCCGGGCGATCAGAATCTGCCGAGCCTGGGTTCCGGGACCGTACGCATCGAGAACGTGCTTCGGTTCGCGGCTGACGTCGAAGGCTTCCTCGGCTTCACTCTGCATTCGGTAGGAGAGTTCAAACGACTGGATGCGAGCTTCAAGCTGCGGGTCGTAGCCGCGGGCTTCGAGGTGCTTGCGGTTGAAGTTCTGCAGCAGATCGAGCTGCCGCCGCTGAGTGCTACGTGACGCTGAGTCGTTGCGGATGTTCGCAATCAGCTTGTTGACGTCGGTGTCTTTCGTGTCGAGATACGTGCCCTGATAAACGCCCGGCAGGAAGCCGGCCTGCCAGTTCTGCGACTCCTGAATCGGGTAGCCGCCGGGGCACATTGCGATGAAGCCCGGCAGGTTCTGATTGTCGCTGCCCAGGCCGTACGTCAGCCATGAGCCCATGCTCGGGCGCACCTGCCGCGGGTCGCCGCAGTTCAGCAGCAGCAGCGACGGTTCATGATTCGGCACGTCGGCATGCATCGAACGAATGACGCAGATGTCGTCGATGTGCTGCGCGGTGTGCTCGAAGATCTCACTGACTTCGATGCCGCTCTCACCATACTTCCGAAAGTGGTACGGCGAGCCGAACGCGGCGCCGGTCGGGCGTTCGGTTTTGAGGTTCGGTGTCGGCAGTTCTTTGCCGTGCCACTTCGTCAGCTCGGGCTTTGGATCGAACGAGTCAACGTGCGATAAGCCTCCGTTTAAGAAGATGTGGATAACGTGCTTCGCCTTCGGAGCGAAGTGCGGTTCCTTCGGAGCCAGCGGGTTGATCGGCCCGGACGCGGCGACGGCAGCGGATTCGATCAGCCCGGCGTCAGAGAGCACTCCAGCGAGACCGAGTGCTCCCATACCGATACCACTGCGGGCCAGCAGGCTGCGACGACTGAACTCAAGCATGACAACAGACTCAACGAACGAGGGGAGGGAACGTAAAGGCGGGGCCAGACGGGAGCTGGCAGAATGGTGGCATCGAATCGAGGTGGGATGGTTGCCGGTTCGATTCGGAAGATTATCGTCGCGCGAGGCAGCGTCAGGCAATGCGCGGCTGGAACGGGCCGCCAGATTCCAGAGTCCGGGAACCGTTTGAGCGTGGCCGTGGCGTTTAAGGGTCCCTTCGCCGGGCGATCGATCGAGGCTATTGTTCGCTCGCTTGCGGCTAACGCGATTGAGCCGTTGCCTGTTTTCAGTCACAAAGCGACCGAGAAAGCTGAGACGCATTTGCTGTAGTAGGATTCGCAAGAATTCAGGATTCTCCGCATTGCGACTGAATTCTTGCGAATCCAGCTACGAGTAAGGGCATGTTGACGCGTCCTGCAGAACGCGACCTAACTAACGGACTGAGGAGACGCATCTGATGCTGACTGTTCGCTGTCTGACTGCTCTGGCGATTGCTTTCACCGGACTCCAACTGGCTGACTCTCAAACGAACGCCGCCGATCCGAAGCCGCCGACGGTCAACACGCTCGCGCCGGTCGCTGCCGCAAAGCCGAAACCGTATGACCGGGTGACGTTCCGTTCGAAGCCGAAGCCACTGCCTGCAGGCGCTGTCACCAGCGACTGGCCGACGTTCCTCGGGCCGACGCATAACGGAGTCAGTCCGGAAACAAAGCTGTTGAAGAAGTTCCCTGAAGGCGGTCCGAAGATCGTCTGGGAACTGGCAGTCGGAGACGGGTACGCGTCGCCGTCGATCCGTGGTGAATACCTCGTGTATTCACACCGCGTCGGTAACGAAGTCCTCATCGAGTGCCTGCATCCGGAAACCGGGCAACAGTACTGGCAGCATCGTTATCCGACTGAGTATCGCGACCGGTACGGCTACAGCAGCGGGCCTCGCGCGAGTGCCGTCATTGACGAACGCTTCGTTTACGTGCTGGGTGTCGAGGGCCAGTTCTTCGCCCTCGAACTGACGACCGGGCGCGTGCTCTGGCAGCGGAACATCAACAAGGAGTTCGGTGTCAGCCAGGACTTCTTCGGCACGGTGGGAACTCCGCTGCTGGTCGGCGACCGGCTGATCGTCAACGTAGGCGGCCAGAAAGGTCCGTGTGTCGCGGCGTTTGACAAGCTGACGGGCGAGGCGATCTGGACGGCCGGCAAGAACAACTGGGGACCGAGCTACGCCTCGCCGCTGCCGGCCACGATTCACGGCCAGCCGCGCGTCTTTGTCGTTGCGGGCGGCGACAGCGATCCTCCAACCGGCGGCCTGCTGTGCCTGGATCCTCGTTCGGGCAAGGTCGACTTTGAGTTTCCCTGGCGAAGCACGAAATACGAATCCGTCAACGCGATGCCGCCGGTCATTGTTGGCAACCGGGTGATGATCTCCGCGACGTATCGGACCGGTTCGGCGCTGCTCGAAGTGCAGCCGGACTTCTCGCCGAAGACCGTCTGGACAATGAGCGACCGCGAGCACAATTCGGACGAGGACCAGCTCGGTATTCACTGGAGCATGCCCGCCGTCAAAAACGGCTACCTGTACGCGTTCGATGGCCGCAACGAGCCCGACGCGAACATGGTCTGCGTCGATCTGAGCAAGGGCCAGGTCGTCTGGCGGGCCGAGCCCCAGTGGGAACACACAGTGGACATCAACGGCCAGCAGCAGAAGCTGACACTCAGCACGCTCCGCGGCAGCCTCGTGCAGGTTGACGGTCGAGCGTTGTGTCTGGGCGAACTCGGCCAGCTTCTGTGGCTCGACCTGAACCCGCAGGGCTACAGGGAACTCGATCGAGCCCACCTGTTCCTGGCCCGCTACACCTGGGCACCGCCAGTCATCAGCAAGGGCCTGGTCTACATCAGCCAGAACGCCCGCGATCCGGAAACCGGAATCCGCGAACGCCTGATCTGCTACGACCTGCGCGGCGAGTGAGTGAATTCGCGAGGCGCTGCCGCGCGACACAGTTGAACGTGGCAGTGTCCCCAACGGGGACGCCGTTAAGGATTTCAGCGGCGAAGCTGCGACAGCACGTATCCGCACGCGTTAGCGTGCGGAACGAATTCGCAACGAGTCATTTAGCCGCGAAGCGGCGACAGCAGAGCGATTTTGCTGTCGCCGCTTCGCGGCTTTTGCGATCGATGACGGCCCGTTCTGCGGGCTGTCGCGGCCTGCTTTCCCCAGGCTACGTTCTGAAACCGCGTTGCGGTTCGGCGTCATGTTCGCGAGTGATCGGCACCGATGGATGTTGAGGCGGACGGTTTCACGGGGTAGGCTCACGCGACCGGTTTGAACCGGTCCTGCCTTGAACTCCCGCCTGATGTCTCTCCCCGGTTACTGCTGCCATGCTTGATCTTCGCTCTGGAAACGGAATGGCCTTCTGCGACGGCATGAATCGCCGGACGCTGTTGCAGGCCGGTTCTCTTGGAACTCTGGGACTTGGGCTGCCGCAACTGCTGGGGGCGAAGGCGGCTCTCGGCAAGGAAACCCGCGAGGAAAACAGCCGCGTTTTTGGACGAGCGAAACGCGTGATCCTGCTGTTTATGTGGGGAGGCCCCGCGCACCAGGACACGTGGGATTTGAAGCCCGAAGGTCCCGTCGAATCGCGGGGCGAGTTCCTGCCGATCGCGACGAACGTCTCCGGCATTCACATCTCCGAGCACTTCCCGCTGATCGCGCAGCACGCCGACAAGCTCGCGCTGATCCGCTCTGTCGGCCAGGAAGACAACAACCATTCGACCGGAGCCCACGCAGGGCTGACCGGTCGGCGGCACGAACTCAAAGCCGAAAGCTTCGGTGCTCGCGAAACCGACTTTCCGCATTTCGGATCAGTGCTGTCCGCGCTACGTCCGAATCAGACCGGGCTGCCGAACTTCGTCGCGCTGCCGGAAACGATCGCCACGACAAACGGAGCGATCACCCCTGGCCAGGGCGGCGGACTGATCGGTCGGCGATTCGACCCCTTTCGCATTGAGGAACATCCTGACCGCGCGGACTTCTCAGTCGATTCGCTGCAGATGCCCGACGGCGTGGGTCTTGGGCGACTCGGAAGTCGACGCGGCCTGCTGCACCAGCTCGATTCAACCGCGAGGCTGCTCGAACGATCGAATCATGTGCAGACGCTGAGCAGCTATTACCAGCAGGCGATGGACATGGTCCTCGCCCCGGAAGTGCGGCGGGCGTTCGACATCAACACGGTGCCGGAAGCCGAGCGGATGCGGTACGGCTACCACACGTTCGGCCAGAGCGTGCTGATGGCGAAGCGGCTGGCCGAAGCCGGCGTGCAGCTCGTCACTGTGTACTGGCATCGTGAAAAGAAGACCGTCGATTCGACCTGGGACACACACGCGCTCAACTTCCAGGAACTCAAGCTGCGACTGATGCCGTCGGTCGATCGCCCGATCGCAGCGTTGCTGGAAGACCTGTCCCAAAGCGGGATGCTGGAAGACACGCTCGTTGTCTGGAACAGCGAGTTTGGTCGGACGCCGAAGGTCAACGGCCGAGCGGGCCGCGATCACTGGGGACCGTGCAACACGGTCGTTATGGCCGGCGGCGGCGTTCCCGGCGGGCAGGTTTACGGAGCGACCGACAAGCAGGCGGCCTACCCAACGGCGAACAAGGTCACGCAGGACGACATCGCGGCGACGATCTATCATCTGCTCGGCCTGCACCCGGAAACCGAAGTGATTGACCGTCTCGACCGACCGCACCGTATCGCGCTGGGCGAGCCGATTTACGACATCCTCGGCGGCCAGTGTCGTCCCGAGCTGAAGCCGTCGCCGGCGGAGATTACCGATCGACCGCAGCTCGGCGCCTTCACGCGAATGCTCCGCGAGCGCGGCAACCGCCATCTGACCTGCGATCTCGGCAACCCGGACAGCGAAGCAAACTGGAAACTGGCTGGCTGGTCGGAGCCGTCGGGCGAAGGTCTCAGCCGTCACCGTTCGACCGGCGAGACAGCCGCGTCGATTCAGTATGGCGGCTTTTTCTACACGCACTTTGACTACGGCTTCCTGGTCCTGCGGCTTGCCCAGCCGCGGTCGATCGAGGGCGTCAATCTGACGCTCGCCGGTCGGTCGATTTCCATTCCCGAATCGCTGCGGCAGGCTGGCGAACAGTCCGTCTGGCAGGTGCCGTTCCCGCCAGGCATGATCGGCGGCACGTCGACATTCGATCTGAAAATCGAAGCGACGAACTGGCCCGTCACGGACATCGCGGTTGTCGGGGACGAGATTCGTGATCTGCACCTGCGAACGCTCGACGCCGCACTCGCCTGACGGTTCCAGCCAGCGCGATTGAAACCGGAAGAAACAGGTTTCGCGGCATTGCTGCCACCGTTTGAACTCGTCGGCGCTACTTGTGTCTCAACACGCGCCACGCTCGCTCTCTTCGCGCCATGCTCCCTCGAATCGGATGGCACTCCGAGCGTCGACCGCGACACCGCGATTTCTGAAGTCCACTCTCCCGGAAGGCGAGTGCAAGCATCAATGCTCGACACGTGTGTGAATCGAGAGACGCCCGGAGAGCAAGCAGACGGCGGACAATTCGCGGCACGTTCCCACGCAGTACGAGAGGCAGTTGAACTCGCCTGCTCTCGCGTGCCAGGCACTCGCCCGAAATCGCCGGAACTTGCTCGCAGCCGCTCGCGTCTCAGCTAATCTGCGTCCCGCTGGCGGCCATTTTCCCGGTCGCCGCCTCTGAATTCCGCTGCCGGCCCCGTTTCTTCTGCCCTCCTTTGCGACCCTTCGATCGGGCTTTTCCATGACTCTGCTTCCGTGGCTCAATGAGTGGACCGCTGGATTCCGCTTTCGTCCGCTATCGCGCCGTTCCCGACGCACGACTGATCACAGGCCCCGACAGTCCCAACGTTCGACAGCCCTCCGTCGGCCCGTCGAGACACTCGAAGCCCGGACGCTGCTGACAACGTTTACCGTCAACACGCTCACCGACGCCGTCGACTCCAATCCTGGCGACGGAGTGGCCGATGACGGCTCCGGCAACGTCACGCTCCGCGCCGCAATTCAGGAAGCCAACGCGCTGCCGGGCGACGACGACATCATTCTGCCGGCCGGAGTGGTGCAGCTCCTGATCTCGGGCACGGACGAAGACGCGGCAGCCACGGGCGACCTCGACATCACCAGCAACGTGACCATCACGGGAGCCGGCGCTGGCGTCACGATCATCGACTTCAACGATCTTGACCGCCTGTTCGAAGTCTTCAGCGGCGCGACGGTCACGATCCGCAACGTCACCTTGCAGGACGGCGACGCCGCAGCCGCCAATCAGAACGGCGGCGGCATCCGCAACGCAGGCAACCTGACGATCGAAGACTGTGAGCTGAGCAATCTGTCCGCTCTCGCAGGAGGCGCGATCGCCACGAGCCTCAGCAGCAATTTGACCATCCGCCGAACGACTTTCACCGGCAACGCTTCCAACGGAGGCAACGGCGGCGGCGCGATCATCAACTCGGGCACACTGGTCATCGAAGAATCGACCTTCGAGAGCAACGGCGCCGTCTTTAATGGGGGAGCGATTGCGAACATTGGTTCCAGTGCTGACCTGACGCTGATCGGTTCGACGCTCCGCAGCAACACCGTTCCGCTGGGCACGCATGATGGCGGAGGACTTTTCAACCTCAACGGGACAGTGGAGATCATCTCCAGTACGTTCAGCCAGAATCGGGCGAGAAACGGCGCCGGCCTCTGGGTTGGTGGCGGTTCTTCGATGGTCACGCTGACGAACTCGACCCTGTCAGGAAATCTGGCCAGCTTCGGTCGCGGCGGCGGCCTTTACGTCGAACAGACTGGCGATCTCGTTCGCAGCTTCTTTTCCACCATCACCGCCAACATCGCCGGAGAAGGCGGCGGTGCCTTCATGGCCGGTGGCGGGCTCGTCATCGAGAACACGATCCTGGCGGACAACAACGGACTGAACTCAGGCAGCGAATCCGTCGGCGCTCTCACCAGCCTGGGTTACAACCTGCTGGGTAACAGCCTGTCTGCGGGGATGCCGACGGACATTCTCACTGGCGACGCAATGCTCGCCCCGCTGGCGGACAATGGCGGACCGACGATGACGCACGCTCTGCTGCCGTTCAGCCCGGCCATCGACGCAGCCGACCCACTGGCCACCGAGATGTCCGACCAGCGCGGGCTGCCGCGGCCTCAGGACTTTGACGGCGACGGCACACCCCAGCACGACATTGGAGCCTTCGAGGTCAACCCCGCGGTCCTGTCCGGTGGCACGGCGACGCAACTGCGGCTGATCCGCAACGCCGACCGGCTCGACCTGCGAGACGACTCGGACGACTCGCTGATTCAGTCGACGCTGTATTACGACCTCGGAAGCGTCACTGTCGAAGGTTCGGACAACCCTGACACGCTGACGATCGACTTTTCTGCCGGCAACGTCGTTCCGGCTGGCGATGTTGTCTTCAACGCCGGTGGACAGACCGGCGCTGGCGACACGCTCGTTCTGGAATCCGGTTCGTACGCGACCATCACGCACGTTTTCACGAACGCTCATGACGGATCGATCACGCTCGACGACGGCAGCGATCCGCGCACCGTCCAGTACACAGGTCTCGAACCCATCACTGACAACCTGGCGGCGGCTGACCGCGTGTTCGCTTTCGGCGCCGCAGCCGACGACGTCACGCTGAGCGACGGCGCAGCGGTCGGTGACGGCGTCACGAGAATTGAAAGTGCCGGTACCAGCGAAACGGTCGACTTCTCGACACCGTCGAACAGCCTGACGATCAACACAGGCGACAGTGACGACAACGTCTCTCTGAACGGGATCGATGCGACGTTTTCCGGAATCGTGACCGTGAACTCGGAAAACGGCGCTGACACCGTCGATGCGTCCACCTTTCCGCAGGGCGTCACGGTGACCGGCGGCAGCGGCAACGACTCGCTGACAGGATCAGCGTTCGACGACAACCTGACCGGCAACGGTGACGACGACTCTATCGCGGCAGGCGACGGCAACGACGTTCTCAATGGCGGAGCCGGAAAAGACGAACTGCTGGGCGAAGCCGGGAACGACCTCGTGCAGGGCCAGGGTGGCACCGGCGACACACTCGAAGGAGGCGATGGTGACGACATTCTCAGCGGCGGCCCCGGCAATGATCTGATCCGCGAAACGCTTGCTGGCGATGCCACGCTGACGAACTCGGCCATGACAGGCCGCGGCAACGACACCGTCATCGATGCCGAACGGGCTCTGCTGTTCGGCAACGGAACGGCTCAAACACTGGACGTCAGCACGTTCTTCACGGATGGCCTGACGTCAGTGACGCTCGATGGAGCCGGAGGGGACGACATCCTGATCGGCTCGGCTGGCAACGATGTCCTGGTTGGAAGCGGCGGTGCTGACCTGATCGACGGCAGCTCTGGCGGCGACCGTATCTTTGGCGGCGCCGGCTCGGACACACTGCTCGGCGGAGCTGGCGACGACTTCCTGAAGGGCCTCGGCAGCTCAGGCGACCAGCTGTCGGGCGGTGACGGCAACGACACGATTAACGGCGGACGCGGAGTGGACCGCCTGTTCGAAACCGGCGACGTCGACTTCACGCTGACCAACTCGTCGATGACCGGCCTGGGAACCGACGTTGTCGCCGCAATCGAAATCGCCGAACTGAATGGCGGCGATTCGGCCAACCTGATCGACGTCACCAGCTTTCTGGGTTTCAAAGGCTTCGCACAAATCCGCGGCAATGGCGGCAATGATACCCTGCTGGGCACCGCTGGAGTGGACGTGCTCAACGGCGGCGACGGCAATGACTCCCTCGTCGGCAACGACGGCAATGACGTGCTCAATGGCGACTCAGGCGACGATATCCTGCAGGGTAAGGCCGGCAACGACACGCTCAACGGCGGCGACGGCAACGACGGCCTGACCGGCTTCGACGGCGACGACGTCCTCAATGGAGAACGCGGCTTCGACGTCGCCTACGGCGGCGAGGGCAACGACACGCTGACCGGCGGCAACGCCCGCGACACACTCGTCGGCGGAAACGGAGATGACTCGCTGGTCGGCAACGACGGAGACGACACCCTTGTCGGCGGCACGGGGAACGACGATGCCTCAATGGGCGACATCTTCAACGACGCCACCGCCACCATCGACGAAGTTTTCAAGCTCATCCCACAGCCCGACTGGGTCGATCAGGTCTGACGACCGGCGACATTGCAGTTCTGACCACGCGACCGCACTGCGCGGCGAATGGCGGCATGCCCGCTTCAGCTCAGTCGCCAGTTAGGGTGCCACCATTCAGAGCCTGCCTCAGCGCCTCAAAGTCACTGCCTGAGTAGGCGTGTTTGTGAATTGCAAGCTCCCGCAGACGCGGCAACTGCTGAGCAATCTCCCGCATCGTGTCCAATGTCACAATCACATTTGTCAGGGTGAGCTGCTCAAGGGTACGCAGGCGAGACAGTCGCTTCGCCGCCAGTTCTGAGATCGTCGTCCGATTGAGCGCGAGGTGCTGCAGGTTGGGAAAGAGGTCGACCGTCGCGAAGTCGCATTCTGCACATAACTCTCTGGCAACAGACAGACTCCGCACCCTCGAAAACACAGTCCCCGATGGCAGTTCTTTCCATGACAAAGCATGCCCACCGTCGATCAGCAGGTTGACCAGGTACGGATGGTAACTCAGGCAAGCCAGCCCTTCCGCAGTGAATCTCCCTGTATCCAGATGCAGTTCTGTCAAGCGAGGAATCGATGCAATGCTCCTGAGGCTGCGATTTGTGACTGGTGTTCCATACAGAACCAGCTGCAGTGGCCCAGCCGCCTTTGACAGCTCCTCAAAGACTGCATCATCACGCAGCTGCGGAAGCCGCAGGTCGAGACGAGTCAACGATGGCAGTGTCGCAATGCCGCCCAGGGTCGACGGTGAGAATCCGTGATGTTCAAAAAACAGAAACGTCAATCGCTCCAGATTTGCGAGAGGACTGAGAGCAGTGGGCGACAATGCAACCGTTCCGACTTCCTGCAGGTGCAGTTCCTTCAGGCCCGCTAGGAGTCTGTCCGGGTACTCGATGGCTGGCAGGGTGAGGTGCGGAGCGGTTTTCAGGGGGTGAGGTCCGCTCGTGCTTTGCGGACGCCGGAAGGCCCGGCGATCGGAATCCGGATGC
>Ga0070726_10003864_pt1 | contig 12305 bp, 11 predicted proteins | sample tdAd471_FD_67275 | JGI IMG/M metagenome (GOLD analysis project Ga0070726, IMG submission 67275) | Marine sediment microbial communities from the Atlantic coast under amendment with organic carbon and nitrate - tdAd47.1 | ecosystem: Environmental > Aquatic > Marine > Coastal > Sediment | place...
GCCTCCGAGGCCGCCATCGTGCGCGAATTCCTGAAATTCGTGGAGCAGGGCCTGGTTTATTGTGGCTCCGCGCCGGTGATGTGGTCACCGGTCGAGCAGACCGCGCTGGCCGAGGCCGAGGTGGAGTATCAGGACAAGGTCTCCTCGACCATTTATGTCCGCTTCCCGGTCCGCGGCGTTCGCAAGGACGGCACGGCGGTACCGAAAGCCCTGGTCGGGTCCCACGTCGTCATCTGGACGACGACCCCGTGGACCATCCCGGCCAACCGCGCGATCTGTTTCTCGCCCGACGTCAAATACGGTCTCTACAAGGTGACCGGTGTTGATGATGCGGATTTCAAACCCTGGACGATGCCGGGCGATCTCCTGATCGTGGCCGATGCGCTGTGGGACGAGACCGCCAAGGCGGCCAAAATCGTCAATGCCGAGCGCGTGCAGGATGTTGATCCGGACGGGTTGATCTGTTCGCACCCGCTGGTCGAGGCGGATCGCTACTGGAATTATCCGGTCCCGCTGCTGTCCGGCGACCACGTCACCGACGAGGCCGGTACCGGTTTCGTGCACACGGCACCGGGCCATGGTGCGGACGACTATGTCACCTGGATGGAGCATCCGGAATGGCATGACCGCGACAAGCCGGTCCCACAGACGGTGTCCGAGGACGGGTCCTACTATGACAACATTCCGGTTTTCGGCGGCATGCACATCATCCGCCTGGACGGCAAGAAACAGGGCCAGGACGGTCCGGCCAACAAGGCTGTGATGGACAAGCTCATCGAGATGGAGCGTCTGCTGGCGCGCGGCCGTCTTGAGCACTCCTATCCGCACTCCTGGCGGTCCAAGGCGCCGGTCATCTTCCGCAACACGCCGCAATGGTTCGTCGCGATCGACCGTCCGATGAAGACGGGCGGGACTCTGCGGGAGGCGGCTCTCAAGGCCATCTCCGATACGGCATGGACACCGGAAATCGCCGAGAACCGGATCCGGTCCATGGTGGAGGGGCGCCCGGACTGGCTGGTCTCGCGTCAGCGCGCCTGGGGCGTGCCGCTCACCATGTTCGTGGAGAAGGAAACCGGTCGAGTTCTGAATGACCACAAGGTCCATGAGCGCATCATCCGCGCCGTCGAGGAAGAGGGGGCCGATGCCTGGTTCGAGCGCGATGCGAGCGAATTCCTGGGCGCCGACTACAATCCCGATGAGTGGGACAAGGTCACCGATATCCTCGACGTCTGGTTCGACTCCGGCTCGACGCATGCTTTCGCCCTGGAGGAACGCCCGGACCTGAAATGGCCGGCAGATCTTTATCTCGAAGGTTCCGACCAGCACCGTGGCTGGTTCCAGTCTTCGCTGCTGGAAAGCTGCGGGACCCGGGGACGCGCGCCCTATGACGGGGTCCTGACCCACGGTTTTGTCATGGCGGGCGATGGCCGGAAAATGTCGAAGTCTCTTGGCAATGTCATCGAGCCGAACGATGTCGCCAGGAAATACGGCATCGAGATCCTTCGCATGTGGGCCGCAGCCCAGGATTTCACGCTGGATCTGCGGATTTCTGACGAGATCCTCCAGACAAGCGTCGATGCCTACAGAAAGCTGCGTAACACCATGCGTTACCTGCTGGGTGCGCTCGACGGGTTCGAGGAGTCGGAAATCCTTCCGCGCGACCGCATGCCCTCGCTCGAACGCTGGGTGCTGCACCGCCTGCACGAGCTCGATGGCGTGGTGAAGGCCGGCTATGAAAGCTATGACTTCAAGAAGGTTTTCTCGGCGCTGTTCAATTTCTGCGTCGTTGATCTTTCGGCCTTCTATCTCGATGTGCGCAAGGACAGTCTCTACTGCGACCGTCCGGACAGTGACCGCCGCCGCGCCTGCCGTACGGTCATGCACGAGATTTTCACGCGCCTGACAGCCTGGCTCGCGCCGATCATGCCGTTCACCATGGAAGAAGCCTGGCTCTCGCGCTTCCCGTCCGAGACGGACAGCGTGCATTTCCGGGAGTTCCCGGTGACGCCGTCTGACTGGCATGACGGGGCCCTCGCCGAGAACTGGCGCATCATCCGCCGCCTGCGTCGCGTGGTGACCGGTGCGCTGGAAGTCGAGCGCCGTGAGAAGCGGATCGGGTCCAGCCTCGAGGCGGCACCGAAAGTCCTGATCAATGACCCCGCCTATCGCACCGCCATGAAGGCAGAGGCCGATGGCGAGGTGGATGACTTCCTCGCCGAGATCGCCATCACCAGCCAGGCCTATCTGGTCGATGGTGAGGGCGGTGCGGAGGATTTCCGCATCGAGGATGTCGCGGATGTCTCGGTCCAGCCCGGCAAGGCTGCGGGCAAGAAATGTGCGCGCTCCTGGAAGTACTCTCCGGATGTCGGATCTGATCCGCGCTACCCGGACGTCACGGCGCGCGATGCTGATGCCGTCGCCTACTGGGACAAGCTGAATGGCTGACCGGTTGAAAGCCGTGCTGGAAACGGTCCGGTCGCGCCTGGTTCAGCCCGGCGCGACCCGGATCGGCCTGGCTCTGGCGGTCGGGATCATATTGCTCGACCAGCTCTCGAAATGGTGGGTGCTGAACACGCTGCGGCTTTCTCCCGAGGGGTGCCTGGATTTCCAGCTGGCCGGTGAGATGGAACGGGCTGTGATGCCGAATACCTGCCGGCACATCGAGATTTCCGGTGTCTTTGACCTCACCATGGTCTGGAACAAGGGAGTCAGTTTCGGTTTCCTCGGTGCGGACACGCTGATCGGTCGCGTCCTGCTGGTTGCCTTCTCGCTCGTCGTGGCCGGCTTCCTGGCGGCGGGGCTGTTCGGCTATGGGCCGCTCAAGACCGAGCGCAAGCTGCAAGCGCTGGCCTTCGGCATGATTATTGGTGGAGCGATCGGCAATGTGGTGGATCGCATCCTTTTTGGCGCTGTCGTCGATTTTCTGAATTTCTCGGGGCTGATGTTCCCCTGGGTGTTCAATATTGCCGATGTCGCCATCAATGTCGGCGTTGGTCTGATCATCCTGGACATGCTGCTGGACATGAAGCCCAAGGCGCCGACGAATTCTTAATGGGCTTGCCTCTGGCGATTGGGCGAAAGCTCCGTTAAAGATAGCTCAAGCTTGAATTGGAGTTGATCCGCCATGCGTATGCGTTCCGTCCTTCTGGCCGCCCTTGCGGCACCGATTGCCCTGACCGGCTGTTCCAGCGTGTCCAACGCGCTGTCGAGCGAGCGGACCGGGCCGGACGAATTTCGAGTTGTGACGATTGCGCCGCTCTCGGTTCCGCCGGAGTACAATTTGCGTCCGCCGCGTCCGGGTGAGGCGCGTCCGGAAGAAATCTATCCGGACCAGCGTGCCCGTCTTGCCCTCCTCGGGGCTACAGAATCCTTCGAAGGGTCCGACGCCGAAGCCCTTCTGGTGGCGCGGGCCGGTGGCGGTGATGCCGATCCGTTCATTCGCTCCATCATTGATGGCGAGACCGCCAGCGTTGTGCGCAAGTCCCGCGGCTTCGCGGATCAGGTGCTGTTCTGGCGCGATGGCGAGTATCGTCCGCGTGGCGATGCAACGCCGCTGGACGCTGCGGCTGAGGCCGAGCAGCTCGAGCACATCAACGCGGCAACCGGCGGCGGTGAAGTCGAGATCGAGCGCAATCGTCGGGTCCTGCCGAAACTGCCAGGTCTCTAGGCTTTACAGGCTTTCCAGCTTGACTGAACAAGGGCCAGCCGAAAGGCTGGCCCTATGTCTTTGACCGCAGATTCTCCCATCATCCGGCGCCTCTCGCCGGAGACCATCAATCGCATTGCCGCTGGCGAAGTCGTCGAGCGCCCCGGTTCCGTCGTCAAGGAACTGGTCGAGAATGCGCTGGATGCGGGCGCCACCCGGATCGAGATCAATGCGGAGGGCGGCGGGCTCGTGCGCCTCACAGTCGAGGACAATGGCAAGGGAATGAGCCCTGAGGAGCTTGCCCTGTGCATCGAGCGCCACGCCACTTCCAAACTGCCGCGTGGCGAGGATGGCCAGGACGATCTGCTGAATATCGGCACGATGGGTTTTCGCGGCGAGGCTCTGCCGTCGATCGGATCCATCGCGCGGCTCGAGATTACCTCGCAGGCCCGCGGTGTCGGAGATGCCTGGACGATTTCCGTCGAAGGCGGCCAGACCCGGGGTGTGCGTCCGTCTGCGCCGCTGGGGCGACCGGGAACGCGGATTGATGTCCGTGATCTATTCTTCGCGACGCCAGCGCGCCTGAAATTCCTCAATAGCGAGCGCTCGGAAAACACAAATATCTCCGATGTCATCAAGCGCCTCGCCATGTCGCGGCCGGATGTCGGATTCTTCCTGTCGCTGGATGGACGCAAACGCCTGGCTTTCGCGGCGGAGGAGCGGCTCGATACAGAAGCCCGCAAGGCCCGCATGTCAGCCGTGCTGGGCATCGAGTTTGGCGACAACGCCCTTGAGGTCGACCAGGAGCGCGAGGGCGTCCGCGTCACCGGGTTCGCCAGCCTGCCGACCTATTCGCGCGGAAATTCCATGCACCAATACCTGTTCGTCAACGGGCGGCCCGTGAAGGACAAACTGCTCGGTGGCGCCGTGCGCGGTGCCTATCAGGACTTTCTCGCCCGGGACCGCTACCCTGTGGTCGCGCTCAATGTCGATTTGCCGACCGATCAGGTCGATGTGAACGTCCACCCGGCCAAGGCCGAGGTGAGGTTCCGCGATGCCGGACTGGTCCGGGGGCTGATTGTGGGCTCCCTGCGTCACGCCCTGGCAGGGGCGGGCCATCGTGCCTCGACCACAGTCGCTGGCTTCGCTCTTGGCGCGGCCCGACCGGACGGCATGGGCGGTCCGTCACATGCGGCCTATCAGGGGCGGTACCAGGGCGGCGCCCCGCTCGGCGGAGTGTCGGACTGGCGTCCGCAGTCCTATGAACCGGACCAGCCGCGCGCCTTCGACCCCGGGCTCTCCGCCCGTATGGAGCCCGACGGACCGGCCATGGATCAGCGCTACGACCCGGCGCAGATGACGGACCCCGCCATGCCTGCGCCTGAGCCGCGTCCGGACTGGCCGCTCGGCATCGCCCGCGCGCAATTGCACGAGACCTATGTTGTCGCCCAGACCGCGGACGGCATTGTCATTGTCGATCAGCACGCCGCGCATGAACGCCTCGTCTATGAGCGCATGAAGAAGATGATTGCCGAGACCGGCGTGCAGCGTCAGCGCCTGCTGGTCCCGGAGATTGTCGAGCTTGACGAGAACGAGTCCCGCCGCCTGCTCCAGCGCGAGGAAGAACTCGCGGAGCTGGGACTGGTGATCGAGGCCTTCGGTCCGGGAGCGGTCGCTGTGCGCGAAACCCCGGCCCTCCTCAAAAAGCTCGACGTGCAGGGCCTGATCCGGGACCTCGCCGACGACCTGGCCGCCTATGACCAGGCGCTGTCGCTGAAGGAAAAGCTGGAGGATGTGCTCGGCACGATGGCGTGTCACGGCTCCGTCCGGTCGGGGCGCCGCCTCACCGGTGAGGAGATGAACGCCCTCCTGCGGGAAATGGAAGCCACCCCGCATTCCGGCCAGTGCAATCACGGTCGCCCGACCTATGTGGAACTCAAACTCTCTGACATCGAACGCCTGTTCGGTCGGCGTTAGGCTGCTCGCCGGTTGTCTTCCAGGCCGAGGCTGGTGGCGAAGTCCTTGTAGATGTCGAGGGCATCGTCGACTTCCAGCCGGTTCAGCGTGCCTACCGGGAAGCGGTCCTGCCAGTAAGTCACGATGTGGTTGATCGCGGCCAGTTGCTCGCCGGTGGTCAGGAACATCTGCGGGGCGCGCAGCAGGAAGCTGCGGAACGCGCCCGGGTCATTGTCATCCACAAGCGCCTTGAAGGCGTGATTGTACTGGTTGAGCGCCGTATCGACCTCGCCGATACGCTGGTAGAGCGTTCGGGCGATCTGTTTGCGGTATTGCACCAGTGCGGCCTCGTCATCCTGATGGGAACGAACATAGCGTGTGGAGATCATCGCCTTCGCGACGGGCTCGAAACTGGGGCGTAAGCGGCTGATATTCCACTTGTAGTACAGGAAGCCCTTCCAGCCGAACATACCCTGGACATAGTCCTCCGGGGCCAGGCGCAGGGTCTGACGGAGCGGGTCGAGCGTCTTGGACCGCTCATCCTGCATGATGAGGCGCGCCAGCTTGCCGGAGATGATCTTGGCTTCCGGCCCTGCGACGCCATAGGCAAGCTCTACAAGCTTGCGGATTTCGGTCATCACATAGGTCTGGATCGCGGCGATGTCCGCTTCCGACACGTCGAAGTAACAATCGGCGGGACGGTGCCCGAGCTGGGACATGCGTTCGCGCAGGAGATACGGATCCAGCGAGGGCAGGGCCGCTATTTCGCGCAGGCGTTCGATATCGCACATGACCCGGTCGCGGTCCGCATCCTGGCCGAGGGCCTCGATCATGCCGGTTTCGAAATCGCGCTGCTCCACAAAGATGGAGAAGCCTCCGAGACGCAGATCGTCCTGGGAGATGGGGAAAATGACTTTCGTTCCCGTCAGCCGGTCAATTCGGAGGCTCTCGGCTTCGTGGGCAGCCAGCGTGTGTTTGATGACGAAAGCGGTGTTCAGCCGGCGGGAGCGGAAGAAGGGCTGTTCAGCCCAGGCTGTGTCCTCGCCGTACTTCTCGGCGATCCTGTGCAGGTTGAGCACGCGGGCCGTCGATGCGCTGGCGCGAATATGGGCAAGGCTGCCGGCTTTCATCAGTGTCGACCCGAAACTTGAACACGGTTTGGTCGACAGGCTTACCGAAGAGACCTTAAGGGCCGTCTAACGCCGGGATAGGAAGAGCACCTTGGCGGCGCCGTAGTCCTTGATCGTCTCGACGGTCCAGCCCGCGATCTCCGGCGTCTCATCGGTCCCGACTTCAAAGACGGCCGCAGCGTTCTCGCTGACCCATTGGCCTTCAACGAGCTTTTGCAGGGCTTTCTCGCCGAGTCCCTTGCCGTAAGGCGGATCGAGGAGAACGAGGTCGAAAGGCGCGCCGAGATTGGCAGGCTTTTCGCCCAGGGCTGTGGCGTCGCGCCGGTGAAGGCGGGTGTGCCCGAACAGCTGGAAGGCGTCGATATTGTCCCGGATTGCCCCCCGCGCAGCTGCGTCAGTTTCCACGAACAGACAGAAACCGGCGCCGCGCGACATCGCCTCCAGACCAAGCCCGCCGGAGCCGGCGAAGAGATCGATGACCCGCGCCTGTTCTATGGCGGGTGCCCAGTCGGCATGGGCGAGCACATTGAAAATGGCTTCGCGCGCCCGGTCCGAGGTCGGTCGGGTGCCTTGCCCCTTGGGAGCAACGAGCGGGCGACCTTTATACTTCCCGGCAACGATCCGCATCAGTCGGCCTTACTTGCGGGGGCCGCGCTGAGGGCGGGCATTTCGCGACTGGGTGTTGCGCGACGGTGGGCGGGGGGCGCCAGGGCGCTTGTTGCGCGTGGGTTTGCCGGGACCGGTCGGGCGCTTCTTGGCGACAGCCTCTCCGGTCGGGGCCTTGTAGCCAATGAGATGGCCGCACTGGTCTTCCAGGACACGCGCTGGAATGGCCTTGATCTCGCCAGGCTCGAGCTGACCGAGCTGGAAGGGGCCGTAGGCGGTCCGGATGAGGCGGTTCACACGCAGGCCGACGCTATCCAGCGCCTTTCGGACTTCGCGGTTCTTGCCTTCACGGATGCCGACGGTCAGCCAGATATTCGACCCCGTCTCGCGCTCGACTTCGACTTCCATCGGGCCGTACTTGATCCCTTCGACCGTCACACCTTTCTCCAGCTGCCGAACCGCGGCCTCGTCGATCCGACCGAAGGCGCGCGCACGATAGCGGCGGATCCAGGCGGTCGAGGGCAGCTCAAGGGCGCGGGCGAGCGCCCCGTCATTGGTCAGAAGCAGCAGGCCTTCCGAGGTCAGGTCGAGGCGTCCGATGGAAATGACGCGACCGATATCCTTCGGGAGCTTCTCGAACACGGTCTCGCGCCCTTCCGGGTCGCGGTGGGTCGTCACCAGACCGGCAGGCTTGTGGTAGCGCCAGAGCTTGGTGGCAGGCTTTTCCTCAACGCGATTGCCATCAACCTCGATGGCATCCTTCTCCGAAACCTTCACGGCGGGGGTGTCGAGCGTCTTGCCGTTCAACTTGATCCGGCCGGATTCGATCATTCGCTCGATCTCGCGTCGCGAGGCCACCCCGGCCCGGGCCAGGTATTTGGCGATGCGTTCGCCGTCGGTGGAATTCTCGGTCACGCTTGACCCTTTCGATCTCTCGCTCTACGCCGCCGGGATGACGGATGCGCGGGATATACGGTTTATGCAGGCGGCGCTAGAGCTTGCGCAAGCGGCGGCTGAAGCCGGTGAGGCGCCGGTGGGGGCGATTCTGGTTGATCCGGCGACGGACGAAATCCTCGCCCTCGTGCATAACCAGCCGATTTCCCTCAAGGATCCCACCGCCCATGCCGAGATTATCGCTCTTCGGGAAGGGGCCGAGAAGACCGGTAATTATCGTCTGACCGGGCTCGAACTCTTCGTGACGCTGGAGCCTTGTACCATGTGTGCCGGGGCGATCAGTCATGCGCGGATCGGCCGGGTCGTCTTCGGTGCCGAGGACCCCAAGGGCGGCGCTGTCGTGAATGGTGTGAAGTTTTTCGACCAGCCGACCTGCCACTGGAAGCCCGAGGTGAAGGGTGGGGTGCTCGCCGAGGCGAGTGCCTTCGTGCTCAAGAGTTTCTTCCAGGCAAGGCGCAAGGCCAGACAGCCCGATTAATAAGATATTTCGCGTATTTACGCGGGTGTCACAAAACCTTCTCTTGAGTTTAAGGCGTGTACGGAAGATTAGGCGTCTGACGATTTCAGGGACTGACTCGCCAGATGATTCGTACTGCTGTTGTGATCTCCGCGCTCGCGCTTGCTGTTTCCTCGCAAGCGGACGCCCGTATGACCTGCTTCGAATCCACGGTGCTGCTGCGCGGCGCCACGATCGACGATGCCAGCGGCGTGTGGGAAAATCAGGACCTTCTGATCGAGGGCGGCGTCATCTCTGCCATGGGCGGCGAAATCCTGCTTGAGCGTGATGATGTCTCCGAGCTCAATCTTGCCGGTCACGTCCTGCGTCCGATGCCGCGGGAAGATGTGCTGGTCATACGCGCCTCGACGCGCGGCCGCGCCCGCGAGGCGGGTGGCGTGGCCCTGATGATCGGCGAGCCGGCCGATATCGTGATTACCCGTCAGAATGGCGAAGTGCTCGGTGAGCTGCGCGACGGCCAGCCGGTCGGTCAGTGCTTCACGGGCTGAGCCGCGCTTCAAGGCCTGCCTTCACGGCGGACCATTCAGTTTCCAGAACCGAGAAGAATACCGTGTCGCGCCAATCGCCGCGCCAGGTCTTTGTGTGCTGACGCAGAACGCCTTCGCGCGTCGCGCCCATTTTCAGCATGGCATTCTGTGAGCGCTGGTTGAGACCATGCGTCTTGAGCTCCACGCGCTTCGCACCGGCTGAGAAGGCGCGGTCCATCAGAAGGAGTTTGCAGGCGGGATTGATCCGGGTGCCGCGGGCGTCGCTGCCATACCAGGTCCAGCCGATCTCCAGTCGCGCATGCTCAAAGGCGAAGGATAAAAACGCCGTGTGGCCGACGATCATTTCATCCGACTTCCGGACAACGGCGTGAGAGATCTGTTTGCCCTCGGCCTGGTTGGCCAGCATGAGATCGAACCAGCCGTCAAAATGCTCGTCATGCCCGCGGATCGTCGTGAGGTCCCAGAGTGCCGGATCTGCCGCCACCGGGCGCAGTTGTTCTCGATGGGCCTCAGTCAGTGGTTCCAGGCGAACTATGCCGTTCTCCAGGCTGCGCGGTTCCAGCTTCATGCCTGTCCTCCCAGGATCAGTCCCACACCCCGCAGGACATAGATCAGTCCCAGAGCCGAGACGATCCACTTTGTCCATTGGCGGAACTGGATATCCGACATCCGCTCCAGCAGCTTTGCGCCGAGTGTGGTGCCGAGGATCGACAGCGGCAGGGCGGCCAGCAACCACTGGGTCTGTGGCAGCGCGCCGGCCGCCAGTGCGGGTAGAAGATAGTAGGCGATTTTCACCCCATGCGACACGACCTGTGTGGCGGCCTTCGTTGCCACGATGGTGCGTCGGTCGCGCCGGGTCTCTGCAAAGAAGACGTCGAGCAGCGGCCCGGAGACGCCGGCGACCGTGTTCAAGCCGGTGACGAAGAAGCCGCAGAGCGCTGCGTGAGCCGGCTTTTCCGCGTCGAGATGGATCCACGACTTGGGAATCCAGATGATGGCGGGGGTCAGGCCCAGAAGGATGAAGAGCCAGGCCTTGTCGAGCTGGAAGGTCAGGAAGACGAGGAGAAGGGCTGCGATAGCCGAGCCTGTCAGATAGATCAGCAGGATGCGCCAGGCGATCCATCGCGCCAGCAGGACCGCCCGCCAGCCATTCGACACACTCTGGATCAAGCCGTGTACGACCATGGCCGCGGAGACGGGCAGGATCAGCGCCAGGACCCCCATCAGCATCAAGCCGCCCGCCATCCCGAAAACGCCGGAGATGAAGGCCGTGACGAAGGTGGAGACGAGCAGGATGATGAGGGTCATCCGGCGGGCTTAGTCTGCGTCGCGCCGACGAGGCAAGACGGGTGAAGCGAAGGGCAAACAATGGGAGGTGGGTATTGCGGGCGGAGGTCTGCGCGTGAAACCCCGTCGCGTTCGATCGCGCAGGATGCGGGCATCGCCCCGGATCGACTTGGCGGCATGGCTCGTGTCCGCTGAAGATAGCGAACAGGACCCGCACCATGATTGCCCGTTACGCGCCGGCGTTCTTTGCGAAGCCCCAGGCCCCGTCGGCGAGGGGTTTGACGGCAGCCCCCAGTTCCATCGCCTTGGCATTGGACGCATTGCCCTGCAGCGCGCGGGCGTAGACGCCCTGCACGATCGAGGCGAGGCGGAAAATGTTATAGGCAAAATAGAAGTCGAGCGCGGGAATCCCGTCGCGACCGGTGCGCTGGCAATAGGCTGCGGTGTAGTCCTCGATGGAGGGAATACCCAGCGCCTGGATGTCGACGCCCATGAACCCGTTGCGCACTTCCGGCGGCATCACCCAGCCCATCAGCTGATAGGTGAAATCCGCCAGCGGGTCGCCGAGGGTCGAAAGCTCCCAGTCCAGCACAGCGATCACGCGCGGTTCGGTCGGGTGGAAGATCATGTTGTCGAGACGATAATCGCCGTGGACCACCGAGGTGCGCTCCTGGTCCGGCGAGGCCTGCGGCAGCCATTCGATCAGCTTGTCCATCGCCTCGACCGTGTCGGTCTCGGCAGCGCGGTACTGTTTGGACCAACGCCCGATCTGGCGTTCGAAATAATTGCCCGGCTTGCCGTAATCGCCCAGGCCTGCCGCTTCGAAATCAATCGAGTGCAGCTGCGCCAGGGTGGCGTTGGACGCGTCGTAGATCGCTGCGCGTTCGTCCTTGTCCACGTCCGGGAGGAGCGGGTCCCAGAAGATGCGCCCCTCGACAAAATCCATGATGTAGAACTCGGTGCCGACCACGTCGCGGTCCATGCACAGGCCAAACATGTGCGGTGCGGGGAAGCCCTGCTCCCCGAGTGCCTTCATGACACGGTGCTCCCGGTCCACGGCGTGCGCCGAGGGCAGGAGTTTGCCCGGAGGTTTCCGGCGCAGAACGTAGGACTTGTCCGGTGTGTCGAGCTTGTAGGTCGGGTTGGACTGCCCCCCCTTGAACTGGGAGACGGTCAACGGGCCTTCATAGCCGTCGACATTCTCACGCATCCAGCTCGCCAGGGCGGCCTCGTCAAAGGCCAGGGCGTCGGCAACAGACTTGGTGCCGGTGTAGCTATCGTCGATATCGCTCATCAGTCTTTGTGCACCACGCCGTTTTGCATCACGAAATCAATGTCCATCAAGACGGAAATATCCGCGAGCGGATCTGTATCCACGGCGATGATGTCGGCAAACTTGCCCGCTTCGATCGTGCCGATCTGATCGTCCATCTCCAGATGGGCGGAGGCATTCACCGTGGCTGTCTCGATGGCTTCCATTGGCGTCAGTCCGGCTTCAACCAGGAGCTGGAATTCGCGCGCGTTCTGGCCATGGCGGGACACGCCGCTATCGGTCCCGAAGGCGATCATCACGTCGCCCTCATGCGCCCGGCGAGCCATGTCGAGCATCTGCGGTCCGACCTGCAGGGATTTTTCCCGGATCGGCGCGGGCATCCAATCGGAATTTTCGGCGATCTCGCCAACGGTCACACCGGCCAGGATAGTCGGTACCAGATAGGCGT
>Ga0070726_10003865_pt1 | contig 12303 bp, 5 predicted proteins | sample tdAd471_FD_67275 | JGI IMG/M metagenome (GOLD analysis project Ga0070726, IMG submission 67275) | Marine sediment microbial communities from the Atlantic coast under amendment with organic carbon and nitrate - tdAd47.1 | ecosystem: Environmental > Aquatic > Marine > Coastal > Sediment | place...
ACATATAATATAAAAAACAGACATTCATTTAATGTTTTGCTAGGCTATTCAGTTCAAAAGTCCAGCACTGAAGGTAGTTACATATACGCAACTAATTTTCCAAATGATCAAGTAAGGACACTAAATGCCGGAGTAGTGACAAGCGGTAATTCTATTGCTTCTGAATGGTCATTATTATCATATTTGGGAAGAATTAATTACGTTTTGAATGATAAGTATTTAATGACAGCTAGCATTAGAAGAGATGGTTCTTCAAGGTTTGGGGCAAATAACAAATGGGGCGTATTTCCTTCTGTTTCCATTGGTTGGCGTGTGGCTCAAGAGGATTTCATGAAGAATATACCACTAATAAGTGACTTAAAGCTTAGAACAAGTTATGGGTTTACGGGAAATAATTCCATTCCTAATTATGGTTCTGTTGGATTGTTAAACATTGACAATTATACGTTTGGAGGAGGGTCTGGCAGTTTAGTTAGTGGAATAGTTCCAGGTAATATCTCTAATGAAAAACTGGGATGGGAGAAAACCAAACAATTTGATTTAGGATTTGAAATCGGATTGTTTAAAAACAGATTGTTCTTGGAAGTTGATAATTATTATAGGTTTACAACGGACTTGTTGTTAAACGTACAGGTTCCGACGCTATCTGGTTACTCCTCTGCACTACAGAATATCGGTGAAGTGAAAAATGTGGGGTGGGAATTTACCTTAAACACAAAGAATTTTGTATCTGAATTTAAATGGAATACATCACTGAATATTAGTACAAACCAAAATAAAGTATTGGCATTAGGTCCAGAAGGTGATCCTATCTATTCTTACGCTAACATTACACAATTGGGAAGTCCATTAGGTAGCTATTATGGTTATGTCTTTGAAGGTGTTTATAATACCCAAGCTGAAATTGATGCCCGACCTCATCTGTCTTCTGATGCTCCCGGAGATCCTATTATTAGGGATACTAATGAAGATGGGTTGATTTCTCCGGATGATCGCACAATCATTGGAGACAATTTGCCTGATTACATTTTTGGGATTACCAATAGTTTTTCTTACAAAAACTTCGACCTGAGTGTTTTGATGCAGGGTGCGCAGGGCTACCGGAGTTATTTGCATAATTACTTGTGGTTATACCTAACAGAAGGCAAAATGAACGTGTCTTCGGATCTTCTTAATCGATGGAAATCTCCTGAAAATCCTGGTGATGGTCAAACTCCACGAGCTGATGCCAAAACCGAAGGTTATCGGAGAACACCTTCAACTTTATGGGTAAAAGATGCTTCCTTTTTACGCATCAATAATGTCACCTTAGGTTACTCACTTCCTGAGAAATTAACTAGTCAAATCTATGTTTCATCATTAAGAGTCTATTTACAGGTGCAAAACTTACATACTTTCACAAAGTACTCAGGCTATAACCCTGAAGTAAGTAATACTTCGAATCCATTGGAACCTGGGAAAGATTATGGGGGATACCCTGTTAGCAGAACTTTTACTTTAGGTTTTAATATTCAATTTTAGATCAATCTGTACTAATTAAAACTTTGAAAAATGAAAAATATAATATACGTTATTGTTTTTGTTCAATTATTCTTATGCTCATGTAGCGATGATTTTATTGATTTAGCACCGTTATCACAAACAAATGTGAAAAATTTTTATGCTACCAGTGATGATATTGAGATTGCTGTAAATGGCGCCTATTCTGCTCTACAATTAGGTGGATCGTATAAAGTGTCGTTGGCAGAAGTACCTGAAATAAGGTCAGATAACAGTTGGCTTAGTTGGATGCAAGGTGATGCCGATAGTGAAAATATAATTGAATTTCAAATACAAGTAAATAATCCAATTATAGCAGGTATGTGGACTGATGCTTATAAAGGCATCTTGAGATGTAATGTTGTGCTGGACCGTATAGATCAAGTAGAGTTGGAGTCAAATCTTAAAAACCGGTATATAGGAGAGGTGAAATTTCTTAGGGCTTTAACTTACTTCAACCTCGTAAGACTTTTTGGAGATGTTCCACTTGTATTAAAAGAGCTTAAATCTGTTGAAGAGTCTTATGAATATGGTAGGAAACCAGTTTCAGATGTGTATGAGCAAATTCATAAGGATTTGAAAGATGCGGAAGAGTTTTTGCCTTTATCATATTTAAATGAAAATATTGGTAGGGCCACTAAAGGTGCTGCTAAAGCATTACGTGGTAAAGTTTACCTTACTCAAAAAAACTATGAAGAGGCTAAAGTTAAGCTCAAGGAAGTCATAGATTTGGGAGTGTATGATCTATTACCAGATTATGCGAGCTTATGGGATTTGTCTAACGAAAACAGTATAGAGTCGATTTTTGAAGTGCAGTTCAAAAAAGGAGGTAATGGTATTGGTAGTTCCTATGCCAATAGATTTCCTCCGAAATTTTCAGGTCCATACACTGTTAAAGTGGGTACAACTGATGGGCATAATTGCCCCACACAAGACATGGAAGATGAATACGAATCTGGTGATCTAAGAAAGGATATTTCTATGGCCACAGGTTATACAAATGGAGCTGGAGAGTGGGTGCCAGACAAGTGGGTGTTAAAATTCATGGATGTACCGTTCGTAGCAAGAGATTCAGATAATAATTGGCCAGTAATCAGGTATGCCGATGTTCTATTAATGTATGCAGAAGTTTTAAATGAATTGGGGTACGTTGCTGACGGTGAGGCATTTGATTTATTAAATGAGATTAGAAACAGAGCTGGTCTTGGAGCGAAAACTTCCAATAACCCAGATGTAAATCTTCGAATAGCTAGTCAAGAAGAGTTTAGAATGGCTATAGAACATGAAAGGAGGGTGGAGTTAGCATTTGAAAATCACCGCTTTTTTGATTTGGTGCGTACCGGAAGATTCGTTGATGTAATGTCGAAGTTCTATCCAGTACAAGACTATCAAATTTTATTTCCAATTCCTCAAACACAAATTGACATCAATCCCGATAAGATTTGGCAAAACCCAGGATATATTAGATAAAGGAAGTTTCCGTTAACAATCTCCATAAGCTCCATTTTCTATTTTTTAAAAAGTATTGATGGCTTTATGGAGATTATTAGCTACTATATTTTCTTTTGGTCTTATAGGAGGAAATACTAAAATAATATTTGAATTTTAATCCTTATTGTAATGAAATGTTACCTCATTTTTCTTATTTCATTATTTTTTATATTGAATAATGCATATTCTCAAAATGACTTTAAACCTGTAAAAGAATTAGATCGAATTAGGGGATTGCCAGATCCATTTTTGAAACCAGACGGATCAAGAATACAGAGTGAAAAGGAATGGAAAGAACAGAGGGAATATATAATCTCGATGTTGGAACACTATCAATACGGCAAAATGCCAGCCACCCCAAAAGATGTTGTTGTAAAGGAAACTTTATCACAGGATATTTATGATGGTCTTGCAACCAAAAAACTTTATACACTCACTCTAAAGAGAAATGGAAAATTTTTGGATTTCCATTTTGGGTTGATCAAACCAAAAGGAGAAGGCCCTTTTCCTGCTATTATAAGTTACACATTTCACTACAATCAAAAAGGGAAAATTAACGACCTACTTGATGAAGTTAACATGGAAGCTCTTAATCGAGTGTATATTATATGCCAGTTTAACAGGGAAGATTTAAGTACGGATATCAGTGGTAAAGTAATCGAAAACAGGAAAAAGGGAGTTTTTCCATTATACCCTGAATATAGTTGGGGCACCATAGCTGCTTGGGCATGGGGATATCAACTGATAATAGATTATTTTGAAAAGTTAGATTTTGTGGATTTAAATAAAATTGTTGCTACAGGTCATTCTAGAGGAGGTAAAACAGCATTTTGTGCAGGCATATTTGATGATAGGATTGCTATTACTGCTCCGAATTCTTCTGGTCTTGGTGGGACATCTAGTCACCAGTTTTATCAGCCTGCTGTATTAGATAATCAGCATATTTCGGATCATATCATTACTTTTCCATATTGGTGGACTGCTGAATATTATAAATTGGCAGGATTTGAAACAAGAATACCATTTGATGCTCATTTTGGAAAAGCGTCCATCGCACCTAGGGCTTTTTTTAACTGTCATGCGTATCAGGATTATTGGGCCAGTCCTTTTGGAGCATGGCTGACTTACGATGCAGCAAAAGAGGTGTATAAATGGCTTGGAGTAGAAAATAATATTGGTATGCATTTTCGAACCGGTGGGCATTCACAAAATGTTATTGATTGGTTTGCACTTTTGGATTTTTCTGATCAGTATTTTTATAATAAGAAACCTCAACAGAAATATGATGTCAAATATGATTTACACAAAACTGATCCTTATCCAGGTATCCGAATTCCGAAGAGCTGGACTCCACCTAAAAAGGAGTAAAAAGGGATACCATACCCCTCCCTACACAAATCATGTATTAGAAAATTGAGAATAAGTTTAGGAACAACATATTCTCAGTTAGACAAAATATTAATATATAGAAAACATGAAAACATCAATTGTAGCAACAATGCTACTTTTAGTAATATCCTGTAGTCAGTCCAAAAAGCAGGAACAGCTAGCACAAGAAGGGCCTTATTTCGGAAATGGAGTACACAATGGATGGGTGGATCAGAATTCCATTACTATTTGGACACGTCTTACACAAACCCCTGAAATGAACTGGAAAGGGCTAGCATTTATTCCACTAAGCATTGAAGAGCATAAGGAATTTGGTGAAATGAAAGACAAGGATTTCTTGAATAGAAAACAAATCCCTGAAGGGTTGTCATTGAAAGACATGGAAGGTGCTTGTTTAGGAGCCGAAGGCGAAGTGAAGTTGATCTATTGGAAGGTAAATAAACCGAAGGAAAAAGTATCCTTGGACTGGGTGTCGGTGGATGAGGAGAGGAATTTCACTAAACAGTGGAAACTCAAAAACTTGTCTCCAGAAACTCGATATGCCATTGAAATGTTTTCCAGAACGGGAGAGGGACAAAATATTACAGATACTCTTATGGGGGAATTTCTAACTCCACCTATGGCAAATAAATCCAAGGACATTGCTTTCAGCATAGTCAGTTGTCATGATTACATTAGAAAAGACAGTACCACAGGGCATAAAATTTATCCTGCTATGGACAGAGACAATCTTGATTTCTTTGTGCACACTGGGGATATAGAGTATTATGACAAACCTAATCCTTATGCAATGACAGAGGAATTGATGCGATTCAAATGGGATCGTTTGTTTGCCTTGCCATTACAACGGAGTTTTTTCAATAGAACTAGTAGTTATTTCATGAAAGATGACCATGACGCATTAAAAAACGATGCATATCCCGATGAATTTTACGGGCCTGTTTCGTTCGTGAGAGGATTGGAAATTTTTGATAAAGAACAATTTCCTAGTAATTCACCAACATATAAAACTGTCCGTTGGGGTAAAGACCTTCAGATTTGGATTTTAGAAGGCAGAAACTATAGGAGTAAGAATACTGATGAAGATGGACCAAACAAGACCATCCTTGGCAAGGAGCAGAAGGAATGGTTGTTCAACACCATTGATGAGTCTGATGCTACTTATAAGGTAATTATAACTTCATCACCTATACTGGGGCCAGATCGCCCAAAAGGAAAAAACGACAACTACTCCAACGAGGCATTTGCCTATGAAGGAAACGAAATTCGTGAATTTATCAATCAGCATGGGAATGTAATTGTATGCACGGGTGATCGTCACTGGCAATATGTAAGCCATTTTAAAGATACCAACCTATGGGAGTTTGGCTGTGGAGCTGGATCAGATTCACATGCCGGAGGATGGTCGCAAGACAATGTCAAACCAGAACACCGTTTTCTTCGGGTGAAAGGCGGCTATTTATTTGGTAAAGTTTATACCGACAAGGCTGGGGTCAAGTTGGTATTCGAACACCGAGATGTAGATGGTAATGTAATACACACGGAGGAGTTTTTGAGGGAATGATAAATTAAAATACTGACCTATCTTTTGTGAAGTTTTTACATTGTTATTCTAGTCAAACTTTTGATAGCTGATCAATGCTGATGCGCCTCCATTTTCTTAAAAGCAACAGGTTTCAGATTTGCGTCTTCTATTTTATTTGAACTTTCCTTGATTCTAATTGTTGTATTGGGTTTGACATTGGTGAAAAGGGAAGTGCTTCTTTCTTTATTTGGCCAAATGACTTCCAGTGAGTCAATGGTACTGGCTTTTCCCAGTCCTATTTCTGCCATTAGGCTATTGCCTCCAAAACTGGCTCCCGTACCAACAGTGTGGAAAACATTTCTGCTTATTCCTGTTTCTTGAATGGTGGCTATGATTTTAGCGCCTATGGCCGAACGGTTGCTTTTACTGCCTTCTAGTGCAATGTTGATCCATTTGTTGGTATTGCCTATGGGGTTTTCAAAAAGAATGTTTTGGAAATTATCTCCCTCATAGGCTCCACCCATCACGGCATATATATCCTGATCACCATCCATGTCTAGGTCACCAAATCCAACTGCATGCCCTTTTTGGATATGGCCAAAGCCACCGCTATAAGTTACATCTTCGAATGTTTTTCCGTTGTTGTTGCGGTACATTTTGTTGGGAACGATGGATAAGAAGCTCGGGTCACCTGTAGCTAGATAGAAGTCCAAAAATCCATCATTGTCTAGGTCACCAAAGTTACATCCCATGGTAGTAACCGGCTCATTGAGCCCAGCTTCAGGAGCGATATTGGTGAATGTGCCATCCCCATTGTTTCTGTACAGCTTTGGCCTGCGTTCCTCCAGTCGGTAGTCATCAGGGTTAATGATATTGGCCATCATCATGTTTGATGGAGAGATATTTCCTGATGAATAGCCGGAAACAAAGATATCTTCAAATCCATCATTGTTGTAATCGAAAATCCAGGTGGAAAAACTTTGAATTGGCTCAGCGACTCTAATACTGTCATGAGCTAGGTTAAAGGATAGACCATTTTTAAGTCCATCATTGAGGTACAAAAGATTTTTTCCATTGAAATTTGAAATGTAAAGGTCAGGATATCCATCATTGTTGAGATCGCCTGTGTCTACGCCTTTAAAGAAACCTGTTTCGGTAATTCCCGCATTTTGCGCTGTTTCGGTGAAAGTGCCGTCTGTATTATTTACATAGAGTTGACAATTGTTTTCACCCTTAGGAGTGGATTCATTGGCTATGAAAATATCTACCCAACCGTCCAGGTTAAAATCAGCCCATATAGCAGTCTGAGTTGGTCGTGGAGAATAAACACCTGCTTCTATAGTTACATCACTAAAGGTGCCATCTCCATTATTGCGTATGAGTGAGTTGGGAATTTTACCATAATCTTCTAACCAGGCTCCCCTCAAAATAATAAAATCTAGATTTCCATCATTGTTGTAATCAGCTTGTTTCAAGTTTAGTCCACCAGTAATACCTACCAACCCTGTAAATGAGGTTTTGTCAATAAAACCTCCTTTTTGATCATTTTCAAAATACCTGATTTGGCTATTAAATGCCCAGGATGATACCATGATGTCCAGAAATCCATCATTGTTAAAATCATCAAGACATATTCCTCCAGACAATTCATTTACATCTACTCCAAGATCCAAAGCAATATCCTGAAACTTAGGAAATTCATTCTGTTCAAAATACTTTTCCGGAATGCGAAATACTTCAGGAACACTATCTGGATACCCTCCGAGAGTCATTTGAGCTACATTTAATAAGTATTGAATTTCATAATCATAAGGATTTATTTCAAGTAATTCCTCCAAATAACTTATTGCTTTTGTTGACCCTTCAGTATTTAAATGTTGGGCTTTTTTAGAAAATGGTAGAATACATGATTCGTTGTTGTGGTTGGTAATACAGTTTTCTTGCTCTGCTTTTCTTAGGTAACATATGGCGAGTTGTGTTTTAAATTCGGCCATGGCTTTGTCTTTATTTGGAAGCGGCCTTTCAAGATAAAAGTTATGAAAACTTTCAAATACATCTATTGCCTTGTCAATTTCTCCTGAGCGGAGTAATTCTACACCATAGTCATATATGACAAGATTCCGTTCGGCTCCAACTTCCATTTCATCGAGCTTTTTCTGAAGTTGTTCTACACGCTTTTTGTTCAATATATAACCTACTTGCTCTGGATCAATACCTACATATGACTCATTAATTTTTTGAATCATTTGCAGAGTGATCTTGTCTGGTTTGACTTTAGCGTCATAGACTTTTGTTATTGATTGTTCTTCTTTGGTGGTACTGCATCTGTTAAATAATATTAGGGCAAATGCTAAAATGACAGTTAAAAGAAATGTTTTACTTCTCATTGTTTCAATAAACTTCCAATAAATTATTAAACTTATTTTAATGCCGTAGGTGTGGAGTATTCAATCGCTTGAAATACTCCACTGTTGTTGCCAACCAAGATGATTTCTTTTCCTTGTACTTTTATGGTTTTCATATCCTTGGCATCATGGGGTGCAAAGAAACCACTAGATTGTATAGGGATAGGTGTGAATTTACCTTTTCCATCACCTTGCAAAAATAGGCCCGTTGCAGCATCATTGCGTGGAGTTTCTATTTCAGACGAATACAAGTTTCCAGACACCAATAAATCTTTATGTCCATCAAGATTATAGTCGTTGATTAAAATATTGTTGATGGAAGAAACTTGTGCCAGATTGGGTAGTGGGGTTATCTTGTAGCTGCCGTTTCCTAGGTTTTCAACATACGCCGATGCAAATGTTTTGGATTTTAGATTTAAAGCTTCTTTCAGGGATTCACCATAAACTTCTAGGAGGTTAGAATCACCAAATTTTTCGTATGACCCAAACTGCTTGCCAATATCAGGGATTTGTTGAGTGGAGCAATCTTTTCCTCTGACAGGAAACACTTCTCCATGTTCGTAATAGCTGAGTACTATGTCTATGCTGCCATTATTATCAAAATCTGTACTATAAACTTCAAATGGCTCATTTCTAGAAGCCTTATATTTATAATTTAAACCTAAGTTACCTACTATTAAATCTTCATCTCCGTCATTGTCCATATCATGTGCTTGTATTTCGTAATACCAACCTTCACTATCTTCTAGACCATCTAGCACTTGTTTTTCGAAATGACCTTCAGCTGTTTGGGTGAAAAAGGTAATTGGCATCCACTCTCCAACAACTACCAAATCAATGAGACCATCCATGTTATGGTCGGTCCAATTCGCTGCAGTTACTAGTCCAAGTTTAGATAGATCTGGTGCCTTGTCATTTGTAACTTCTTCAAAAGACCCACCTTTATTTTCCAATAAATGACTGTTGGCAGGGTGTGGGTATTTACCCGGAATCAATCTTCCACCCACAAACACATCCATGTCACCATCTTTATCGAAATCATATGGTACGACGCACGAACCACTTGATAGATATTTGGGAACACCATTTGCTTTTTTTGTAAACTTTCCTTTTCCGTTGTTTATATACAATCTATCCTGTAGTGCTGCATCGTCAGGACTGAATTCATTGCCTCCACTTACAACAAACAAATCCAAATCCTTGTCACCATCTACATCGATAAATGCAACTCCCATATCCTCAGATTTTTTATCTTGAGACCAGGCTCCTTGTTCTATTTTATCAAACTTTCCATTCTTGTTTTGTATGAATAAAGTGCCAGAAAAGCCCGCTGCACCTCCTAAGTAAAAATCGTCTCTATTGTCACCATTGACATCTCCTACTCCGATACATGGTCCGAATTGCGACATCTTATGAGGCAGCAATACTTCTTTTGCATAGTCGTCGTAGGAGTTTTCTTGATGTAGTATATTATCCAATCCTAAAGCTGGAGCAGCATCTCTAAACAAAACACTTTGATCAACTTTATATTTCAGTTGATTTGCTTTAGATGCCTCTTTTTGATTGACAACAATCAATTGATTGGTTTTCACTTTTTCCAGTATATTTCTGACTCCATTTTGCCATTCAATCTCTACCTTATCGACCAAGGATTCCTTTCCTACACCAAAATGTACGATATCTTCACTTTTTGACATATATCCTCTTGCATTGGTCAATTGGAATGTTTGCCATAATTTTTCCTTTTGATAAAGTGTTACTTTTGTGCCATATATATTCTGTTGATCAGTAGCATTTAGCTTTAGCCGTAGATAGTTTCCTGTACCATTTTCAACTGCGTTGTTTTTATAAACCAATGCTGTGGCATCTACATTATTGATGATCAAGTCTAAATCTCCATCAGCATCCAAGTCAGCATAAGCTGCACCGTTGGACAGTGTTTCTATTTCCATTCCCCAATCTTTTATTTTTTTACTGAAGGTATGGTCTCCATTGTTTTTATAAATGTAATTTGGAAGTTTGTCCATGGGTGCTAAATCCACAAAATCCATTACATCAATGAGTTCGCTAGGATTAATTCCTTTCTTCTTAGCTATTTTATTTAGACTATCCAATTTGCGGTCATACAAAGCTGTAAGGTCACTGTAACGGTTGTTGTGTTTAACGCCATTGGTGACAAAAATGTCTTTGAGTCCGTCATTGTCGAAATCAGCAAATAGGGGAGCCCAGCTCCAATCTGTACTGGTCACCCCAGCCAATTGTGCTAAGTCGCTGAATGTTCCATTGCCATTGTTTCTTTGTAACGTGTTAAACATGTATTGATAATGTCCACCTTCATTCACTAATTTCCAAAATGCTTCAGGTTTCATTGCTCCCATGTGGGTTTTTATTCTTTTATGGTCTTCAGCCATCATATCAACAACCATAATGTCGAGGTTGCCATCATTGTCATAATCGGCAACATCGCTACCCATACTGAAATTTGAGATGTGTTTGGTGGTTTGATATACGCCATCTTTGAAAGTACCGTCTTGTTGGTTGAGGTAGATATGGTCGGCTACATCAAAATCATTGGTTACATAAATATCCAGCCAGGTGTCATTGTTGAAGTCACCTACTGATACAGATAATCCAAAGGCAAAATTTCTTGTGTTGGTTTGATTTGTATAGTCTTCGAATTTATTGTTGCCCAAATTCTTATAGAGCTTGTCGCTAAAGAGTTGATTAGAGGCCATTGACTTATTGAGTTTGCCCCCTTGTCCGGGAATACTTGGAGGCTGATTGACCAGGTACATATCGACTAAACCATCTTTGTCATAGTCGAAAAATATAGATTGGACGGAGAAACCCTGATCGTCTAGACCATAGATGTTGGCTTGTTCAGTAAAAGTAAGGTCTCCGTTATTGATATAAAGTTGGTTGGCGCTTTTTTCGTCTTCGAGATACACACTGCGACAGACATAAATGTCTTGATCGCCATCATTGTCAATATCTACAAAGGTAACGCCTGTGGACCATTTGTTGTCAGTGCTAATTCCGGCATTGTCTGAGATGTCTTCAAATTGAAAACTCCCTTTGTTAAGGTAAAGTCTGTCTCTTACTTGATTTCCAGTAAAAAACAGGTCGGGTAAGCCATCGTTATTGATGTCTCCAACTGCTACTCCTGCTCCAGAGATGAATTCAACATTTATGATGTGGTTGTTTTCTTTTGTTTGTTTCACAGGATTGGTGAACTTGATGTTCGAATACTCTGATGGAATGTGAGTAAAAAGTTTGTCGTCTTTGTAGTTGATGTCAAAATCATTTCCACAACTGCAGAATAAAGCAGTAATCAATATTGAAGTAGTAAATTTCTTGAATAGTTTGCTCATGGGTATAATACTTCTGTCTTAGATTATAACATTGACTTTTCGTTAGTGATAGTATTCAAAAAAAGTCTTTTTGGTTTTCAATACTTATTATAAGAATATTATTTATAAAAAAAGGGTTGTTCAAAGGTGAGTACCCTTTGAACAACCCAATTATTTTTAATTAAATCAACTTAAAAGTTTGGTCCACCAGTATCCCACCATAAACGAGTACCAATTTCATCTGGTCCACCAAGTGCAGTAGTCGCACCAGCTACACCAGCTCCGTTATTAGAACGTTCACCATTTACGAATGGCAATCTTCTTAAGAAGTCAGTGGTTTTCCCATCATTGTCCTTGGCTATTACACCCCAATCCGCATTACTATCGTTTTTATAGTTATAAGGAAGTTTAGGGTAGCCAGTTCTTCTATGATCCACCCATGGTTCAATGGAATTCATATAACCTGCAATCCATTTCTGAGTCATGATTTTCTCTAACTTCATTTCATTGTCAGCTGCGTCATTCCACTTTACAGTTACATTCATTCGAGATACAAAATCATTGATATCACCTTCTGCTTTCGGATCATCATAATTGATAGGTG
>Ga0070726_10003870_pt1 | contig 12296 bp, 9 predicted proteins | sample tdAd471_FD_67275 | JGI IMG/M metagenome (GOLD analysis project Ga0070726, IMG submission 67275) | Marine sediment microbial communities from the Atlantic coast under amendment with organic carbon and nitrate - tdAd47.1 | ecosystem: Environmental > Aquatic > Marine > Coastal > Sediment | place...
CAGGCGGCAATATGGTTTTCCTTGATCAGAAAAGCATCGTACAAACCGATCCGATGGTTAAAACAGCCGCCGCAGGTGACGGCGTACTTTTGTGCAATGCGTAAACCCGGAATAGTCTTGCGGGTATCTAACAGTTTCACCTGAGTGTCCGCGACTAGGTTGGCGTACTGACGACAAAGGGTGGCTGTACCGGAAAGAGTTTGCAAGAAATTCAGCGCACAGCGTTCGCCCGTGAGTAATGAGCGGGCCGCGCCAGATAGCTTAAACAACGGTTGGTTCGACTCAACCTGTTGGCCGTCCTGAATAAGCCATTCAATGTCAATACTGGGGTCCACCTGGTGAAATACTTGATTAACCCAGTCCGCGCCGCAGATGGTCGCTGGCTCCCGCGTAATGACAGTGGCCTTGGCAAAATTCTCTGCGGGAATGAGCTGGGCGGTTAGGTCACCGCTGCCGATATCTTCGTCGAGGGCAGTTGTAACATTTGCTTGAATGATCTGAGCGAGCGTTTTAGTGTAGTTCATGGCGTTATTTAGATTAATGCTAACAAGCTAGGAATTGGGGTAATTTCGTAATGTTAAAAGGTTATCGCGTTGAGTAAACTCGACTTGACGCAATGCGCTCATACCCAACAGGATAAACTCGCCCATGCTGGGGTTAATGCTGGCGGGCACATCATACAGGATAATACTACCTATTTGTAAGCGCTGGATGCGGGTTGCGTAGACAGTAACATTGCCATTTGCGGTGGATGCCGTGCCGCGCAAACCCTTTTGTAATCCCAGATGCTGCGCCATATTTGCAGAAATAGCGACATCGGTGGCGCCTGTATCTAGCAGGAAATCAACAGCTATCTCGTTAATGCTTCCAGAGACGAGATAATGCCCTTGCCGATTGGCTTTGAGAATAACCTCTTGCACCCCCTCGGTAGTGACCGCTGATACTGGCTGCTGGTTGGGGTTGAGCCAGCTACGCTCTAAGTTGCCAAATAGGAGGGTGAGCATGGCCAGCCCTAATAGCCAGGCGGCAATAGCCATCAGTTTACCTAATCTTCTACCGGGAGGTGGTGCTTCTCGATAATTCATTTTTTTTGTACCGATAACGGGCAAATAATCGAATCTGAACTATACTATTTTGGTAGATGTACGCCTAGGGATGAAAGGCGAATGGCAATCCGGAGTGTTTTAGAACGTGGTCAATGAATCTAGCGCAGTTCCCCCTGTGAATGTAACCTCAATTGACATTCTACCAGAGCCCTTAAAACGGGTGCGAGAGTTGGCAAAAAGTCAGCTCGCGGCTATCTTTGCCAATATGTTTGACAGTGCCGATGATACGCTGTTTGAACTTGCCGACAAAGCCACCAGCAACATTGATCAGACCATGTATTTCGACTCGATGCGCCAAGTGCGTATCCAGCGGCAAGGCATGGAATCTGTTTTTATGCAAAAAGTTCAGGATGGTTTTCGTCAGTTATTCCTCTCTGTCGATAATGAAACCGCTGATCCCGATAAGTATGCAGATGGCATGGAAACTTTGGCTCTGGTGTGTGACGACGAGCTTGAAGAGTCGGTGGCGATCAGAGGTATGGTTTCCAAGGTGGTCAGTCAATGTGATGTTTCCTTAAGTGAGTTGACCCAGCGCATTAATTATTTAGTGCGAGCAAAAACAATCACCGATCTGAGTAACCCCCTTGGGCCACACCGGTTATGCGAAGCATTTCGCGAGGCAGCCAGATTACTTGAGCTGGACATTCGAGCCAAGTTGGTGGTCTACAAGCTTTTTGAAAAATATGTGCTGGGTGTGATCGGTAAACTTTATCATGAGGCCAACGGTTTATTAATAGAGCGAGGCGTGCTGCCCAACATCAGTTCAAACGTAAAGCAAAGGGGCGCAACTAAAAAAGTTAGCGGGTCGCGGCAGCCGACTCCCACCCCTGCTGCAAATAATCAGGAAGACAGTGAGATTTTTGATTTCTTGCGGGGGCTGTTGACTGACAGCCAGTTTCAATCAAAAAATACGGGTCCTGCGCTATCTGTTGCTGATCAGGGGCCGGCGCTGGAGCATGATGATCTGGTAGGGTTATTGTCATCGATTCAGCAACAAAAATACGAGACAGGAAATCTTGTTAATTTCCGGGCGGAGCAAATTGATGTCCGGCAGGCGTTATATAATTTGTTGGAGCAGTCCGATTCGGCATTGCAGAATAGAGCAATTGGTAAAGTTGATAACGATGTTATTAACTTAGTTTCCATGCTGTTCGAGTTTATTCTCGACGATCATAACTTATCGGCGCCGATGAAAGCCTTGTTAGCGCGGCTGCAAATACCCTTGCTTAAAGTCGCTGTGCTGGATAAAACCTTCTTTAGTCGAGGAGGCCATCCCGCCAGAAAGCTACTCAATGAGTTGGCTACGGCGGCAATGGGTTGGAGTGAAACAGTTGATCTCAAACGCGATACGCTCTATGTCAAGGTTAAATCTATCGTTGATTCAGTGCTCGACGACTTTGTCGACGAGGTTTCAATTTTTCAAAATTTGCTGGAAGATTTTACCGACTTTATTGGTATTGAACGGCGTCGTGCAGAGTTAATTGAACAGCGCACGAGGGATGCTGAGGAAGGCTTAGGCAAAACCCAGTATGCGCGGTCGGTGGTTGGTGATGTGCTTAACCAGAAAGCGCAGGGCACGAATTTGCCTCCGGTTGTAATCGAGTTGTTGCGCGACGGTTGGAGCAGCTATCTGTTCCTGGTTCATGTGAAAGAAGGTGTTGAGAGCCAGGCTTGGGAAGATGCGCTAGCGACAGTTGATGATCTGATATGGAGCGTACAGCCAGCGGCAGACAAGTCCTATACCAGCCAGTTACTAAAATTGATTCCTTCATTGTTACAGCGTTTGCGCAAAGGCTTGACCAGCATTTCTTTTAGTAAAGTGAAAATGCGCAATCTCTTCAAAGAACTAGAGACCATCCATTTAAATTGCTTGAAAAGCTCGTCAGCTAAACCCGCAGCCAACTCGGAAGCTGATGATGCAACTGTGGCTTCGGCGTCTACAACCCATATCAGGACGGAACCGGAGACCGGAAGTTTAGCTGGTGCTCTGAGCGATACCCAAAAATCAACACCGGTAATCAGCAAAAGCACCATTGAATCTCCGGTTATTATTACTCACGCAGAATTACCGGTTATTGAGCAGACTATCCCGGCAGCGGAGGGTGATGAGCATCTTAACCGTGTTGACGGACTGACCTCCGGGACTTGGGTTGAATTAATCAAGGAGGATAAAAAGCAACGAGCTAAATTGGTTGCCGTCATCCGATCGACCGGAAAATATATTTTTGTCAACCGTGTCGGTATGAAAGTGGCGGAGAAAACCCGCACCGCGCTTGCGCAGGAGTTGCGCGAAGGCCTACTTAATATTCTCGATGATACTCTTCTATTTGATCGTGCCCTGGAGTCTGTGATCGGCCATTTGCGTGAAATGAAGGATTAGGACTTAATCAGATAGTTCTTCTAAGCCTCCTTCGGTGCGAAAAGTTTTCTCATTCAAGGCCTAATCCGAGTTGAAGCCCTCTGGCGCATGAGCTAATGTATGGACATCGCTTACTTGATGCTCAGGAATTAGCTTGCTTAGCGCTATACATAATCATTGGTTGGTCGAGGCTGAGCGCATAATATCGCCTAACTTTGACGACAGGCCGGAGGCGCGCATTGATCTTCTGGTTGTACATAATATTAGCCTACCACCTGGGCAGTTTGGTGGCCCCTATATAAGCCAGCTTTTTACTAATCAGTTGGTAGCGCGAGAGCACCCTTATTTCCAGGAAATAGCGACACTTCAGGTTTCCTCCCATCTTTTGATTCGTCGCAACGGTGCCGTAATCCAGTTTGTGCCTTTTGATAAACGGGCGTGGCATGCCGGTAGTTCTTGTTATCAGCAAGAAACCAACTGTAATGATTTTTCCATTGGCATTGAGCTTGAAGGGACGGATGATCAGGCTTACGAGGAACGCCAATATCAGCGTTTAGCTGATGTCACCCGTGCGTTGATGCGATCTTATCCTGGTATTCAGGAGGGCCGAATAACGGGTCATTCGGAGATTGCACCTGGGCGTAAAACCGATCCCGGTCCTGCTTTCGATTGGCGCCGCTATAGGTATTTATTGAAATCAGGGGATTAATTTAATCCGTTATACATAAAGAATCTACCGAGGCCACAATGGCGTTTTTAGTGTTACTCATCACCATAGGTTGTTATAAGTTTCTTGGCTGGCGCGTAGATCGGCGTTTTGATGGATGGTTTTTCCAGCTAGCGGATAGTCTAGGCTCTACGTTTCAGAAACATCCGCAGGTTGCGACACTGTTAACACTATTACTGCCTGTCTTGTTGGCGGGATTATTGCTCAACCTGTTAGAAAATTCTCTGTTTGGGTTTATCGGGGTCGCTTTGCAGGTCTTATTGCTGTTTTATTCAATGGGCCGCGATAATCTGTTGCAATGTGCCGAGGGATATTTAAAACGCTGGCGGGCTGGCGATACCCAAGCAGCCTATCATTTTGCTGCGGAGCATCTGAAAACCCAGGAAGATATTGATGTCAATGACTTGGTGTCATTGCAGCGTGAAGTTCGCACCGGGCTGCTTTATCAATGGTTTGAGCAGGTATTCCTGGTATTGTTTTGGTATTTATTAGCTGGGCCACTAGTTGCGCTCTTTATCCGCTTCATCTGTCTTTACGATCAATGGTTAAAAGCATCGGATGGTGCTGCGGCCATGCCCCTGCAAATTCTGCATGCACTGGAATGGCTACCGGCACGCTGTGTGGGCCTAACCTTCACTCTTGCCGGAAATTTTGTACTTTGTTTTCGGTCGTGGATAGATACAGTCTTGAGCTGGCATACACCTACCGAAAAAGTGTTATATAACACGGGAATGGCGGCCTTGGGCGCGCGTGTGGAAACGTCGGAAGACATGACTCGACCGGTCGAAAGAATTGCCGATGTGTCTGATGAATACACCCAGGAAATCCAAGCTATCCAAGATTTGCTTGTTAGGAGTTTGATTGTTTGGGTGGTGATAGTCGCCCTTATTGTTATTTTCTAACCCCAGTCAAGAAGGGCTAACGGCATCGTAAGCAGGTACTCATGCGGATTGGTATAGACTTAGGCGGCACTAAAATAGAAGCGGTATTAATGGCTGAGGATGGAAGTATCGTTAACCGTCGGCGTGTCAAAACACCCGCAGGGAATTATGCTGCTATTTTAGATCAATTAGTTCAGTTAGTTGAAGAATTAGAACACTCCTACTCAACTCGCGCAAGCATTGGCGTGGCCACTCCCGGTAGTCTTTCTCGGGTCAGCGGGAGGATGAAAAATTGCAATTCCACCTGCTTAAATGATCGTCCTCTTTTAACAGACATAGAGCGGCGCCTGAAGCGGGAAGTACGCTTGGCCAATGATGCGGATTGCTTCGCATTATCTGAGGCGACTGATGGTGCGGGGCAGGGTTTTGCGACGGTATTTGGTGTCATACTTGGTACCGGGGTGGGGGCTGGCATTTGTCGAAATGCGCAGCTAGTAACGGGCCCCAATGGTATTGCTGGAGAGTGGGGTCACAATGCGATGCCGCCACTACAAGGCGCGTTTGAAGAACAGCAACTGGCGGCTAGAAACTGCTATTGTGGCCGTCGCAACTGTGTCGAGACGTATTTGTCTGGCCCTGGATTTGAAGACGGTTATGCCGCCGCAACGGGCAAAACGCTCAGCGTTGATCAAATTGTCACGGAAGCTGAGGCGGGGGAAGAGGGCGCGTGCGCGCATTTAGATTTTTATCAAGAGTGTTTAGCCAGTGCTTTGGGCAGCGTTATCAACCTGCTTGATCCTCATGTGATTGTGCTCGGTGGTGGTTTGTCAAATATTGCTAGCCTGTATGTTGAAATACCCAAGCGCTGGTGTAAATATGTATTCTCCGACTCCTGTGAAACTCTTTTGAGTCCACCGAAGTATGGTGATAGTAGTGGTGTCAGAGGAGCGGCGTGGTTATGGTGAGTAAAATAGACAAAATAGGTAGGGTTAAGAGGAAGAGCGTACGTCGTCAGCTATTACATAGAAATTACTGGGAATTTGACCCTATTCATGGTAAAAATGCGGGCCATTCACAGCCGTGATGAAAGGGCTTTGTGCTGTTAATTGGCCCATCGTCCTATGGGCGAAATACGTTATCCCAATGGTTAATAGTACGGTTATAGTGGTCGGTCAAAATCGTTAGGTTTTACGTACAAGTCACTTTTCCGCTGTCGACGTTATCCAGTTTGCCAAGCAAAATATTTACTTAATAAAGAGTCATAGAGGATTTTTTGAATGTTAATGCATAAGCACAGTACCAATGATCCAGATCCAACGGAAACTGAGGAATGGGTTGATGCGCTAGAAGTCATTATTCAAAAGGAAGGAATGGAGCGCGCGCATTATATACTTAAGCAACTTTCCGACCATGCTACACGCACTGGCATCCAAATCCCTTATGCTTTAACGACACCTTACCGTAATACAATTCCAGTGACCGAAGAAGCGCCAATGCCCGGCGACTTGTTTATGGAACGGCGGATACGGTCGCTGGTTCGCTGGAATGCGCTGATTACCGTCATGCGCGCAAACATGAACGATGACGAGTTGGGTGGCCATATCTCCACCTTTCAGTCCAGCGCTACACTCTACGATGTTGGCTTTAATTATTTCTGGCATGCGCCCAGTGAAGAGCATATGGGTGATTTGATTTATTTTCAGGGGCATTCCTCGCCGGGGATTTACGCCCGCTCCTACATCGAGGGTCGATTCGATGAAGCACAGATGGATCGTTTTCGAAGGGAAGTGGATGGTGGCGGTCTTTCCTCCTACCCCCACCCTTGGTTAATGCCGGATTATTGGCAGTTCCCCACTGTATCGATGGGTTTGGGGCCGCTACAGGCAATTTATCAGGCGCATATCATGCGATATATGTCCGCTCGCGGATTGGCGCCGCGAGAGGAACGTAAGGTCTGGGCCTTCCTTGGCGATGGAGAGATCGAGGAGGCGGAATCGCTAGGGGCAATTTCGCTGGCCGGGCGTGAGCAGCTCGAAAACCTTATTTTTGTCGTGAACTGTAACCTGCAGCGTTTGGACGGGCCGGTACGTGGTAATAGTAAAATTATTCAAGAATTGGAAGGCGTTTTCCGGGGTGCTGGTTGGAATGTCATCAAGGTCGTTTGGGGGCGGCTCTGGGACCCTCTGTTAGCGAAAGATAAAGAGGGTGTTTTACAGCAATGCATGGATGAAACGGTTGATGGTGAGTACCAGAACTGCAAAGCTAATGGCGGAGCTTACACGCGCGAACATTTTTTTGGTAAGTATCCCGAGACCTTGGCTATGGTCGAAGACTTAACGGATGATCAGATTTATAAGTTAAATCGTGGCGGGCATGATCCTTATAAGGTATATGCCGCTTATCACGCAGCAGTCAACCATAAAGGGCAACCGACGGTCATTCTGGCACATACCGTGAAAGGTTATGGCGTTGGTGATAAAGGCGAAGCCCAAATGGGAACCCACTCGCTGAAAAAGCTGGATAAGAAGATGCTGATGCAATTCAGGGATCGCTACGAAATTCCGCTCAGCGACGATGAGCTGGATGCTATTCCTTACTACCGGCCGCCAGCAGATAGACCAGAAATGCAGTACATGAAGAAGCGCCGGGACAGCTTGGGTGGTTGCCTACCACAGCGCCGCAATGATTTTGACGCACTGGAAGTACCAGGCTTGGATGCGTTTGAAAACCAGCTCAAAGGTACCGGGGAGCGGGAAATATCGACCACGATGGCGTTTGTTAGATTGTTATCCGTATTGGTAAAAGATAAAAAGATTGGCCCTAAAATTGTGCCTATCATACCCGATGAAGCACGTACCTTCGGTATGGAAGGTATGTTCAGGCAGTTGGGCATTTATTCTTCCTCCGGGCAGCTCTATGAACCGGTAGATTCCGCACAGGTTATGTACTATAAGGAAGACAAGAAAGGGCAAATGCTGGAAGAGGGGATCAATGAAGCCGGTGCTTTCTCCGCTTGGTTAACTTTGGCGACTGCCTACAGCAATTATAATTGCGCAATGATTCCTTTCTATGTGTTTTACTCGATGTTTGGTTTCCAGCGGGTTGGCGACCTTTGCTGGGCTGCTGGAGATATGCAGGCGCGTGGTTTTCTACTCGGTGGTACTTCTGGGCGTACAACTCTCAATGGCGAAGGATTACAACATCAGGACGGTCACAGCCATATCCTGGCAAGCACGGTGCCCAATTGTGTCGCCTATGATGCAACCTTCTCTTATGAGGTGGCGGTTATTATCCAGGATGGCATGCGGCGCATGTATCAAGAAAAAGAAGCGGTTTATTATTATCTGACGCTACTCAATGAAAACTATTCGCACCCGGATATGCCGAAGGGAGCGGAAACAGGTATTGTTAAGGGGTTGTATCTGTTTCAGGAGGCATCTGGAAAGAGTCGACTCAGAGTGCAGTTAATAGGCAGTGGCTCGATTATGCGAGAAGTCATCGCGGCGGCGGAGTTGTTAAAGAAAGAGTTTAAAGTCGATGCAGATATCTGGGCAGCGACCAGTTTTAATGAATTGGCACGCGAAGGTCAAAGTGTTGAACGCTGGAATATGTTGCACCCACAGAAAACAGCGAAGATTAGCTATGTCACGCAGTGTTTTGCTGACCGGGAAGGACCGGTCATTGCCGCCACAGATTATATGAAAAACTATGCGGATCAAATACGTGCTTATGTGCCGAAAACTTATCGAGTGTTAGGTACTGACGGATTTGGACGCAGCGATTCTCGCCAGAAGCTGCGTCACTTCTTTGAAGTGGATCGGTATTTTATTACTATTGCAGCGCTGCAATCGCTGTTGAAGGAAGGCAAAGTCGACGCCGAGGTGGTGAGTTCAGCGCTGACAAAGTTTGGAATTGATCCGAATAAATCTAATCCGGTCACGGTGTGATTGTTAAAGAAATCAGTCAGTAAGGATTTTATTGTGAGTGAAGAGATTGTAAAAGTACCGGATATTGGCGATGCAAGTGGAGTAGAGGTTATAGAGTTGTGTGTTGCTCCGGGACAGCACGTAGAAAAAGATAGCACCCTGATTGTTTTGGAGTCTGACAAGGCATCTATGGAAATTCCGAGTCCAGAGTCTGGCTCCGTGGGTTCTATTTTTGTCCACGTGGGAAGTAAAGTGTCGCAGGGCGACGATATTCTCGTATTAAATACTGCCACTGATCAAGCATCAGTTGTGGAAGAAAAACCAACCACACAAACAGCTGAAGTCAATCAGCAAGAGGAACCATCTAGCGAAGCGGTTCAGGCAGTGGAAGCCAGCTCAGGTTTAGGCGCAAATATTGAGGTGTTAGTGCCGGACATCGGGGATGTAAAAGATGTGGAGGTCATTGAAGTAGCGGTCAAGGAAGGAGATAACGTCGAAAAAGATGCCACTCTGATTGTTTTGGAATCAGATAAGGCATCGATGGAAATTCCTGCGCCGCAGGCAGGAGTAGTGAAAACCATCAGTGTGGGCACTGGGGATAAGGTCTCTGAAGGAAGTTTGATTTTGGTGTTGGCGGCGGCTAGTCAGGCAGATACAGGCGCGACGACAAAACAGGAAACAGCAAAAACAGCTGAGGCGGCTCCGGCTGCCAATCAATCGAAAAGGGAAGAGCCACTTACTATAAAAGTGCCGGATATCGGTGATGCCAGCGAAGTGGAAGTTATCGAAGTTACCGTCGCCGTCGGGGATTCGGTTGCCGTCGACGATACACTTATTGTGTTGGAGTCCGATAAGGCCTCCATGGAAATCCCAGCCACCCACGCTGGCACTGTAGCGGCGGTTTTATTGGAAGTGGGGCAAAAGGTTAAACAGGGGGCGCCGATAGTGGTATTAACTCAAGCGTCGAGTTCAGCTGCTTCCCTAGAAAGCCCGGTCAAGAAAGATTCGCCAAGTCAATTAAGTTCCCCGGCTAAGCCAAGTCCTGCCGCAGAACCTGCTGCGGTATCACAACAGGTGCCACCAGCCAAGTCAGGAAAGTTAGTATATGCCGGGCCAGCAGTGCGAATGTTGGCGCGCGAATTAGGTGTTGATTTAACCCAGGTTAAAGCCAGTGGGCCGCGGGAACGAATTATTAAGGAAGATGTACAAAATTTCGTCAAGCAAGCGTTGAGAGAGAAATCTAAAGCCTCACCTGCGGGTTCAGGTATGCCCTCCGTGCCAGCGATCGATTTTAGCCAGTTTGGCGAAATCAAAGTAGTTCCTATGTCGCGGGTAAAAAAATTGACTGCAGCAGCCATGCATCGAAGTTGGCTTAATGTCCCCCACGTTACCCATTTTGATGAAGCGGATATTTCGGATCTCGAAGAATTCAGGATTAGCAAAAAAAGCCAGGCAACGGAGAGAGGGTTGAAGTTAACGCCGCTGCCGTTTTTGATTAAAGCCTGTGCTGCAGCATTAAAAAAATACCCGCAATTTAATGTTGCGCTCGCACCCTCGGGAGAAGAAATCATCCAAAAGTTCTATTTCAATATCGGCATCGCAATGGATACGCCCGCAGGGCTGATGGTGCCAGTGATTCGAAATGCCGATAAAAAAGGTGTTTGGGAGCTGGCAGAAGAAACGACGGAATTGGGGGTCAAAGGGCAGGCCGGTAAACTCAGCAAAGAAGATTTACAGGGAGGTTGTTTTACCATTTCCAGCCTCGGTTCCATTGGTGGTACTGGCTTTACGCCAATTGTTAATACGCCAGAAGTAGCGATATTAGGGGTGTCCAAAACACAGGTAAAGCCGGTTTTTATCAACTCGGAGTTCCTACCGCGTCAACTGTTGCCGTTGACCTTATCCTATGATCACCGGGCTATCAACGGCGTGGATGCGGGCCAGTTTATGACTTTTCTGACCCAGGTTTTGGCGGATATTCGTAAGTTGGTTTTATAGTAAGGTTCGTTGCTGTTTCCGGTGTACGGGGCAAGGCGACAGCAAGCTAGCAACTGTGATTCATTTGCTGAATCGTTTTAATCTGTTGATAGAGCATTTCGTTGGTCGGTACGGAAACGCCCAGTTTTTTTGCTAGCTGACAAATAAAGCCATTAATCTGATCAATCTCTGTTCGCCTATTATTGATCACATCCTGATACATGGATGAATAATTTTGGGCGGTACCTTCAGCTACTTGGATCGCCAACCTGTGTAGAGATGGCTCTGCATAGGGCAGTTTTAATACGCTTAGAATGGTTTCTATTTCCTCGCAGACAGCTCGCATGCGGGATGCTGAGCGAGGGTCTTTTAATAGATCGCCGTTACGGCAGCGATGGATAGCGGTTAACGGGTTTATTGCACAATTGACGGCTAGTTTGCGCCATAGGTGCTTTGATATGTCATTTGACCAGCTGACGTTTAATTCAATGGCTTTCATGGCGGACATAAAATTTGCGCTAATGTCATCCAGCTTTGCGTTGCTGGTTGGGTTCATGAGGCCGAAAAAGGTTTGCCCTTTCCCCGCCTGTACTACATGGAATCTAGCGCGGCGGTACGCGCCATCGCTGCTGGAACCACAAATAATCGGTGTGTCTGGATATCTTTTGGCGCACTCTTGCTGAACACCCATACCATTAAATAATAGGACTATTAGCGAGTCTGGGGTTAAGCGATGTTGAATAGTGCGAATGGCTAAAAGCGCGTCGAAACTTTTTGTACAAACGATGAGGTTGCCAATAGGACTTTTATTCTCTGCACCGCTTTCTGCAAATACGTCGATAGTAGAAATTACGCCATCTTCTTCAAGCATTAGCGGCAGTACTTTTTTTAATCGAGACTGGGAACGCAATAAAAGTGTTACTTTCTGCCCAACACGAGCCAAATGGCTTGCCCACAAGCAACCGATTGCACCAGCGCCCAGTATATGCCAACCTTTTGTGTTGACGGTGCTAGAAGAAATCATTGCTAGGCATTTATAAGAGGGGTTAAATTGGTAGAATGTCCCGTTATTGTATTCTGAGTTGCTAGAGGAGAAAACCTATATGCCATCTTTTGATGTGGTATCGGAAGTAGATCAGCATGAAGTTACCAACGCCGTTGATCAGGCGAATCGTGAAATAGGCACCCGCTTTGACTTTAAGGGGGTCAATGCTAAGTGTGAGCAGAATGGATTGCAGGTGACATTGATTGCCGAAGTTGATTTCCAGGTACAGCAGATGTTGGACATGTTGCGTGGAAAATTGGTAAAGCGTGGAATTG
>Ga0070726_10003872_pt1 | contig 12289 bp, 11 predicted proteins | sample tdAd471_FD_67275 | JGI IMG/M metagenome (GOLD analysis project Ga0070726, IMG submission 67275) | Marine sediment microbial communities from the Atlantic coast under amendment with organic carbon and nitrate - tdAd47.1 | ecosystem: Environmental > Aquatic > Marine > Coastal > Sediment | place...
TACTCTTTTTGCCACAGGCAAAAGCAATCGCTAATCTTCAAAAAATGCCTTCCCGATAGCTATCGGGATCACCAAAATCTCTATCTCAAAATGCGGAACTTATTCTTTGTCCATTACTTAACAGTTTATTTGTCAAGATAACAATAATATAGAAGAGTGCCAATTTGAGATCACCGCATCAAAAAGTAGCAACTAAAGTCTTACCTTTACGCTAGGAATATTAAATTCCTAGCGTAAAAGAACGCCCAAAACTTTATCTAATACAGGATGTGTATAAATCTCTTTTAAAGCCTATGAACTCAATTGTAGATAAAAGTGAGCAAGAAAATGTACAACTCATGGCCCAAATAAAACAAGGCCATGAAGGGGCATTGAAGACGCTCTACCGGAAATACGCAGGAGCGCTGTTACACCAGGTGCAGAAAATTATCGCTGACCAAGAAGCAGCTGAAGAGATTTTACAGGATGTCTTCGTGAAGATTTGGAAAAAGGCGGGACAATATGATGAAAACAGAAGCCGCCTGTTTACCTGGATGTCCCAAATTGCTAGAAATACAGCTATCGATACGGCTCGATTAGTTTCTTTTCAACGCAACAAGGAAACTGATTCTCTCGATACACTCGTAAATATAGATGCACAACTACCAGCAAAAGCATTCAATAAAATTCCAGATGTTGGCCTGCAACAGGTAATCTCCAAAATCGATCCCGAACACCGGGAGTTGATTGAGTACTTGTATTTCAGGCAGTACACCCAAAAAGAGACAGCTGAAGCTCTAGGGATTCCTTTGGGTACCGTCAAAACTCGTTTACGGAAAGCCATTTCGATCCTACGTGAGATTCTCACACCGGAACAGATGCTCTTTTTGATGGGATATTTATTGTCTTAATTTAAATTGTAGGAATAGTGGATATACAAGCATATATAAAATCAGGTGTTTTAGAACTGTACGTCATCGGGCAGCTTTCCCCCAGGGAAATGCGTGAGGTAGAAGAGATGGCGGCAAAACACTCTGAAGTAAAGAAGGAGTTAGTCGCCATCGAGCAAACACTTGAAGCGTACTCCCTAAAGAATCAGGCCGCCCCTGCTCCTGGTACTTTTGAAAAAATCACAGCAGAGATTCAGTCAAAACCAAGCAAGCTTGCCCCTGTTAGTAAAGGGCTGCCGGTTTGGCTGGGAGCCTTGTTGGGCTTACTCACTTTGCTATTGGCCATCGTATTATTTATAATTTGGAATAACAATCAACAATTAGAAATAGAAAAAGCAGCCATGACCCTTGCCTTGGCTGAGTGTGAAACGGCTGCACAGGGTCTTCAAGAAGAGGCCGCTCGTCCGATGGCACTACTAAGGTTGAATGGGACACAAACTATATTGTTAGAAGGTACAGAAGTGGCGCCTGCTTCTCAGGCTGCCGTTTATTTCAACCCACTTTCTCAAAAATCTTACTTGGATCCCTTCCAATTGCCCACTCCTGATGCCGATAAGCAATATCAATTGTGGGCCCTAATAGATGGGGTGCCTACGGATATGGGCGTTTTTGATCCAGTTGCAGATGGCGAATCCTTTATCGAGGTGCCTTACATTGCAAATGCTGACGCCTTTGCTATTACACTCGAACCCACAGGAGGAAGCCTGAATCCTACCCTGACTGCCTTACAGGTGATTGGTAATCGGATTTAGGTCATGCTGCTGCTTGAGAGGGGGTTAAATTCTGTGCAACTCTGGTATTAGTATGCCAACGGTCGCACCGACCAGAAAGCCCGTCAATACATCCGTGAAATAGTGTTTTCCGGCCTTAATTCGTAGAAGACCAGTAGTAGCGGGAATCAAAATGGCGCTTGACCATATCGCGCCTTTCCATTTACTGTCGGGGTAGTAATCTGAGTATAGTTTTGCCGTTAAGAAGTACATACTGCTCACTGTCGAGGTATGTCCTGAGAAGAAAGATACCCTGGCCTTTTTCGATAATTTGCGGTTAATTTCTGTAAACTCATTGTAGACATAAGGACGTTTTCGTTTTACCAGGACCTTGGCTAAATCTGTGATAGCAGCGTTGACGAGTAAGGTCTGGATGGTAAATAACCCAATTCTATCGAAGTCTAGGCGGCTCCTTCTATCTACCAGCATTAGTAAGGGGGGCGCGATGGAAGTCATTAGGATTTGATCACTAAACTTCCGAGCAAATTCAGATCGATTGTAGGTGGATCCACGATCAATCGCTAAGATATCTTCCCGTTTTAGGACGCTAATCTCCGCTAAGGTTAAGGGGGGCATTTTTTTGTACTTGGACTGACTGAAGGTTAATGATCCGATAGAGGTGCCAAAAAGTATCCCTTCTCTGGTGCCACTTAATTGGTAAGGAGATTGTGCCAAAACTTCGGAGGATATCAATAGACTAGCAGCAAATAAAAGAAAGAAGTGGCATATGGCTTTGTTGTTGTAAAATATAGGGCATGAAATCTCACATCGGAATAAGGTCATAATTAAACAGGTTTATCTACTTTTAGGGAATTAGTGACTTCTAAATCCCTGCTTCAAATTCGCTTTTCCATTTCTTCCTGTTTTGAACAACTGATTTGCTATTGAGTTGACTCATCTTGGAATACATTCTGGATAAATTCACTATTTAATGGGAAAAAATAAAATTCATTCGTACAAAAAAACTGCGGCCGGGACTTACAGGGAATGTATTTCCATCGCCGCTATGTGTACTACTATTCCCATTATTTTGTTGTACTGATTGTACATTTAATATGTTTCTTGCTCCCGTCGCCAATTTAATGCGTTCTTGCCAGATGAACCACTGTAAGGAGGCATCCATCATCCAAAAACCTTGTTGGATGCTTTGACGAGCCATTGTATTCCCCTCCGCATCCAATTCTGGATAAAACGTAACACGCCGATCATTGTACCTCAGAAAGGCAGAAGCTTGTAGGGCTGGTTTCGTAAAACGATAACGCCACTCACTATTCCACTCATAGGTATACGAGAAAGGGACAAGATTACTAAATATCTCCGACATAGGATTATAATATCCTACAATGGCCAGACTTGTTTGTATATGAAAGGATTTCCTTTGGTGGCTGAATTGAGCTTGCAAGCCCTGTGTTTTATATACGGCCTGATTGAAATAGGCAAAGCGTAGGGTAGAGGTATCGATAGCTGGAGCAGGGCCACGAGGCGTATCTACAAACTCGTATAATTCAATCTTGTCCTTTATGTGATTGTAAAAACCATTTACTTTGATTTGGGATTGCTGATTTTCTTTCTTGTGTTGATAGGCTATACTTAACTGGACATTGTTTGAAGTCTCGGCTTTTAGTTCGGGATTACCTATGATATAGTGGTTGACATCAACGAATTCGAAGAATAATTCTTTGATGGCTGGACTGCGAAAGCCTTGTCCATAGGAGGCTCTAACTATCCAGTCTTTATGCCAATTATATTTCAAATTCAGAGAAGGAATGAGCGGACTTTTGTATTTAGTATTGTAGGCATAGCGCAGGCCTGATTCAAAAGTAAGGGAAGGCTTGTATTGGTATCGAAGTGTACCAAAGAGCGCATAGTCTCCCAATTCACTAAATCCAGCTTGCTTACTGTCCGAATCCTGAATCCGCTCACCCGTAGCATTATCATATCGCAAATCTAATCCCATTTGAAAATTCAGAGGGGAGTCTGCATACCGACTCGCCCAAGTGGCCCTTAACATATAACTGTTGAACAGAGACGTATCCTGGAGGCCTAATTCTTCTGTTAGGGTTTCTTCTTCAAAATTATTGCGGAAGGTATTTTTATGCCTTGTAAATGCGTTGATACCTGCTACCGCCTGTACATAATATTGATGGCCCACTTCTCCGTCGAAGTTTAAGGCGTGATCCAGGCGGTAGGTTTGATAACGATCATCAAAAGCATAGGGCTTGAATTGCGGTCGCCGAATATCCCCTAGATTATCTACTCGTTCGTCAAAATAATTAAGGGTATATCTTAGCTTTTTTTCACTACCTAAACGATACCCTAAGCTAGCCGTGGCATACCATTGCTCTTTGGGATTCCACAATACAGACCTGGTACTATCCTCACTGAAGCCATTAAATACATCCCAACCTCCTTGCAATTGGAGCAGGAGTCGATCCGCAACTTGCCAACCGATTTGCCCCCCTAGTGTCCGTTCAGCTCTGCTTTCCCATTGGGTGTTAAGTCCTATAGATAAAGGTTTTAACTGCGACTTTTTACTGATGAGGTGGATGACCCCGGCCAGCGCATCCGTTCCATAACTTACCCCGAGTGGCCCTTGTACAATCTCAATCCGCTCTATGTTTTGCAGGTTGATTTGGCTCAAGTCTATATTTCCGCCTTGTCGTCCGATGATCGGAACCCCATCCAGCAATATTTTGACATTTTGACCACTTATACCTGCCAGACTAAGGCTACTACCTAGCACCAAATCTTGTGAAATACGAATTGTAGGTTCTTGCTGCAAAAGCTGCTCCAAGTTGTTGGCCCCACGCTCTTCGATGGTTTCTCGCTTAATGACCTGGATATCTTGCAAGGCATTTCGACTATCGGTAGGAGCATATTGAGCCGTAACCACGATATCTTCTAGGTCAATACTCCAGCTAATGGAATCAGTAAGCCGCTGCCCTAGTAATAAGGTATTGGATAAACATCCCAATAGGAGCAGCAAGTAGGTTTTTTTACGCTTCATGCTGTGACTGCTTATGCGTCAGACCTGGCTTCTTCTTTATAGCGGGAGCAGTGGTTGACGGTCTGAAAATGACACCATAAAGACGAGTCATCCCATCACTAGTGGAATGATTGATAAAGGCAATTTTCTTATCGGTTGGTGACTGCAATTTTTTTGACTTATTGATGGTCTTCTGGCTCATGCGAAGTTGATTTACGGATGAAGAAGTAAGGAGGCACTTTATTCATTTATCGCTAGTTGGGCAACAATGTCTCTCCATGCCTGTAGTTCAGGTTTACCCGGTTTGCGTTTACCGAAGCATTGCAGGATGATATCTTTTTCCGGGCTAAAGACTTCAATACTGGTCACTATGCCATCAGCTGTTGGTTTTTTGACGATCCAGTTCTCTTCTACACCGTTCATATTCAGGTGTAGGTTAAAATCAGGATCCATGACATTGAACCAGTTTTTCATATCTACTAAGTTGTTTACGGTACCGGTATGTATTTGAATACAACCGCTATTTCCGACGAAAACCATGATGGGTAGCTGGGCTGCCGCGGCTGATTTAAATAAGTCCTTGATGGCAGCTTGGCTTATTCTCTGAGCATAACCCTTGGGGGCGATCTGAAGGGCCTGAAGCCGGTTTAGGTTGTATTTATTTATCAAGGGATAAAAATCGTGGGTGTCCTTGAGCTGTAGCCATTCCATTTGGAAGCGACTCTGATCCTCCAAGGATAGCGTTAAATCACTTTTTTCTTTTTCTTTTTTCTTCTTGACAGCGACCCTTTGATTTTGTGCTTTTGCGGTATACTTTTTAAGTAGTTTTTCAAAGGCCAAAGGGTTCGATTTTGACGTAAGGTATATTTTATGAACAGCCTCTCCTGCAGCATTGAAGAACTGCAAACTATGTAGCGTCTGCTTACTTTTGACCATTCTCACGGCGTAAGCATGAACCCATTCTTTCATGAAAAAGCGAAGGTCAATATCTTCATTTACGGCTACCCCCATGTCCCCTTTCTTAAAAAAGGAAATATTGTTGTATATCCCCTTGCGTTCATGTACGACATATTCATTCCTGGTCAGTGCCATGACCCGATCCACTTCATGAAGCTCACCTATTAAGGTTTTCCAATCTCCCTTTAGGCGTATTACATGCTTTTCTAGGCCTAGTTCTAATAACTCTAGTTCACTGACCTGCAGTTTTTTTGCTGCATCTCTGATCCGAATTTTAGGGTCAGATTCTTTCAACTGATCATACATTTGTTGTAATGGTGTTAGCGTTAGCATAAGCAATTTTTTGTCTATCGTTATTAAATCATTATTCGCTTGGATGCGAAGACTATTGATTAATGAGTTGTTCTGCTTTATAAATGAGGTAGGCCTGTTCGGCAAGATCCAACATGGACTTGATTTCATTGAGCGTAAAAATAAATTGAACATCCTCCAAGGCAGTGGGGAGCCAAATGGTTTTGTGATTTTCTTTCCCCTCAGGAGCGTGGCATTCTTTGATATCAGTAAGAGTCTTAATCATTCGTAAGAATTCTTTTTCCCCTTTTATCAAGGCGATATTGCCAAAAGCAATCTGAAAAGTTTGGCAACAATCACAGAAGGACACGAAGCCTTGGGGTTTCTCTAGCAATAAATTGAAATTATCCATGAGCATAATTTTGTGCGTTATTGTCAGATACGCTTTCTGTTGTAAAATTAAAAGGAGCTATTGGGCAAATCTGGGGGCACCCACTCATGGGGTGGGGTTGAATGATGACATTTATCCCAAAAGTTTGCTGCATGTTTTGTCGAGTAAGTACCTGCTCAGTTGTGCCCTGAGCCATTAAATGGCCTTTTTTCAATAAGATTAATTGGTCAGCATATTGTGCAGCTAGATTCACATCATGAACAACCATTAGAGCGGCATAGCCGAATCCTTGAACCGCTTCCACCACCCGTTGTAGTAAATTGTGCTTTTGAGCGATGTCCAAGCTGGCCGTAGGCTCATCAAGAAGGAGCAATTTTGCAGCTGAGTCATTTGGACTATATAATTGAGCCAAAACTCTTGCAAAATGGACACGTTGTTGCTCTCCACCAGAAAGGCTGAGCATTTTACGATTTGCAAAAGCGGCCATACCTACTTGATCAAGGCACCATTCGGCAATCGCTTTGCTTTGTCTGGGAGCTTCCGACTTTAGGTAGGGGAAACGACCAAATTGGACGATCTCCAAAACACTTAGGTCGAAGCTGAGGTGTGTTTGCTGACTCAAAATAGCCCTTAGCTTGGCTAAGTCCATTGAAGACCAATGTCTAGTGGATTTACCATGTAGACTGATATTTCCATCGAACTTATGGTATTGACCGGCGATGCATTTTAATAAGCTAGATTTACCTGCTCCATTAGGCCCGATCAAGGCTGAAATTTTACCGGCTTGCACGACTAAATTTACCCTATTTAGAATAGGAGTCTTTTTGTGGGCAAGCGATAGATTGGAAACAGATAACATAATTTTACAATGAAATTCTCAAGCCATTTTCATGACCCAAGAGGGTTAAATGGCCAAGTAGTTTCTTTTGGCCTGTAGCAGTAGACCGATAAAAAAAGGCGCACCTAGTAAGGCGGTTAAAATACCAATGGGTAGTTCGGCCGGTGCAATAATGGTTCGGGCAAACGTATCGGCAATTAGTAACAGTATTCCTCCCAAGAGCGCTGCTCCTGGAAGCAGTTGGCGATGCGAAGTTCCTTGTGTTAAGCGAATCAGGTGTGGTACGACCAAGGCAATAAAGCCAATCATACCACATAGTGCTACACTGCAACCTACAGCTAGTGCTGAACCGCCAATGACGGTCCATTTCACCTTTTGCAGATTCACTCCTAGATAAATGGCCTCTTGTTCGCCCAAACTCAGTAAATCCAACTCTTTGTGAACACTGAATAATAATAGCGCAGCCAATAAAAATACCGGCACCATATAAGCTAACATAGACCAACTGGCTCCCCCTACACTTCCAAGGGTCCAAAAAGTAATATCTCGCAATTCTTCTTCCGATGAAAAATAGGTCATTAAGCCCGTCAAGGCCCCTGCGAGAGCAGCTACCGCAATTCCTGCCAAGAGCATCGTAGCTACTGCTGTTTTCCCTCGATAGGTTGCCAATCTGTATACCCAATAAGTAGTACTTAAGCTTCCAATAAAAGCTAAGATGAGGGTAGAGATAAAACCTATGGCCATGGGGAAAGCGGCTAGGAGCGAGTTGCCTAAAACAATGCCTGCAACAGCAAAAACCATAGCGCCACTGGTCACTCCAATTAGAGAAGGATCAGCCAATGGGTTTCTAAATAATCCTTGTATGGCTGCACCGGATAAGGCCAGTGCTGCACCGACTAAAATGGCCAATAATATTCTTGGGAGGCGCACATTCCACAACAAATAGTGAAGACTACCAGAGGTAGAATAACCCGACACTCCCAAGAAACTGGCTATAGATTCAATAACATCATTAACTCCGGTAGAATAGGCGCCCAAAAAAAGAGAGGAAAAAGCACTGATTATCAATACCACTACCAAGCCTGTATGAGTAAAAAACAGGCTGCATATCTTCCGTGGAAGGGATTGAACTGAGTGGTGGATTGAAGTGATCATACAATGAGAATTTCCTGTTTTTTTGGAATAAGTAAGGTGACGGCTAAAGATTTACCCAGGAGGCCGGCAAGCGAATTTTCTACAGCACTTGAGGGCCTCCCAGGCTTGACTTTGTTTAACTCAACTAAAAACGCTTAAATCGTATAACTTTCGACACTACAATGCTTATTGGGCAGAGACTTGCTGGAATTGTAGCAATTGCTGGGATAACTCCAAGGCTGCTTGGCCTACTCTAGGTGTAAAGCCCAATAGGTATAAGCCATCCATTGCGATAAACTGTTCCTTTATCCCTGCTGTGACCTCCGATACCCCAGGAATCTTTTGCAATCCAGTAGACCCACCAATACTTTGCAAACCACTCTCAAAAAGCAGCAATACATCTGGATTGGCTTGTAGTAAACCTTCCGTCGAAAGGGCTTTAAATCCTTCAAATTCAGTCATGGCATTTTCTCCGCCGGCCAATTCAATCATCGCAGCTGCGGGAGTGGCTTTGCCAGCTACCATCATGCTTCCCGTTCCTCTAGCATAGATAAATAGGACCCGAGGTTTAGTGGAGAATGCTGCTAGTTGGGTTCTTAAGACCTTTTTATCTGCAGCCATAGCTGACTTCAACTTAGCTAGATAAGGCTGCGCAGCTAGCTTATCGGCTAATTGTTGGGCCATATTAATCGGATTATCGAGGCTGTTTTCTTGCTCCAGAAAAAGAATCTCGATACCACTTCCCGATAGCACAGCCAATTGTTCACTCTCTTCGGTTCCCTTTTCTGCGATAATCAAATCGGGTTGTAGACCGAGGATGGCTTCCGTATTGAGCTGCCGAACATGCCCCAGTCGGGGAATAGCTTGCAAGTGATCTGCCGGATAAGTACTAGTGACATCAATGCCCACTATATTATCCCCTTGACCCATCGCAAAGAGTAATTCGGTGATGGCACCGGAGAGTGATACAATTCGTTCATAGTTTTTGCCCGTTTCCGGTTGAGCTACTTCCGACTCTACCTCCTGTTGGCCTTGACAGGCCAACAAGGAGAGTAGAAGAAATCCCCAATAGATTGTTTTTATTCTGCTTAGCATAGTCAAAAGAGACTTGGTTTTATCTGATAAATAGGGTTTGCGTCAATTGTCCTTCGGGTGATTGTAAGCGAATCCAATATTGACCCGAGGGAATGGTGTTGGGAATTTGAAATTCATAAGCATTCAAACCTTCTTGTGCACTTAAAGATCTTGTCCAAAGCCGTTGACCCAGGGTATTGAAAATACTGACTTCGGCTGCCTCTAATCGGTTTTCTAGATCTAAACTCAGGGTAAATCGGTGCTGACTAATTGGGTTGGGATAAACGGCCCAACTTGCACCCGGAGGAGCCAAGGTTCTATTGCTTGATAAAACCCCTAGGTCAGTTTGTTCAAAAGTGGCCGTTCCCGTGCTGGATCCTTCAAAGTCGATGAATACTAGTTTATACAATTGGTTATCAGGCATTTTGACGATGAAGCTGAGACTATCTTCCAAAAACCAACCACTGGTAAAGCTAAATCCTTTCCAATCTGACCCAATAGCATCGATCCTATCCTGAAATTCAAAAGAGGTTTCTTGGTTTACATCTATGACAGGAATTCCTTCGACCCGAGCCACTTTGATAGTAGGATGACTTAAAATCCCGGTTACATCATAGTCGATAAATCCGCCTTGTTGATCATCTAAAGGAACATTATATCGCTGATAAACCAAGTCCCAATCTGCGGGAATGGCATCAACTGTACCATTAGAAGTAAAGGAAAAATAGACCAAGCTTGAATTTGAAAAGTCAGCCTTATTAATAGTAGCACTAGCTTCATTAGCACCATCCAAATCGGCATGACGTAGATAATAGGTCGTTAAAACCAAAGAATCGATCATGAATTTTTTGAAGTTCCCCTCTCGTTGTTTGATGACAAACACCTCCTTCCCAATGACCTGATTGATTGCAGGATTATAAGCCCCCCAACCATAATCGATAGGATTGTTAGGGTCTCTACTGTTATTCAAGGCGCCATAAGTCCAGGATTCTTCCGTATTGTAAAGGCGTTCGCCAAGGTTTCCTTCTTCTATCAGATCCGAAAAGTTATTGCTAGGTGCGCGATATAGCTCTACCGCTGGTGGTGCGCTGTCGGTAGATAGTGGCGCAGCTTCATTGATATGAATACCACCATCTTGTAGGCCGAAAGCAGTAAAGGCTATATCCCAGCTTTCATTTGGAACGGTAGTTGACTCAAAATCTCCTAATTTGAAATAGGTCTGCTGCCCGTATTGCGCTCCTGTTGAAATTTCTCTGAACTGACCCTGGAGGTTGCTCACACAGGCTAGAAGAAATAGATAAGGTAGATATGTTTTCATAGCTTTATTTTTATTTAGACAAAATCTTAATAGTGGCAAAACTACAGCACCGCAGCTGGATTTACAATACCCATTTGTTGTACAATTATGGTAGTTTTTCTATTCGTTTTGGGTAACAATTAGGTATGCGCTATACCCAAAAATGGGTAGCTATTATTCGTATAATCTTCGTAATTCAGAGAGATTATTAATAATCCATTATTATCGACTCATGCCTATTCTCTTTTCTAGCATAGACCTATATTTGCAGCAGTTTTTTAATTTTCTAGAAACCTGATCATACGACTGGACAAAAGAGGCGGGAAGCCGGAAGATAGAGCCAGAACGGATAGTGTATAGAATAAAACAGTAGCTTCTATTCTCGCTTCTGCCTTCTAAATATCTAGTCGTATAAAATCTGACTTATATGATAAAGCAACTCTCTGTCTTAGCACTAAGTATCCTAATCCTGACGCTTAATGACCTTCAAGGGCAAACCTCTTTTGTCTTTGCTGATAAGTCTATTGCTCCAGGAACCAAAGCCACTTTTCGTCTGCCCATTATTGATGGGACGGATAGCACGTTTATACCGATCACGGTATTTCATGGAAAGAAGGATGGACCGGTTTTGGGCATCACGGCTGGTGTTCATGGGTACGAATACCCACCCATCATTGCCGCACAACGCATTGCGCAAGAGTTGAATACTGAGTGGATGAGTGGGACGGTAATTTTGGTGCAAATAGCGAATGTTCCCTCCTTCCTTGGTCGCAGCCCATTCAAGAACCCTATGGATCAGAAAAATTTAAACCGTTCTTTCCCAGGAGAGGCAGCAGGTTCTATTACAGAACGTATTGCGCATGCTATTACATCGCAAGTGATAGCTCGCTCAGATTACTTCATAGATATGCATGGTGGAGATGCGCCAGAAGATTTACGTCCCTATAGTGCTTATTACACCTCTACTGCATTTCCAGAAGCCTCCGAAAAAGGCAAAGCCATGGCAAAGTCGATGGGTTTTGATCATGTAGTTATTTTCAATATTCCAGCAGAAAGAGTGAAGCAAAAGAGTTTATATTGTTCTCAAGAAGCTTTTCATCGACAGATTCCAGCAGTCGATATTGAATGTGGGAGATTAGGAATAGCTGGCGAGTATGAGAGTACCCGGATTAGAGACGCTATTTTTAGTGCCCTACGTCATTTGGAAATACTCGAAGGCGAACCGATAGCTGTAGAAGGTCAACTGATGGTTCCGGTACGTAAAACCCTCAAGAGCCCACGAACAGGCGTTTTTTATCCGCTAAAAAAGGGTGGAGATTATGTGGCAAAAGGCATGAAAGTAGGATATATCAATGATTTTTTTGGTAATCACCTGGAAGATATCTTTGCCATTACGGACGGCATTATCATGTATATGATCGGAACACCCCCTGTTCAAGAAGGAGAAACATTGATTAGTATTGGCGTGCTGGAGGAGTAAGTTGTTCGTCGTCTAGACTTCAGAAGTGGGTTGGTCGATAGTTCGGTAAATGGCCAATATTTACTTCGCCAAAAACGGATGTCACTGACGAGCAGAGATTTGGGTTTCCCAAATCTCTGCTCGTCAAATATATGTTGGCTAC
>Ga0070726_10003875_pt1 | contig 12281 bp, 7 predicted proteins | sample tdAd471_FD_67275 | JGI IMG/M metagenome (GOLD analysis project Ga0070726, IMG submission 67275) | Marine sediment microbial communities from the Atlantic coast under amendment with organic carbon and nitrate - tdAd47.1 | ecosystem: Environmental > Aquatic > Marine > Coastal > Sediment | place...
AAGAGCTAATGTTTAGTTTGTTTATGCGAATTAAAGCTGCTGCGATTCTACCGAAGACATGAACAATAAGTCCCTTAGTGGATCGCACCTTAGCTGCTCGCTGAATATCAGTGTGCTCAATTAACCAGTTGAAGAAAGCTTCAATTGGCTGTCGAATTTTAGAGACTGCCCGAGAAAATAAATCATCCGCTGCTTTGTGTCTTTGTTTATCTTGTTCTGGCTGTCCCTTTGTGTATTTGATGGGGGTGAGTAATTCTCCACCTGATTGGGCGAAAAACGCTTTTAATGCCTTATCACTAAACGCTTTATCGCCTACTACTACTCGACCAGAGACTTTTTCTAGTAATTGTCTTTGTGCTTGTAGGTCATGTTCAGCAGCTGATCCCAATTGTAAAAACTCCATCACGGGAAGACTGCCTGGGTGATGAAAACCGATGCCGTGAAGCTTTACTCCATAAAAATGCATGTTCTTAGTGGAGTTATACCCCTTATCACATAATTCCCTGGCCACTTTGGCCTTCCGTTTACCACTACACGTAATGATGGGCATCGAATCGGTAAGCGATATAGCTGCTTGCCCATCAGCCTGACTGGCATATTTACTCAATAGTCGCTCTGTTAATACAGGAAATACAGCGGCTAAACGATTTAATCTAGCATTGTACGCACTATAACTAGGTAGCTGGGGGAAACAGTCTAACCAATGATGTAACGTATAATTATAAATGTCTTTTATGCGAAACCTGCGCTCGTAAGCCACGCCAAACAAATAGGTGGTCAATAATTCCGCATCGGTAAAATCAGGCTCGGTTTGATTCTTTGTAAATCGCATACAGTGCCATTGTAATTCTTCTTCGTATATTTCGCTTACGTAGAAGTACAGTTCTATAAGTTGTAGAAGTCGCATTCCACAAACTTATAAATTTGCTTCTACGTTTTATTTAGCCCTTGATTCGCATTTCTTGTTGATTAGTTAGGCTTAGACCTCACCAATACCCAAACTCCAAGTTCTCACAATACATTACGTTTGAGCATCAGTTCAGCTGTACCTCCCAGCACTCCTACTTCTCCCCTACCTCATGCAACAACTCCATTCCCGTAGAAGAACGAGGGATAAAGCCGGGCCATGTTTCTTCATTGGAATTTTCCTTAAGGTCTAAGAATTTTCCATAATCCTTCTGCTTTAGGTGCACACCCAGGAAAGCCGTCACAAAGTGTTGATTGATATTGTTGATGCGGCGCTCGTCCCAGGAAGGTTCTGCGTAACGGTAGTATTCGTCAATGTGCAAGCCCGGCTGTAAAGCTGCTGCTGGTGGAGGGTTGGGGGCCACATTGTGTCGAGCATTCGCGTAGGTCAATAAATAGCGATCCGCATTCACTGCACCTGTATAAATCGCCTTGATACCCTTTTCATAACCCGATACATCATCCTGACTACCTGCAATAAAGAAGGTAGGCACTTTCAGTCCTTTCAAAGTTTCTGCATCCCAGACGCCTTGTTTCATTCCCCAGGGTGCAAAGGCGACTACCGCTTTTATTCTTGAATCATAGGATTGCTTAAATTCTTCGCTTTCCATACCTCGCGCCGCTAAAGCCGTGCTACCACCCGTCATTCCTGTAAAGAATTTAATAGCTTGCTCACTATAGGCTGCTCCTGCGGCATTAAGCGCACCGTAGCCACCCATGGAATATCCAACCACTGCGGTATGCTCAGCATCTACCAGTCCAGATAGAAAATGATCGCTCTTTGCTTTACCCAAATCAGCGACTTGATTCACGATAAACAAAATATCTTTTGATCGATTGAGTAAAGTACTTGGAAATGGCGCAGCATCTCTAAAGGTGGATTCGGTATGGTCGATAGCTACTACGATGTACCCCTTAGAAGCTAGGTTCTCAGTGAGGTAAGTCATCAAATAACGCGAGCCGACGTAACCATGAGAAACGACGACCAAAGGGAATGCCCCATCAGCTGTTACTGGCGCTGCATCTCTTGTTGCTCTCCCATGAAAGGTAAAAGGGATAGTTGGTCTTTTAGGGTTGCCGGCCGTGCCCATTACTTCTTCGTAGGTAATCAAATTGGCCGCTCCCTCTTTACTCGTAGCCGGGTACCAAACTTCTACTTTTAAAGGTCGGTCATACAATGGAGCCTTGCCCTCTTTTGAATTGAGGATATCGATTTGTCCTTTATTCACCCATTCGAAGGTGCGTACACCGACCGAGTAAGCTCCCCGAGCAGATAATTCCGGCGCATCGGGTAAGGCGTCGCCATAAACAAATGTATTTTCTTTGGCCTGCGCCAATGAGGTGACAGGAATAGATTGGAATAACAGCAAACTGGCTATTACGAGGAATACAGCTTGAATTTTCATGCTCGTTTGTTTTAGACAAGGAAGTTATGTTGAAAGATCCCACAAAATAACTTTTTCATGCTTAGCAATGACTTCTTTTTAAGAATTAGCCAATGCTGGGGGAATGGATCAAGAGGTGAATGGATGAAGTGGTGGCTTTCACGTTTCACCTTTTCACTTCTTCACTCATTCACTTCTTCACTCATTCACATCTTCACCACTTCACCAACTTGCCCTTGCCCTTGCCTAAGTCCCAACAGTACAGCAGAAGGCAAATAAGAGCTGGCAGACTGAATCACCCGTAAACCTAATCCCCCCTGCGCTGTTTCATTTGCAGAACAACCTTAAGCCAAACTATGCCTATTCGTCTTTTTGGTCTTTTCCTGTCCTTGATCGTGCTCACAACTTGCGAAGCACAGCAAAAATCGCCCCCCACTGCAGTGGAAGAAACCTATACTCTTAGTACACCATCCAGGGACGGAATTGGCAAATATTATCTAGGACGTGAAATCTCGCATGTGATGGGCCACCTGGGTTCTGATTGGTTGGAAAGGCAGGAAAGGGAACAGGAAGAGCAAGTCAGCCAAGCCCTTAAGAATATGAAATTGAAAGCGGATGAGGTCATTGCAGATATAGGAGCAGGCTCAGGCTACTATAGTTTTCGCATGGCCGAAAGGGTTTCAAAGGGAAAAGTATTAGCCGTTGACCTGCAGCCCGAAATGCTGGACATCATGCGACAAAAGATCAAAAGAAGTAAGGTCAAAAACGTCGAATTAATCCAAGGGGAGGAAGCAAACCCCAACCTCGCCAAGCATTCGCTCGACATGGTATTGATGGTGGATGTTTATCACGAATTATCGTACCCCAAAGAGATGATGGAACAGATTGTCGCTGCCCTAAAGCCGGGTGGGCGATTCATTTTGCTAGAATACAGAATGGAAGACCCAAAAGTACCGATCAAGCGACTACACAAAATGTCTTTGGAGCAAGCGGTTAAGGAAATGAAAGCCGTTGGACTCCAGCTAAAGGAGAATATCGGCAATTTGCCCTGGCAGCACTTCATGGTTTTTGTGAAAGGCTGAGGTGCACCATTCAGTAATTAGGCGTTAAAAATGCAAGAAACCCATCACAATAGAGGAAGGCTTGCCAACAATTATTCTATCGTTTGGCAAGCGGTAAAATTGCATCCTTTTGCAGTGTAAAACTTGTTTAGGAATCGATAAAAATCGAACTAGTAGCAATTTTAAGCCTACTTCTTTTTCTTTTTTTGGTAAGCCTCAAAACGAGCCTTATAATCCGCCAATTCTTCTGCTGTAAAGCTATCTTTGTATCGAGGAGGTAATTCGAGTCTTTCAGGAACATTCTCAGGTGCTAAATCGAAAAATAAATTTCGGCCCTTTTTGTCCTTTTTCAATTCAAATGCATCGTATAATTTATTATCAACGGTATAAGCCTCAAATCTAAGTAGATCTCCGTCAACGTGAACCAGTTGATACAATTGCGTATTGGATGCGCCACGTTGCATCCAATCATCCATGCCTACATCGTACATCTTTGGGCCACTTACACTCACGACATAAATCGGACCATCTACCGTAGCCCTTTTCCCTTTACCGATTGGCAGATTCGTACCTCGACCATAAGCATGATCATGTCCAGTCAGCACCAAATCAACTTTGTATTCTTCTAGAAGGGATTGAATTCCATTCCGCAATTCATCATTATCGCGACCATTTTTGGTAGAATAAATGGGATAGTGCGTGGTTAAAATCGTCCATTTATTGTCATTGTTTTTCAGGACCTCTCTTAGCCAGTCTACCTGTATGCTACTGTCCTTGGGAGAGCGATAAAATGCGGGTGCATCAAAAGAGATAAGTCTGGTATCTTGATAATCGATATAGTAGACTGTTTCTGCGAATTCTTTGGGTCCATTTTCTGGTAAGGTAAAAGTAGGTTTCCAATGTTTCGACAAGCTGTAGTAGCCTTCTTCATTCCTACCGTATTCGTGGTTTCCCGGGGTAGCTATACTTGGCATCATCCGATAAATCCAGCCACCAGCATAATACCATTCGCCCCATTCATGGTCTCGGTTTCTTCGGTTCACTAAATCCCCAGCGTGGAGCATGAAGTTAGCTTTCGGCATTTCCTGGTATGCGCTACGAATCGTTCGGGACCACATCGATTTAAGGTCATTTTGAGCATCGCCAAGATAAATGAATGACAAAGGAGCCTCGCCAGCAGCAGCAGTCTTAAACTGCGCCCATTCACTCCAATGGCTAGTGCTATCGCCCACCCGGTAGGCATAAAGGGTTTCTGGTTCCAGCTCCTCTAGTATAGCAGAAAAGTAGTTGGCTCCGTTTCTATCGCTCAAATAAGGTGTTTTCTTTGCTGTTGCCACTTGAGCATTTTCGAGCAAACCGGGTGAAGGAGTAGCCTTTGTATATTGTACATAGCCCTCATTCACATACACTGCCGTTCGCCAAGTAACTGCCATGCTAGTTGCAGGTGATTCGGTAAGGTTCAGCATAATTCGGTCAGGCACTGGCGATGGAGGATAATAATCCTGATCCTGACTGTTGAGGAGGCTGACACAAAGCAAGATCGAGAGGAGTGTATTGATACATTTCATCATAGTACTGGTGTAGGTGTTATTGTACAAATGTTTATGCTTCCCTTCCATTATTAAACCAGAGAAGCCGTAAAAAACAGATTTCCGTTCAAAAGTAATATTCAGCGGGGAGAATCCCACTCAACCTTTAATGTTTCCGTTCAAAGTTATATCCCAAGTCATGATAGAAAAGGTGTGATAAGTAGCTGGATGTATATAATCGTCAATTTTAGAGGAGGGTGTTTTTGTGTTAGACTAGGCAGATTTGATGATAATAGCCCAAGCTACTTGAAGAAAATCTAACGCAGTATAACGCAAAAAGAGCCCGCCATAAAGTGTCGAGTTTATAGGTTCAGCTACTTATTATAACTTATACGCCTAATTCTCCAACTTTTGTCTGAGAATGTACTAGAAGGTAGGACTTCAGTTTTGAATCGTAGTTTTCACCTTTTTTGAATGGCTTAGAGCAGGTTTGGGCAGGCCTTAGAGCTAAGTAGCAATTGAGGCCTACCCAAAATACTTATCGCTTATTCGACAACTTAGCCGCCTGCAGCATTTTATCAAAAATTTCATTGTTTTGATAGATGCCCATAAAGTACTCGGCGCCGGGGCCGTAGGCAAAAACAGGAATTAGGGCGGCAGAATGATTGCCAGTAGAAAAAGAAGGAGCAATTTTGGAGTAATCACCTTGTCCAAAGACGGTAGAGGCAGACAAAGATAAACCACCGGTCTCGTGGTCAGCCGTTACGACTACCAGGGTATTTTTGTCTTTAGCAGCGAAGTCGAGGACGAGTCCGAGGGTTTTGTCAAAATCTAATGTTTCTTGAATGACGTAGTCCGCATCATTAGCGTGTCCACCCCAATCGATTTGAGACCCTTCTACCATTAGGAAAAAACCATCCTCATCTTGGGATAGGTGATCCAATGCCATTTGGGTAGCCTTAGGGAGGAAATCGCCACGGCCTTCTTGCATTTTGGGCATGCCGTCAGGAGCCAGTAAGTAGGCGTATTTCTTCTTGATGTCTAGGGAGGTAGCCGCCAACTTTTCGGTATCTACCTGGAAGCCTTTCTGTTGGAGTGAATCAATGTAGTTCACCTTATCCGAACGCTCCGCAAAGAACTTCGTCCCTCCACCTGCAAAAAAATGGACGGGCGCATAGACCAATTGCCGGGCTATCTCTTCATAACTACCGCGCGAAGCCGTATGCGCATAAAAGGAAGCAGGCGTGGCATGTACGATAGAGGAGGTAGCCACCAGTCCTGTGCTTAGGCCTTTGGCAGCCAGCATCTCTAGGATCGTTCGTACTGGGACCGTATCCTGATCGACCCCGATAGCTCCATTGTAGGTTTTAACACCAGCTGAAAAAGCGGTAGCTCCAGAGGCTGAGTCCGTAACCCTATGGCTTGTGGGTTGATTTTGGTGGAGGCCAATGTGCTTGAAGCGTGAAAAATTACTTTCTCCTTCTTTGTAATAATAAGTGGTTGAAACCTGGGTAAGGCCCATACCATCTCCAATGAGTACGATGATATTTTTGGGCTTCTTATTACTGACTTGGGTCGTTAGGCGGTTGGTGGTACAGGAGGCCAATACGAAAATAAGGGCCATCGATAGAATAAGAGGGTTTTTCTTCATCTTGAGTCATTATTACGGCGCTGAATGCCTTACTATTACTAATTATGTCGAAATAAAGGTAGGCTTCTGCGACAAGAGATACCGATTTCTGCGGTCAATTTTTTGTAAGAAAGCAGTATAAGCTTTAAACTTGCTTTGCAGATCGCCAATACTCCTTCAAACACCATCCGCCCTCATTATCTTAAAAGTAAGGGTGCTATCGTTTTTCTCCTGCTTATGATTTGGACTTCGCTATGATGGACACAAAACGACATTCCCTTTTTTGTGTCCTGTGTCAATGTATCGGTGTGCATCGGCAGTCTGTTCCAGCGAATAGCGTTGATCGATGATTAATTTTATTTTTCCTGCCTCCATCAATTCTTTGACTTCCTGCAGGCATTGTCGAAGGGTCGAAATCGATAGTGTTCCTGTCGCTGAGAACAAGGCTTTTTTTCCGCCAAATATGGACGTTCGTATCATCTGGAAAAGAAGTGACAAACCCAGCACAGGTGAAATATAGACGCCCTTAGGAGTCAATGATTTCTTACACTGGGAAAACGAACTTTTACCCACTGTATCGTAGATAACATCATAGGTGAGTCCATTTTTCGTAAAATCCATTTTAGCATAATCAATGACTTCATCTGCTCCCAGCGATTTTACCATTTCTATATTTCGAGCGCTGCATACCCCTGTAACTATTGCGCCAAAGTGCTTAGCCAATTGCACCGCTGCTGTACCTAGACTGCCAGAAGCCCCATTGATCAGAATACGCTGACCGGGCTGAATTTGGGTTACTTTTTGGAGAAAATTCCAAGAAGTAATTGGCCCATCGCCCACTACTGCCGCTTCTTCATAGCTTATATTTTCGGGCTTTTGGATAATAATCCCTTCTTCTTCAACGCAGACATACTCGGCATAGGTACCAAAGTGCTGAAGAGATTCCCCAAATACTTGATCTCCCTTTTTAAACCAGCTCACCTTGGCCCCTATGGCATCAACCTCTCCCGCAAAGCCCGTTCCAGAAATAGCATTTTTAGGTTTTGTAAGTCCCAAGAATAGTCTTCCCAAGAGTGGGTAACCTGTACGCATCATAGTCTCTGCCCTGGTCACGGATGCCGCATGTATTTTTATGCGTACTTCATGGTCTTTGGGTATAGGTTTATTTACCATTTGAAGTTGTAAAACTTCTGGCCCGCCATAGCTCACAGAGACAATAGCTTTCATTTTTTCATCACTCATTTTTTTGTTTTCCATGGGTCATTTTTTTATACGTCAAAGATAAGACCCAGAAAAAAAGGAATCGTTCGTGTTTCGCATTCAGAACGTATTCCTTTAGAGCATGTTCCTAAGACCGATTTCGTCGCTTAGCCTCTCGGCTTCTCTCTCCCGCTTTCTGGTTGAATGTATAGACATAACTCAACGTCCAGCGAGCAGCGTTGAAGTTGGAAAGTCTATTGATGAGGAAATTGTCACTCATGACTTCTTCTCTGTATTTATTGGAGTTGAGCACATTGGTGACATTGAATATCAAGGTGCCTTTGTTTTTAAATAGGCTTTTGCTGAGACCTAGATTCAAGGTCGAAACGGCTTTAGCCCTGGTTTGAGCATCATTGAAACGGCCCCGAAAATTGAACCGACTTTGGAACGTAAGCCCTTTTTGCGGTTTGATATTTAAAGACCAGGAGGTGCGCCAGCTTTCATTGGTAATATCTAACGTAGTGGTCGCTATTTGGCCTTTTTTCTCAAACTGGTAAGCATTTACTTCTCCATTGATCGTTAACCAGCGAGCCGGATTGTAGGACAATGCCACTTCCATACCTACCCGAACCTCCTGCTCGATATTGAATAAACTGACCAGAAAAACACCTTCAGGATTTTGAGAGGTGAAATACTCAATATTTCCTTTGGTAGCTGAATAATAGAGGGATGGGTTCAGGGTGAATTTTTCTGTTCTGAAAAGGAGGCCCAGTTCCGCGACATCCGAGAAAGAAGGTTGTAAAGTGGGATTACCAGAAAATCGAGAATTGAAATCAGATAACTCCGCAAAGGGATTCAGCTGCCATAAAGAAGGTCGGTTGATTCGCTGACTATAACTCGCTTGAATTTTGGTTGAGTTGGATAGATCATAGCCAATATTTAAGGTGGGAAATAGGCGACCATAATCATTCGTCTGCAGGAATTCCCCCAAGGCATCACCAATTTCTACGGCTGTATGTTCATAGCGAAGTCCCAATAAGTAACTCAAGTTTCCCCATTGGTTCCCATACTGGGTATAGACGCCCAGGATTTGCTCATCATAGTCCAATTGGTTCGTAAAACCATCTATAGATTGAAAATCCTCTTCGATCTCTTCTTGCGCAGAAAAACTATTTTTAACGAGCCTATTTTCGTATTTCACTCCAAATTCCAATTTGCTATTTTCAGTTAGCGGGGTAAGAAAATCAGATTGGATCGCAAAGTCATTGTTTTGTTGACCACTGGAAGTCCTCAAGCGGGAAATAGCGGCTGTACTAGGGAACGTTTCCGTGGTTTCAATATCAAAATCCTTGGTACTATCCCAAAAATCATATTGCAGATCGATGGTGAATTTTGCGCCCTCTTTAATGAATGTTTTGGTGTAATTCATCTCCAGTTGATTATAACTTCTTTCTTCCTGAGAGGTTCCAAAGGTGAATAAGCTGCGATCTCTCGTCCCTGCATTGAAATAATCGTAGAACAAATCGGTTTGATCGCTATCCTTGGTTTCATTTCGCAAAAAGGCAGCTGTCAGCGTGTTGTGTTTATTCAAATAATAATCCGCTCCAAAGTAGAAGAAGCGCCCATCATCATGCCGATCTTCGTCTTGGCGCTGGTTTAATCGAGTGGTTTTTCCATCTTCGAAGGTCTCTTGATCAGTGGTGTATAGGCCCACATAATCGGTATAGCGAATACCCAGATTAGAAAACAAATTCAGCTTTTCTGTTTTGTAATTCAGGCTACCCATCAGTCGCAAATCCGTAGGAATTCCCGTCACCACGCGCGCCTGCCCACTCACCCCACTCTTTTTATTCTTTTTCAAGATGATATTGATGATGCCCGCCGAGCCAGCGGCATCGTAACGTGCAGAAGGATTGATAATCACCTCCACCCGTTCTACATGGTCGGAAGGTATTTGCTCCAGGGCTTGGTTGGAAGTCAGGCCGGAGCGGCGGCCATTGATGAGTATCGTCACATTCGCATTGCCCCGAAGGCTCACCACTCCCGACGGACTCACTGCCACGGAAGGGACATTGCCTAGTACATCCGTCACCGAACCGCTTTGGGATAAAATATCTTTCCCGACGTTGAAGACTTTTTTATCGAGCCGAAGGGATAGCTGTGATTGTTCACCGGTTACCACTACTTCGTTTAATTGCACAATATCTTCTTTCAGTCTGATGGAGCCTAGGCTTATTTTTTGATGCGATGGATCTATCCTTACCGCCTTGGCATACGCTTCGAAGCCCTGGTACTGAATCTCTAGGACAAAATCTCCATTAGGAAGATTCGCTATCTTAAAGAAGCCTTTTTCATCCGTTATCACGCCTTCGATGAGTTTCGCTTCTGCGTCTTTTAAAGCTACAGTTGCATAAGGAAGTGGCTCCGCTGTTGCTTCCGTAAGCAGTATTCCGGACACCTCCCCTGTGCTTCTTTTCTGGTCCTGCGGCCGAGCCACAATGCTATTTAAGAGGAGGAGGATAATGATAAAAATTCGGCTTGGAATGGATGTCGTCGGGTACATATCTACTGTTTTGTTTGAAATACTTCTTCTAAGAATTGAAGCCAAATTCAGTTTTAAGCGGAAAGAATACAAGGCATTTTATGCTAACTGCTCTATAGCTTTCTGAATGACTCTTACGCTCTACTTTTTTCACCTAACTTTGTTGAGTATGAAGTATTTGATTATGAAGATTAGCACATGGGTAGTAGTGGGTATTGTTCTATTGACTAGTGGGTGTGGACAAATGCATTACCCTGACGGACCAGTCATCAAGTACAAGGTGGGAGATCAACCAGAGTGGGCTGGCATCGATTGGGATGATAGCGATTGGTCTACCTATGTTCAAAAAGAAGCAGATGATATTTTCTGGGCACGTATAAAGCTTAATTTTTCGGAGGACTGGGGTTCCGATCAACATTTGGGACTCTTTTTGGCAGTATTTGGTGACTACGACCTCTATTGGGATAGTGTTTGGATCGGTAGCAATGGTCAACCAGGTTTGGAAAACGAAAATGATAAAAGCAGCGAGTATCATCGCTTTTTTCTTATTCCCGACTCGCTTTCCCGCAAGGGGCCGCATGTCCTTGCTCTCCGGGCCTCTCAAAAGTACTATACAGCCGACGGCACCATACGAGACTTTATGATCAACAATTACCTCGAATTGGTACAGAAGCCGATCCGATTTAGCATGTACATCAATTTGTTGGCGGGGGCATTTCTAATCACGGCCATTTATTTTTTCATCCTATATGTCAATGACAGAAATTCTTTCCCCGTTCTGCTCTTCAGCATATCTAGCTTTCTTTTCTTCTTGTTGATTAGTACAGAATACATCAAATTCTATGTGCCTTTCCACTATTCGAAGTTTTATACCCGACTGGAAATCATCAGTCTTCTCACTTTCTTGATCTCCTTTCTAATCCCCTTGTATTTTTCGATTCAATTTGCCTTCTTAAAGCGAAAATGGTGGCTGCCCATATATAGCCTCCTGCTGTTATATATTTATATCTTCTATCACAATTATGGTAATTATGATGAAATGACCGTTTACCTGACTTCCAGCATGTGGATCAGCTCAGTAGTGATTGTGGGCTATGGCGTTGTACGACAGGTAAAGGGAGCCCTGCTTGTCTTCATGGGGTTGCTGATTAACGTTTTCATTCATTACGGGATGCGGAATTATGACTATAGCTTGGTCTTGAGTTTCATCATTCTTTTACTCTGCATGTTTTACATTCTGGCGCTTCGTATCAGAGAACAACGAGAAGCCTATGAATTCTCCCTAGTCCAAACTACGCGCCTGAAACACGAATTGCTCAAGAAAAAAATCCAGCCCCACTTCCTGATGAACACACTGACTTCAGTCATAGACTGGGTAGAAGAATCGCCCCAAAAAGGCATCCAGTTTATTGAAGCCCTGGCCGAGGAATTTGACTTACTCAATCAAATTGAAGATAAACAATTGATCCCCATTAGCCAGGAAATACAGTTGTGCACCAGTCACCTAAAGATTATGGAATACCGCAAAGAAATTGAGTATATCTGGGAAGATGAACAGATTGACCCGGAAGAAAAAATCCCACCCGCACTTATTCATACCCTTTTAGAGAATGGGATTACACATTGCCTGCCGCTTCCCAGTGGAAACATTCGTTTTAAACTATCCTATGAGGCGAATGCCAAAGCCAAGACTTATTATTTTTTCACTTACGCTACCCTTCGAATGCCATCCCAGGAAATAGTAGAAGGAACCGGAACTAAATATGTCAAAGCTCGATTGACGGAAAGTTATGGCAACCGCTGGGATTTTCAGTCGGAACAAACGGAAGAAGGATGGAAGAATGTCATTACCATTTACAAGCCTTAAGATGAAGATTTTAATTGTAGAAGACGAGGCCAGAATCGCCAAACGAATAGCTCGGATGACCCAGGCTTTCTTTGGCTCAACTTTGACTACACTACAGCTCG
>Ga0070726_10003877_pt1 | contig 12278 bp, 16 predicted proteins | sample tdAd471_FD_67275 | JGI IMG/M metagenome (GOLD analysis project Ga0070726, IMG submission 67275) | Marine sediment microbial communities from the Atlantic coast under amendment with organic carbon and nitrate - tdAd47.1 | ecosystem: Environmental > Aquatic > Marine > Coastal > Sediment | place...
GCAGACGCTAAGCCGTTGGGTGAATGTGGCTTCTATTGGTTGGGTGTGCATCTGGCCAACTGTATTGGTGAAGACAAGGCCCCATTCGATGATCGAGTTTCCTTCGTTGGGGATATGCGGAGTGAGATTTCACGATGGGCTGCCGACCCTCTAGGTCACTGCGGATGGGCAGACACAGACAATCCCTTTAAGACCCTAGCCGCAGCCCAAGAGTGGGCAGCGTGTGTGGACGACAGTGACAGGGACAAGTTCCCCAGCCGTGTGCGAATAGAGCAGGACGGAAGTACCAACGGTCTTCAGCACCTCTCCGCACTGGCACGGGACCCTGTTGGTGCTCTCGCCACCAACCTGATACCGAGGGACAGACCACAAGACCTGTACTCTCAGGTGTTGGAAGAAGTAAACAAGAAGATACGAGAGGACATAACCTCATGGCGAATGGCTGGTGCCCCAGATGTAGAGTCCACACCGGAAGACAAGTGGCCTGTGACAATTGCCCTCACACCCCCGTACCTCCAAGCAGCCCTGAACTGGGAGGGGAGAGTAACACGGAAGACGGTGAAGAGAGGGACGATGACCACACCGTATTCGGTCACACCCCAAGGGATTAGGCAGCAACTCATCATGGATGGGTTCTGTGATGAGATACCCGGCAGCCTGTACCACAACGCAAACTACATGCGGGACTGCATCACCCATGCCGTAGGTAAGGTGGTGACTAAGGCTAACGAGGTGATGGGCTGGTTGAAGAGTCTGGTCTCCCTCGCCTTTGAGGAAGAGAAGGCTATCTTCTGGACCACCCCCGCAGGTATGCGTGTGGACCAGGCTTATGTGAAGCCAAAGACACGGGTTGTTGTAACAGCCCTCGGTAAGTACCGTTATCAGGTACACGATATGGCTGAGAGAAAACTACATAAGAGTAAGCAGAGCAACAGTGTGTCTCCCAACTACATCCACAGTGTAGATGCGGCACACATGGCCTCTGTGGTGCTGAGTCTGTGGGACTCTGGGGTGAGGGATATGAGCATGATCCATGACTCGTATGCTGTACACGCCTGTCATGTCCCGCTTATGCGGCAAGCAATCCTTGAGAACTTTGTGGAGATACACAGGGTTCCTCTGCTGGATGTCCTCCATGAGGAGGTGAGTCAGCAGTTGGAGTCTCCTGTACCACCACCACCGGAGTACGGTGACTACAACATCGAGGATACTCTTCAGGCAGAATATGCATTTCACTAGTAGAAGGAGATACAGTTGGTAGAAAAACTACTGTTTGATGGATACTATACCATCATGGATACGCCCCGCACCGCAGACTACGACGGTATCCGTCAGGCGTACACCGCCGCACGGGAGTCTGACCACAGCACCCAGGTCGGTGCCGTCTGCGGAGTAGGGGTCGGGTACAACAAGGCTCTGGACTCAGAGAACCCTGATGTACGAATACACGCTGAGGTTATGTGTCTCCTGATGAATGCCCGCAACGGGGTAGCCACACAGGGACGCACCATGTACGCACCGTGGGCACCCTGCGGAGACTGTGCTATGGCGATCGTCACCGCAGGCATAGCACGGGTGGTGGTGCATCACCAGCGTATGCAGAGGACACCTCCGAAGTGGGAAGGACCAGTCCATGATGGACTGTCACTACTGAAGAGAAGCAATGTCAAGGTGGAGGCGATAGACCAAGACCTTGGGGAGTGGATGAGGATTGGGAATGAGGAGGTGGTGTTGTGAGTATCCAAAGTTATGGTAAAGTGTGGAGATTCAAAGACCACTCCATCAGAAGTCAGTTCTTCGGTAATGTTGAGATTGAGGAGAAGATAGACGGCTCCCAGTTCTCTGCTATGAAAGATGATGACGGGGATATGTACTTTAGGTCGAAAGGCGTTGAGGTACATCCAGACAATCCGGGGATGTTCGGCAAGGCTGTGGCTGGAGCTAGGGAACTTTCCAGTGGTATGGTTCCGCACTATGTATATCGTTTCGAGTACCTTTCTAAGCCTAAACATAACACACTTAAATACTCCAGAACACCTAACCACAACCTCATTCTGTTTGAAGTGGAAACCCCCGACTATCGCATCCTATCTCATAGTGAGTCGGGGGAATGTGCTAAGGAGATGCAGTGTGAGCAGGTTCCACTGCTTTGGTCTGGTCCTATCCCTAACACCGAGGAGTTGGATGCTCTAATGGACACAGAGAGTGTCCTAGGAGGCGAGAAGATCGAAGGTGTTGTTATTAAGGCCAGAGACATTAGGCATAACGCTGATGGTAAAGTCCTGAAGGCGAAGGTTGTTTGTGAGTCGTTCCAAGAGAGACATCAAAAGGACTGGAAGAAATCTAACCCAAACCAGAAAGATGTGATCGAGCGTTTGGGGGAGTCCTTAAACACTGAAGCACGATTCTCTAAGGCCGTCCAGCATTTGCGAGAACAAGGCGAGATCACTGAAACGCCCAAGGACATCGGTAAGATCATGGCCGAGTTCGGTAAGGACCTTTCTGCCGAAGAGACCGACTGGGTAAAAGAGCAGCTGTTTAAGTGGGCATGGCCGAAGATTCAGAAGAGAGCATCATTAGGCCTACCCCAGTGGTACTTGCGGAGTCTTGAGAATGAGGAGGTGGTCCTCTGAGCTACGACCTCGTAATAGCAGACATGCACGATCACCCCGAAGACAACTTCCTCCGACAGGAAGCCCTCGGGAAGATGATCCTCGCTGAGAAACCACGCACCATCATCATGCTCGGTGACGGTAGTAGGCACGATGCCTTCTCCACCTACGACAAGTACACACAGTGGACCGCTAGGGAGGAGATAGCAGCGTGGCACCATTCCCTCAGTCTCATCTTCGGTCCTCTTCAGGACTGGAACAGGAGACAGCGGAGCCACCGCCACAAGCAACATGAACCTCGCACCGTGTTCACGATGGGGAATCATGAGGAGCGTATGTTCAGGGAACTCATGGAGAACCCCCACGGGTTTGGTTCCCTCATAGACTTCGATGAAATTACTAGTAAGGGTAAGCACTTTGACGAGGTGTATGAGTACGGGGATGTGGTGAATGTGAACGGGATAGATTACACCCACGCAGCCCGTAACAAGATGAACCGTCCTATGGCTCTCAGCACCCTCGCTAAGCAGTCTCGGAACCACACCATCGTAGGTCACACACACACGATGGAGGTCCGCAGTACTCCTCTGCTGGGTCCTGAGAATGGGGTACGCACCACCCTGGTTGCCCCCGCCTTTATGGACATGCAGAACAAAGAACCCTACTGCCGTAATGCCACAACAGGATGGGTGTATGGGTTCCTGAAGGTGAGACCATCGGGGTCTCCCACCGTCCCATTCGGATACGAGTATGTGTCCACAGATAGGTTGTTGGAGGAGTGGTTGTGACAGACAAAGACATTCAGATCACCACACTTGCTCTTCAGAAGTCCCTCATCGAGAGGGGTGTTCCTCTTGAGGATATCCAGAAGGAACTGAAGAAGCAGGTGGACACATTCGCACTCGTAACTAACGCATGGAAGGAAGGAATCAACAATGGCAAATAACGACTGGATGAATACGGAGCCTCTACTGGAGGTAACTACTGGGTTCTGCAACATCAAGACCCCCGACACAGGCAACCCTAACGCACGCAATCCACAGTTCCGTAACAAGAAACCTGTGTGGAAGGCTGAAATTAAGGTGGACCGTTCTCAGGATCAGTGGCAGGAGTTCCTCGCCAAGGTCCGTGAGCATGTAAAGAACACTGAAGGTAAGGTCTACGCTGAGAAGGCGGAACCTTGGGTCCTCACCAAAGATGCCAAGATCGTCACCAAAGAAGATGGTTCTGAGGTGACTTACGAACCTTACGAGTACATCCGTGTGCAGACGAAGAAGGACCCTCACGATGCTAGGATCATCTTGGGACCTGACAACAAACCATTCACTGAGGAGGTCTTCAACAACTCCGAGGTGAGCGTCGCTGTGAACACCATGTACAACCCGGTGTCCAACCACATCGTCACCTTCTACCTCGCAGGTCTGAAGGTCCACCGCAACGGTACTGGTGGTGGGGGTGGCGGTAAGGACGCAGCCCTCCAACTCATCGGTGTCCCCTTCGGTGGTGATGCGGAGAGTACTGAGGATGCCACTGCGGAGGGGGCACCGTTTGATCCGTCACAACTGTAATGGCTAAGACGGCATCTACCCAGATGACCATGCGGCATTACGAGGCCGAGGGCTACTCCGTGTGGAAGACGGAGTACTGGTTCAAGCAACCAGGTATGCCCTTCGGCCGCCGCAAGGACTTACTGGGTTTCATAGACATACTGGCGTTCAGCGGTGTGGAGTGGATAGGTGTTCAGGACACAAGCAAGACAAACATGCGGGCACGCGAGAAGAAGATCCTCGCCTCCCCCTACGCATGGGACTGGCTTCAGAACCCCCACCACCGAATACATGTTGTTGGCTGGAAGAAGTATGACAAACCTGTAAATAGGAAATACTGGAGACCCACGGTGAAGGAGATCACACTTGCTGACTTTACTGATGGCCGTCCCTTAGAGGTAGAGGATGGATGAAGAAATGTACGACGACCTACACATGTCTGAGATAGATGAGGACTTCGGTATCCCCGAGGAGCCGAACATCTGGATGATTCACACGGAAATTACATTAGATCAGGAGGAGCATGGGCAAGATACAGACGACTGAACAATGCCCCCTCTGTGCTGCTGAAGGACACGACAATAAGGGAGACAACCTCACCATCTACGAGGACGGAGGCAAGTACTGCCACGCCCGCCACGGAGTTATAGAGCGGAGTGACGGAGGAGTGCCCGACCACCCTCCAGATGAGTCCAAGTTCCTCCACGGTGAGTACATGGACCTCACCTCCCGCAGACTCCGCAGTGACATCTGCAAGAAGTACCGTTACCAAGTAGGGGACAAGGGCCACATCTCCAACTACTACAAGAACGGTAAACTCATCGCCCAGAAGATCCGTGGTGCAGGTAAGAAGTTCTACACCATTGGCAACCCCAACACTGGGGAACTCTTCGGTCAGCACACCTGCCGAGGACAGGGAGGGAAGTGGCTCTGCATCACCGAGGGGGAACTGGACTGTCTGAGTATCGCTCAGGTCCACACACACTATGATGTGGTGTCCCTCCCCGGCGGTGTCTCCACTGCCCGAGAAGCAATCCAGAAGAACCTGGAATTCGTGAACGGGTACGAGGAGGTCATCCTTGCCTTTGACTCTGATGAGGCTGGGCAGGACGCTGTGGACTCAGTGAAGGAAGGACTCATCCGCCCCGGTAAACTGAAGATCGCCTCCCTCCGGTATAAGGATGCGAGTGAGTACCTTCAGAAGGGGAAGACCAAGGAACTGGTGGATGACTTGTGGGGTGCTGCGAAGTACTCACCACCGGGGATCATCAGCAGTAGTGAGGTAGACCGTAGGCGTGATGCTAAGGAAGTCCTCTCCTACTTTGATCCCACCCTCACACGCTTCATGCTGGGTAGAGAGGTACACACCTCTACAGCATGGCTCTCAGGTACAGGCTCAGGCAAGACCACCAAGATCAAGCAGCAGATTAACCACGACCTAGAGCATGGTGTGTCTGTAGGTGCGATCCTCCTAGAGGAGAGTCCTTGGGACACGATGATGGATCTAGTCTCCCTCCGCATAGGTAAGGCTGTGAGGAAGATCCTACGGCAGCGTAAGGCGATGCAGGTAGACCCTCGCATCGTAGATCCCATGTTCGTGGATGATCTGGATGACGATGAGATTGAGTACGAGTTCGGTAGGCTGAAGACTCAACCCCTCCACCTATGGAACCCTGATGAACCTCCCACCCACGATGCCATTCTCTCCCGTATGGAGTACATGAGTCTGGGTCTTGGGTGTAAGGAGATCATCCTTGATCACATGAGCCTGATGATGTTTAAGGACATGAGTGAGATCGCAGGGCTGGATGACTTCGCGGTGAAGTTCAAGGCTCTGGTCCTCCGCTGTCCCTCACACTTCACCGTGGTCTCTCAGCTTGCTCAGGGGGACGGTAAGAAGAGTCACGAGGAGGGCGGCAAGATAAGCACCCGACACATGAGAGGGTCCCAGCGTGTCCCCTCTGTGTTCAACGAGATCCTTGCGTTGCAGAGAGATCAGCAGGCAGAGGATGAGGACGATCGCAACACCACCAACCTGTACTGTCTGAAGTCCCGCCTCGGAGGTGAGACCGGATACATCACCAGTTACAGATACGACAAGCAGAGCGGTAGGCTGAACCCCGCACAGAGGGCAGACGCTATGGCGATGCTGAACACACCAACACCTAACCCTACTCCACAGCCGGAGTTTAACATCGAGGAGTTTGCATGACAGAACCACAAACTGAACCCAACAGAGCCGACTGGTCCCCTCCTCGGGACTACCCCTACGCACCTACGCAGAACCCCAACCCAGGTAAGCAGCGACAGTGGGACCATGAGGTGACTCAGCAGGTGGAGTGGCTAACGAAGAACCTCGTTGCTGCTCTGGAACGCATCGGTGAACTGGAGACTAAGGCGAGCAAACCACCGCCGAAGACTGTCACCACACCGAAACAGAAGACACCTCCTAAGGACGGCGGTGGCACATGATACCATTCGTCCTGTCCCTAGAAGACTATGTGCAGGGAGAGGAAGGCGTACCTGATAACTATGTCTACAGGCTCCAGTACTTCGGGAAGATGTACTACATAAACCTCCCTATGGACTGGGAGGAGATGTCTGTGATTGAGAGACAGCAGGCTGTGCTTGGCTGCTTCGGTGAGGCATTCGCCCACGAGCAGGAAGAGAAACTAGGGGAACGCCCCTCAGACATACAGCAGATCATCGACGACACGCTGGCCGAGTATGGGCTGGATGAAGAGGACGATGAGGAAGACGAATACGACACTGAATAAGTGAGGTGATCTATATCTCTCTGCGGTCCTCAGAAGTGGGGACCGTGGGGTTTACTCTAGGTTAGGAGAATGTATGAGTAGTAATACTATCCAAGTGAGTGGCAGTCGATCAAAGATCCCCTGCCTAGACAAGGGGCATGTACAGTACATGGACCACATGGGCACGGATTTGTCCATCGTGAATGCAGCACGGGTGAGTTTCGATAAGGAGAGTACTTTCCTCAGAAGTGATAGCGACCTACACCAGTACACCAGCAATCTGGTGAAGAGGAAAAGCACTGACTGGTGTATGAAGCATGACGAGCGAATCCAGAAATGGATCGACGACATCGTTTACCCCTGTCTCAACTACGAAGATATTGGACTCATCCACTACCTCGCCAAACACAAGCACTGGACCCCCTTCGGTCAGGTCAACATCCAACTCCGAATCAAGATGCCAATCTTCGTTGCTCGGCAGATGATGCGAAGCAATGTTGGTATCGTGTGGAATGAGGTGAGCCGTAGGTATGTGGACTCGGAGCCTGAGTTCTACGAGCCTGAGGTGTGGCGTGGGAGACCTGAGGGGAGTATTAAGCAGGGGAGTGGTGGAGAAGTAGAACTAGGTCCCTTTACTGTGCGGTGGTTAAATCAGCATGTGGAAGACTCCCTAGAAATCTACAAAGTAATGATCCGAGATGGAGTAGCCCCCGAACAGGCCCGCATCGTCCTCCCTCAGTCCACCTACACAGAGGTCGTGGGTAACTTCACCCTCGCAGCACTCGCCCGTGTGTGTGCTCTGCGGGAGGGGAAGACAGCCCAGTGGGAGATCCAGCAGTACGCCAAGGCTATGGGGGAGATTGCAAAGCAGTACTTCCCCGTGTCTTGGGAGGCACTGACGGGAGGTGGGGAGTGACCGTAGACCTACTTTCGTTCGCTATCGGATACGCCCTCGGTTGTGTCCTCATCATTCTGTTCTGTCTTTGGATAACACGGAGGAGGTGGAAGTGAAACTACTCCACAAGAAGATAAAGAAGAACCGCACCCGTACACCTCCTCGCCTCAACTTCATGTACTGCGGAGAGAAGCACTACTCCAGTGGTGTCGTTATCTCCGAGTCTGGTGTGCGAATCCCATTCACAGAGAGCCGGTACTACAGGGAGGTGATGGATGAAGTTACTAGTCTTCGACATCGAGGCGGATAACCTCCTCCTGGATGCCTCTGTGGTCCACTGCGTGGTGGCTACAGACCCCTCCACAGGTGAGACCCACCGCTTCCGCCCTCATGAAATTGTGAAGGCTTACAGGCACCTCCAAACCGCTGACAGGTTGGTAGCACACAACGGGGTGCTTTTTGATGTGCCAGTCCTAGAACGCCTAGTAGGAATGCCGAATTCACTAGGCAAACTCCCCAAGTGTTTAGATACCCTCCTCATCTCCCGCCTCCTGTGGCCGGACTCTAAGGGGGAGCATCCAGCAGGAGGACACTCTCTGAAGAACTGGGGTGAGTTCCTCCGCAACCACAAGGGGGAGCAGCCCGACGACTGGAGCACCTTCACCGAGGAGATGCTGGACTACTGCGAGCAGGATGTGGATGTCACCGTAGACCTCTACAACTACCTCATCCCCAGACTCAACGGACTACAGGAGGCTGTGTCTCTGGAGCACCGTGTAGCGGAGATCATCTGCCAGCAGATCCAGAATGGTTTCCCCGTAGACATGGAGAAGGTGGTAGCCCTCCACAGGGAACTCTCCACACGCCTAGCGGAACTCAACGACCAATTCTCCCACATCCCACCGTGGGTGGAGGAGGAGGAGTTGAAGATTCCTGCGTACTGGGAGGACCCCCTCACTGGTGAGAAGTACGAGACAAAGGGGATGGTTAAGGGGAAGGGCAGTGGTGCGATCAAGGACAGACTGGTGCGTGGTCCCAACAAGATCAAGCGTACAGAGATCCTGTTCAACCCCAACAGTGGTTCTCATAAGGCACGCCTCTTCGTTGAGAAGTATGACTGGGAACCTACCAAGTTAGGAGCACCGGACAAGAACTTCCCTAAGGGCGTGCCCTGCACAGACAGGGAGGTGATGAAGTCTCTGGACTACCCCGAGGCTGTCACCTTCACCGAGATCAGCAAGGTAGAGAAACTGCTAGGTACCTATGCACAGGCATGGATTGACCATGAGCGTGATGGACGCATCCACGGGGATGTCATCACCAACGGCACCGTGTCTGGTCGTATGTCTCATAGCAAACCCAATATGAATGTACCCAAAATCAAACACGATGATGATGGGAATATCAAGTTTGGTGAGGTAGGAGGCTGGGGGTACGAGTGTCGTGACTGCTTCACTCACCGTGAGGGCTGGGTGCTTGTGGGGGCAGATGCTTCTGGTCTGGAACTACGGATGCTTGCTCACTTCCTCGCACAGTGGGACGGTGGGAAGTATGCTGACATCGTACTCCACGGTGATGTACACACTGCGAACCAGGAGGCAGCAGGACTCCCCACCAGAGACAACGCGAAGACATTTATCTACGGGTGGCTCTACGGTGCGGGAGATCAGAAGATCGGACAGATCGTGGGCAAGGGACGCAAGGAAGGGAAGCGTCTGAAGCAGAAGTTCCTCACCGCTATGCCTGCGGTGGACAGACTCATCCGCTGGGTGAAGCCACAGAAGGTCATCCGTGGTCTGGACTACAGACCCCTCCCTGTCCGCAGTGACCACATGGCGTTGAACACCCTCCTCCAGAGTGCTGGTGCGGTGGTGATGAAGAAGGCTCTGTGCATCTTCTACGACAAGATGGAGCAGGCGTTCGGTCCCCACGGTGAGCGGTGGGGGTTGTGTGCTGCGGTGCATGATGAACAGCAATGGGAATGCGAACCCGACATCGCCGAGCGAAGTGGGCAGATGTTCGTGGACAGCATTCGGGAATCAGGAGAACACTTCCGTCTCAACATCAGGCTGGACGGAGAATATAAGGTCGGGTCCAGCTGGGCCTTGACTCACTGAGGTAGATACATGAGTAAGTTTAAGGTTGGTGCTATGGTTCGCGTGGTCGATGGGGCCTGTACTGATATGTTTAGCACAGGGGACTTGGTGCGGATAACCGCAGCGAAAGAGCACCAGAAACACGACACAACATATTATCAGGTAAACGGGAATGGCGCTATCGGTTGGGATGAGTCTCGATTCGCTCCCGTAGAGACAACACCCCCCTCCCGTGACTGGCAGGAACACCCCACAGGTGCCCTCCGAGAGTCCAAGGAGGGCAAGGGTAGGCAGGACCTCCTCCTCGCCGGATATCCCCGTGCTCTGAAGGCCCTGAGCAAGCATATGGACTGTGAGTTGGGGCGTGAGCGTAACTGGGAGAAGGGTCTCCCTGAGTCCTCGTTCATAAGTTCTGCCTTCAGACACCTCCTCGGGTACACCTCAGGAGTCTCTGAGGACACCGCAGAGTACAACCTGGTTGCTCTGCTGTGGAATGTTATGTGTCTGGTGGAGACCTATTACAGGGTGGGGGACGGTGTTATGCCTGAGGAGTTGTTGGATATTCGGAAGGAGATTAATGATGAAAACTCTAGCACTGATTGATGCGGATGTGTTGGTGTACTCCGTAGCCGCCTCCAACGCCAAGCACGGTGGAGACCTAGAAGAACTACACTGGCTCCTCCAAGCCACCGTAGACGACTGGACAGAGGGTGCTGGTGCGGAGGAGTATTACCTCTACGCCACCTTCGGTCCTACATTCAGACATTACTTCTATCCGGAGTACAAATCCAACAGAAAACACAAGCCTAAGCCTCGTGGTCTGGAGCAGGCTCGGGAGTGGCTGAGGACGCACCCTCGGTGCGTATATGAGGATGGGTATGAGGCGGATGACCTCATCGGTCTGGCTGCCACATGCCCCTCCGAGGGAGGCTCCAAGGTCATCATCAGCACGGATAAGGACTTCCTTCAGGTAGACGCACCGAACTGGAACCCCGTAACAGGAGGCAACATCACCTGCAAAGAGTTTGATGAACTGGGTATCCCCCTCACTAGGGAGTCCTTCACTGCTTTCCAGTGGTTATGTGGTGACAACACAGATGGATATAAGGGTATCTACCAGTACGGTCCCAAGACCTTCTCTAGTGACTGGGAGGAACATGGCCTACAAGATATGGTGTATACAGACCTGTCTAGTTGGGTGGTGAATCGTTATATTGAGAAGGAATATGATGAAGAATACGCCCAGCAAATGCTAGTATGCAGCACCATTCTTACACACCAACTAGACCCAGAGTATAGGTCATTTATTCGGGAGTTGGTAGGGGAAATGACCTCTTCTGAGGTGGTCTCATAAGTATTGTGTTTACAGGCATTTACAAGCGATGTCGCAAAATGACCACTACTAGGGGAGAGAGCGGAGATATGTGAGATCATCGAGATGTGCGCTCTTAAGAATTACTGAAGAGTGTCTGAAGAGGTGTCTGAGGTAGAGATCCTATATGGATATATACCCAATATATCCTCTCTACAAAAGAGATCTCTGAAGAACTACTGAAGAGAGTACTAAAGAACTCCCTAAGGAGTACTCTTAGGAGTATCCTAATGGGAGAGATTACAGAGTTGAGGGTCTTATTTTGGAAACCCTATTCACCATGTACTCGTTTAGTGTCGTTCATAACTCAGACCCCCTTCGGACATGTGGCCGTCTCTGTGTGCGGACTCGTCTATGACGGGACGCTCCGCAGACCTACCGGCTGGTACTCCGAAGAGGCACTCCCAATCCCACCAGTAGAAGAGATCACCATACCTTGTCATTTAGACAGGGATGTGCTGGCTCAGTTACTCCCACCAAACAAGAAGTACCCACTTCTGTCCACCGTATCAGCGTGGGCGTTGGGGTACCCACAATACCCCCTGTCGTGCGTAGGTGCCGCTAAGCGAGCACTGCTGTACGCAGGGATACATGTACGAGGAAGGACACCGTATGGCATCTGGAGAGAACTTCACACCCGGACCTTGGAAGTGGGTATTTAGCGAATCAAGTGATTCTAGCTACCTTGTGCCTACTCACCATGAAGATGCGGAAAAATACCCAAGCCTCTGCTGTGTTGCAGACGATGGGTCGGCATGCGGAGAGTACGGAGCGACGCTCGACCCGAACTCACCGGACGCTCACCTCATCGCCGCAGCACCGGAGATGTATGAGGCGTTGAAGTCTGTCTTGAACTCGGACATGGCTATGCGTGAGGAAGACGAAGGGAACATCTCCCCGACTCTAGAGATTATCCGCACCGTCCTCGCCAAGGCCCGAGGCGAACATGACTAAACCAGATAAGACATACACCACACTAGACGGCGAAGTTCTTGAGATG
>Ga0070726_10003878_pt1 | contig 12275 bp, 13 predicted proteins | sample tdAd471_FD_67275 | JGI IMG/M metagenome (GOLD analysis project Ga0070726, IMG submission 67275) | Marine sediment microbial communities from the Atlantic coast under amendment with organic carbon and nitrate - tdAd47.1 | ecosystem: Environmental > Aquatic > Marine > Coastal > Sediment | place...
CCCTACAGCCCCGACTTCAACCCGATCGAAAAGGCCTTCGCCAAGCTGAAGGCCCTCTTGAGAAAGGCTGTTTAGTCCCGCAGAGTGGTGGAATCACGTTATGCAGTGATCCGTCATGGAGGAAAACGCCATGGGACAAATTTTACATGAATGCGCCACGACCACGCACGCCATCCGAGCGGCAATACAGCGATCGAAAGCTTCGGTCGCGGATTTAGCGGGGTGGTCTGCCCCCACGAAAGTGGTCCATTATTTGAGTTAGTTCCGGCTTCAGATATGGAGCTGAGACATGGGCAAGAGATCAACGCCTGAAGAGATCATAGCGAAGCTGCGGGAGGTGGAGGTCCGCCTCGCGCGGGGTGAGACGACGGGTCAGGCCGTGCGTTCGATCGGGGTGACGGAACAGACATACTATCGGTGGCGCAAGGAGTATGGCGGGCTGCAGGTTGGCCAGGCCAAACGGCTGAAGGAGATCGAGAAGGAGAATGCGCGGCTGCGTCGCGCCATTTCTGATCTGACCCTCGACAACCAGATCCTGCAGGAAGTCATCAAGGGAAAGTTCTGAGCCCTTCACGCAAGCGCGAGGCGGTCGATCATGTGGTGGAGACACTCGGCGCAACCGAGCGCCGGGCCTGCCGCGTGATCGGCCAGCACCGTTCCACCCAGCGCAAGCCGCGTGTGCCACGCCAGGACGAGGATGTGCTGACAGCGGCCATCATCGCCCTGGCTGAACGGTTCGGCCGGTATGGCTACCGCCGGATCACGGCCCTGCTGAGACGGGATGGCTGGCATGTGAACGAGAAGCGGGTGTATCGCATCTGGCGGCGTGAAGGGCTGAAAGTGCCAATGAAACAACCAAAGAGAGGCCGTCTCTGGCTGAATGACGGCTCCTGCATCCGGCTGAGGCCGATGCACAAGGGCCATGTCTGGTCCTATGACTTCGTTCAGGACCGCACGCATGACGGCAAGGTGTTCCGCATGCTGTGTGTGATTGATGAGTTCACTCGCGAATGCCTCGCCATTCGTGTCGAACGCAAGCTCAACTCCCGCGATGTCCTAGACACGCTGGGCGAACTGTTCGTGCATCATGGCCCGCCGGAGCATATCCGTTCCGACAATGGCCCCGAGTTCATCGCCACGGCCCTGCGCGAGTGGCTTGGCCGGATCGGCGTGAAGACGCTCTATATCGAACCCGGTTCGCCTTGGGAGAATGGATACTGCGAGAGCTTCAACTCCAAGCTCAGAGACGAGTTGTTGGCGAGGGAAATCTTCTATGATCTCAGGGAGGCGAAAGTCCTGATCGAGACCTGGCGGTGGCATTACAACACCGCGCGTCCGCACTCTTCTCTGGGCTACCGACCGCCCGCGCCACAAGCCATCTTGCCCGCGGCGTTCATACCGCCTTACTGTGGGGAGGTAGCGGCATGAACGCCGCTACGTGGAAACCGCCGGGCTAATAAATCTGGTGGACCACTCCGGTGGGGCAGACCAATACCGCCTTTCGACGAAAGATTACCCACAAGCCGTTCTACTTCATCACCCCAAAGTTCCATCGCCTGGCGGACATCTTCTATACTCTCTCCCACATCATAACGCGTGCGCATTGATCGGTCGGGCGCGTGGTTGATACACGCTTCGGCGATCGCGGGTGACACGCCGAGCTCTCGCACCAAAAGTGTCCGGCCGAGGCGTCGGCAGTCGTAGAGTTGAACGCCGTCGAGCGGGCAGGTCTCGTCAATTTTACGGGCCTCCGTGACGAATTTATTTCGTACCCTCATCCAGCGCTGCTTCGGGCCATCGTGACGAATGTGGTCATCGCCAGCCTTGTTCGGAAACACCCATGGCGAATTGTGCTTCGAAAGAGCCTCGCGGAATAGAGAGGCGGCCTGAGGTGACAGGGGTACGTCGTAGACCTCGTTCGTTTTTGTCTGCCCGGCGGGGATGCACCACATCTCTTTTCCGGGTGTCCAGTCGAACTGGTCTCGCCTGGCAGCAACGATCTCGGCTGGCCTTTGCAAGGTGAGGGCATGCAGCATGATAGTCAGTGCGGACCCCCAGCCGTGTCGTTCATCGTCTGTCTGCATTTCTGCCCTGAGTGCGTTCCACATAAGTTTCAGCGCCCCATCAGGCATCTGGGAGCGCTTGTCGGGTGTGTCCTTGAACAGTTTCCGGAAGGTGGCTGGGTTCACATCTGTCAGTTCTTCTTCAATGGCCCAGTTGAATACCGCACGGATAACGCCCTGGCATTCATTGGCGAGTTTTGCGCCAGGATTGGTTCCTTCCCTCGCGCGGGGATGTTTGGCTGCCTCGGCCTGGATCGCACGCACAAGTTCGCGCACCCGGGGTCTGCAGATTTGCCGGAATGGTTGCTCCCCCAGTATCGGCAAGATGTGAACCCGAAGGAGCCGTTCGCGTTCATCATAGGTGCGCTGTTTGATCCGGGGTGGGGATTTCTCTGGCGTTGTCATGAAGCGGGAGGAGAGGGCGGCGAATGTAGAAGCCTTTTCTTTCTCGGCCTCTTCCTTGGTTATCCGCTTGCGGGTGACCAGGTCTGCTTCTCCCAGCGCCATCCGGCCTAATTCTTTCATGGCCATAACGCGAGCGAGTTCCGGAGAGCCTTCGTTTGCTGCGATCAGTTTCGCGTCTGTCTTGCTGCCGTCGGGTTTCACGATCTGGAGCTTGTAGGCTGCACAGCCATTCGGCGTGATGGCCAAAAACAGCTTTGGGACCTCAGTGTCCCAGTGGCGCACCTTTTTCGTCCCGTCATGCTCCCTGATAAGGCGCTGAACATTGGTTTGGGTGAGTTTGAGTCTGTTATTGGCCATGTCTTCTTGCTCTCTTTCGAGTCTGAAGACGGTGGCTTTCAAGCCTTGTGCCACCCAAGCCACCCCTGAGCCACCTCGGGAAGTCGGAATTTGTCCGGCTTTGTCCGATTTGGCCGCAAAGCGACAGGGTGGGGGTTTCGCGTGGAGAGGCTGGTATTTAAAGGATAATCCCAACAAGTACGGGCGTATTGCCCGCTGAGAAAATGGTCGGAGCGAGAGGATTCGAACCTCCGACCCTCTGGTCCCAAACCAGATGCGCTACCAGACTGCGCTACGCTCCGGACTCCCGTAATAATGGGGTCGCGCGAGGGCGCAAGCCCCTTTCAGCGGTAATATCAGGGTTTTGGCTGAAGACGACGTACGAGACCCTCTTGTGCAACACTCGCAACAAGCTGGCCGGACTGGTTAAAGATCTGGCCGCGATTTAAGCCGCGGCCCTTGCCGGCAAAGGGGCTATCCATGGAATAGAGGTGCCATTCGTCAAACTGGATGGGCCCGTGCAGCCACATGGCGTGATCCAGGCTCGCCGACATGAGCTTTCTGTGGTGCAGCCAGGTGATCCCGTGCGGCCGGTAGCAAGAGCTGAGAAGGTTCATGTCGGATGCGTAGGCCAGCAGGCAGTGATGCAGGGCCGGAGAGACATCCACCGGCCGGGAAACGCGAAACCAGACATGGTGACGGTCGCTGGACGGTTCCGGGCGCAACAAGTCCAGCGGCTCAACCTCGCGGATCTCGATGTCGCGCTCCCGCGTGAATTCTTCCCGCATGGCTTCAGGCAGCGCATCGACGATCTCCACGCGGCGTTCGCGCAGGCTTTTCAGGCCTTCCGGGCCTGGCACGTCCGGCATGTCATGCTGGTGCTCCCAGCTGTCTTCATTGGTCTGGAAGCTGGCGGCCATGTTGAATATTTGTTTGCCATGCTGGATGGCGACGACCCGGCGCGTAGTGAAGCTGCCGCCGTCGCGTGCATGGTCCACCTGATAAATAATCGGCACTTTCGGGTCGCCCGGACGGATGAAATAGGCGTGCAGGGAGTGGCAGAGCCTGTCCTCGGGCACCGTGCGATAGGCCGCGACCAGCGACTGGGCGATAACCTGGCCACCGAAGACGCGTTGGCTGGCGCGCTCATCCGGGCTTTGGCCCCGGAAGAGGTCCAGTTCCAAGCGTTCGATATCGAGCAGGTTCAGCAAGTCGCCGACGGGGTCTGTCATTATTATGGTCTCCGAATATGCTTCGCAGCGATTAGCAGGCGACAGGGTGGATGCAAACCACGCATTTATCAGAAAACCTTCAGTTTTCCGCGGCGTGGTCACGACATATTCACTACCTGAAGCTATACCGGCATCATGGTTAATGCTGCTTCTCTTCAGAAATATCTGCCCAAATACGACTCCTTTTCCGCCATGCGGAAGGATCTCGACTTCCTTTTGTGCGTCTACAGGATGATCAAGCTGACCGGTTCGATCAGCCCGGACTCGCAGCAATTGGTCGCGGACGATTTCGAAGACAGCGTCGACAAGCATTCCGATAAGGTTGCATTCCGCTTCGAAGACCGGCTGTCTACCTATGCCGAGTTTGACGCATTGGCGAACCGTGTTGCGCATTGGGGGCTGAAGCAGGGTTTGAAGCCCGGAGACTGCGTCGCCTTGTTCATGGAGAACCGGCCGGAATATGTTTCCATCTGGGTGGGGCTGGCCAAGATCGGCGTCGTGACGGCGCTGGTGAACCATCATCTTGAAGGTGAGGGGCTTAGCCACTGCATCAATATTGTTGAAGCCAAACACATCATTACGGGCGCCGAGCAGGATACCTCGATTGAGGCGGTCCATCCCAATCTTGAGGGCGCGCCGGAGATCTGGTCTCTGGGCGGTGCCTATGGCGAGAATTTTGAAACCGTTCTGGCAGACATGCCGGCGACACGGCCCGGCCGCGAGCATCGCGCCGACCTGCGTGGCAAGGATCTCTGCCTGTATCTCTACACGTCCGGCACAACGGGTTTGCCCAAAGCGGCGCGGGTCACAAATTCACGTCTGCAGACCATGCTGCGCACCTTCATTGCGCCATGCCAGACATCTGCTCGCGATCGGGTGTATCTCACGCTTCCGTTGTATCACGGGACGGGCGGTATATGCGGCATCGGCGTCGCCATGATGACAGGCGCGAGCGTTATCCTGCGCCGAAAGTTCTCTGCGACGGCGTTCTGGGATGATGTCCACGATTATGGGGCCACCACGATTGTCTATATCGGCGAGTTGTGCCGGTATCTGCTGAATCAGCCGCCACACCCAAAGGAACGTGCACACCGCATCCGCACAGGCTTTGGCAATGGCTTGCGGGCAGAAATCTGGAATGAATTCCGTGAGCGGTTCAATATCCCTCAGTTGTGCGAGTTCTACAGCGCGACAGAGGGGAATGTGAACATGCTGAGCTTTGACGGCACGGTCGGTGCTGTCGGGCGCATTCCGAAATGGCTGGACTGGAAGTTCGACCATGTCGCCTTTGTCCAGTTTGATGTGGAGTCCGAACAGCCCGTACGCGGGGATGACGGTTTTATTGTCCGCGCCGAACCGGGCGAGCCGGGGGAAGTTCTGGGCCGGATTGGCACCAAGGATAACCGGTTCGAAGGGTATCACGACAAGAACGCGACCGAGAAGAAAATTCTGCACGATGTCTTCGAGAAGGGAGATTCCTGGTTCCGAACTGGCGACATCATGCGCAAGGACGAGAACGGATATATCTATTTCATTGACCGCATTGGTGACACGTATCGCTGGAAAGGCGAGAATGTCTCCACAAATGAAGTCAGCGATGCGCTGTCTCATGTGAAGGGAATTGCGACGGCAAATGCGTACGGCGTTCCCATTCCGGGGGCGGATGGAAAAGCCGGCATGGCTGCCATCACGCTGGATGGCGACCTGGACTTTGAAAGCCTGTATTACGAGCTGTCACAGAATTTGCCGGCCTATGCGATCCCTATCTTCCTGCGTATCCAGCGAGAGGCGAAGACAACCGGGACATTCAAGTTCCGGAAAGTGGAGCTGGTCAAAGAGGGGTACGATCCTGACAAGGTGGATGACCCGATCTGGATGTACCATCCGGACAAGCGCCAATATGTTCCGTTCACGCAGGACCGCTATGAATCCCTCATCTCCGGGGCATTCCGTTTCTAGGTGTCAGGACACGCGGCCCATGCGTTGTTCCAGCCGGGTCGAAAACCAGGAAATGATGCGACGCCACAACTCGTCTTTCAGCAAGGCGCCTTCGACATCATGATCAATTGACGGATTATCATTGATCTCGATGATCACGACGCCCTTGTCCGTCTCTTTCAGATCGACACCATACAGGCCGTCGCCGATCAGACGTGCACCACGTACGGCAGCGTCCACCACGGCGGGGGGCACGTCTTCTACCGCAAAGGTGGCGAAGCCGCCTTCTGTTGTCTTGCCATCAGGGCCATGCTTCACGATCTGCCAATGGCCGCGTGCCATACGATATTGGCAAGCATAGAGCGGTTCGCCATTGAGTACGCCGATGCGCCAGTCATATTTGGTCGGCACGAATTCCTGCGCGATGATCAGGGCTGTGTCTTTGAACATCTTTTTCGCGCCGTCGCGCAATTCCTCAAATGTTCTGGCCTTCACCATGTTCGTGCCGAAGGAACCGTCCGGTGTCTTCAATACGACGGGTGTGCCGAGCTTTTCGAACACGGCGGCGAGGTCACTTTTCTCGTCGAGGATTTCCGTGCGCGGAATGGGCAGGCCCGCCTTTTCCAGGATCTCTTTCAGGTACACCTTATTTGTGCAGCGGATCATGGAATGCGTGTCATCAATGACGGGCATGCCTTCCTGCTCGGCGCGGCGGGCGAATTTGTAAGTGTAATTGTCGATCTGTGTCGTGGCGCGAATGAAGAGCGCGTCGAACTCGGCAAGGCTGGTCAGGTCTGATGGTTCGATCGTCTCGACTTCTACGCCCATCTTGGCGGCAACATCAGCGAGGCGTTTGATGGAGGCAGGCTTGGAGGGCGCCGTCTTTTCCTGTGGGTCAACTAGCACGGCGAGGGCCCATTTGGCCGGGGCCTTTGTCTTGGGCTCGCTGATGCGGCCGCTGGTGTAGCTGGCCATCGATTCCAGGAAGAAATCCCGGCGTGCGCCTTTCAGCTTCTGCGGCGGAACCATCCGGACACGTCCAATGCCATGCGGCGCAGTGGCGTCAAATTCCACCTCCAGGGCAGGCACGCGGAACCAGTCGGACACTTCGCGGGCAAGCTTTTCATAGCCCGCCGTTTCCGGTTTCGAAAAAGCAACGAACAGGCTCTCGATCTCTTCGGCACCTTTTGCGCGGGCTTCACTCAGGCGTTCGCCAAGGTCGGGCAGGGCATGCTTGTAGAGGCCCTTGGCGGATAGCTCGACCATGGTCTGCACGCTGGGACTGACGCGGTGGCCGCGCGCCTCTGCCAGAAGAGAGGCATAATAGCCTTCCGACTGATAGCCATAGGACCGGCAGAGGTTCAGAATATAGGGACGCCGGCCTGAGAACAGGGCAGGCTTGGTGATGTAGTCAGAGACTTTCAGCACCTTGTGGGGAGTTTCCGCCTGGCTGATGTCATTGGCGGATTCTACGAGTACGACCCAATCGGTCATGTTTCCTCTCTTGAGAGGCCGGTCAGCGGCTTCTCCATTCTAAGTGCGTCTTCCCCATCCGGATAATACGCTGCGGCGCGCGCCATTACGCGATATCCGTGCCTCTCGTAAAGACGTATTGCACGGGAATTGGTTGCGCGCACTTCAAGGCGCATATGGCTGCAGCCTCTCTGCCTTGAAATGTCTTCGCATTCTGACAGCAGTGCAGAAGAGAGCCCGGTGCCGCGTACCGCCTCTGCAACGGTTATCGAGTAGAGACGGGCAATCTGGGCGCCTTTGCGGAACAGGAGAACCGCTGCGCTGGTCAGGGTTTCGCCTGAGTCGCTGACCAGCACCGCGGAATTGCCTTTCAGCAGACGTCGCCAGGTTCGGGCGGAGAAACGGTCCTCCGGTGGAAAGCTGCTTTCCAGCGCGGTAAGGGCCCTGATATCTTCTGGTGTCGCAAGGCGAAAACGGGCCATGGCGGCAGGTTACCTAACCAGAACCATATCGTCGCGGTGGATGATTGCCGGGCGGCCGCGATAGCCGAGAATGGCTTCCACCTCTTCGCTGTGGCGCCCGATGACGCGCTGGATTTCGAATGAACTGTAGGCGGTGACGCCCTTCCCAATCGTCTGGCCTGAGGGGGCATTGAGAGCGACAGCTGCGCCGCGCTCAAAGCTGCCGGTCACGCCTGTGATGCCGACGGCCAGCAGGCTCGCCCCGCCGCGCAGCGCCTTGGCTGCGCCCTCGTCCAGGGTGATTGAACCTTCGGGCGTCAGATGGCCAGCCAGCCAGGCGGCGCGGGCATTGGCGGGGGTGGTGGCGGCGGAAATCAGCGTGCAGCGCGCGCCATTCTCAATAGAGAGGAGGGGATGCTCGCGGTTGCCGATTGTGATCAGTGTGGAGCAGCCTGCTGCGTGGGCGATACGGGCAGCGGCGAGCTTCGTTGTCATACCGCCAGAGCCAACGCCAGCCTCGGCATTCGCGCCTGTGGCCATGGCATCATGCTCGCCCGTCAGTTCGGTGAGGTGGGGGATATGCGTCGCATCCGGATGGCTGCGCGGGTCAGCGGTGTAGAGGCCGTCAATATCCGACAGCAGGACCAGCACGTCCGCCCCCATCATCTGCGCAACACGGGCAGCAAGACGATCATTGTCGCCATAGCGGATCTCGTCTGTTGCCACGGTGTCATTCTCATTGATGACCGGAACCGTGCCCGCCTCAAGCAGTGTCTCAAGCGTGGCGCGGGCATTCAGCCAACGGCGGCGATTCTCTGTGTCGCCCAGAGTCAGCAGCGCTTGGCCGATGATGACGCCATGCGGTTCAAACGCGCCGCCGATTGCAGACATCAGCCGCAATTGGCCAATCGCAGCGGCGGCCTGTTTCTGGTCCAGACGGCTTGTGCCGGCACTGCCGAGGCTGGCTCGTCCCAGCGCAACGGCGCCGGAGGAAACGAGGATCACTTCCAGACCGCGCCGACGCAGGGTCACAATGTCTGCAGCCAGCTTCTCCAGCCAGGCATGGCGAGGGGTGCCCTTCTCCGCCACGAGGGCAGAACCGGTTTTCACCACAATACGCTTGGCAGAGGCAAAAGGCGTGTCAGTCATGAGGCGCAGCGATACACTGGTGCGGCAGATGCCGGAAGAGAAAATGAAGCCGTTGACAAGGCAGGCCATTGCCCGTCACGAGGATGGAAACAGAGAGGTTTTTCGCCATGCCCCAATTCGACATGATCCTTCTGACCCCCGCCCAGGCCCAGGGCGCCGATGTGCTGGAGCACACTGCTGGCTCGCCCGTGCGGGAAGGGGGCGGCGACGAGACCTATCGCTGCGGATCGTGCAAGACGAAGCTGCTGGTGAATGTCGCGCATCATGATGCCCATGGTGTCGTTGTGAAGTGCGGCAAGTGCGGACGGCTGAATACCGAACCGCACCACCATCACCACTAGAGCGGCGACCAGTTTTCATCTTCCGCGTCCGCCTCGGCCTCTTCCTCAGCGAGGATGCCGAGATGGCGCGAGATGGCTGACAGCGCCTGTTTGACGCCTTCGCCCGTTACGCCGGAGATGCGCAGCGGCTCTCCGTCATAGACGGTCTTGAGCTTGGCCATTTGCTCCTCGACCATTTCCGGCAGCAGCGCATCAATCTTGTTGAGCGCGACGATTTCCGGACGTTCGGCCAGTTCGGAATCATAGGCCTCCAGCTCGCCGCGAATCGTGCGGTAGGCACCGGCAACATCATCCTGTGTACAGTCGATCAGGTGCAGCAGCACCTTGCAGCGTTCGACATGGCCGAGGAAGCGGTGGCCAAGGCCTGCGCCATCGGCGGCGCCTTCGATCAGTCCGGGAATGTCCGCCAGCACGAATCGGCTGCCGGGGCCGAGATCAACCACGCCGAGGCCTGGGTTCAGGGTTGTGAACGGGTAGTCGGCAATCTTCGGGTTGGCGGCCGTCACGGCGCTCAGGAAAGTGGATTTGCCGGCATTCGGCAGGCCGACAAGCCCCGCATCGGCAATCAGCTTCAGGCGCAGCCAGATCCAGCGTTCCTCGCCTTCCTCGCCAGGATTGGCGCGGCGCGGAGCCTGGTTGGTGGAGGATTTGAAGCGCAGATTGCCCCAACCGCCATTGCCGCCTTCAGCCAGCAGCACGCGCTGGCCAATCTCGGTCAGATCCGCAATCAGGGTTTCCTGGTCTTCCTCGAAAATCTGCGTGCCGACCGGCAGTTTCAGAACGACATCCGCCCCGCCTGCACCGGTGCGCTGTTTGCCCATACCGTGGCCGCCGCGTTTGGCCTTGTAGTGCTGCTGGTAGCGATAGTCGATCAGCGTGTTGAGGCCTTCCACGGCCTCTGCCCAGACATCGCCGCCCCGGCCGCCATCGCCGCCATCGGGGCCGCCAAATTCGACATATTTCTCACGGCGAAACGAGACACAGCCGGCACCGCCGCCGCCTGACTTGATGTATACTTTGGCCTGGTCGAGGAATTTCATGTCTGTTCTCTTACGCGTTTCAGCCGATACGCGCCATGTCTACGTGATCAACGATTTCGCCCCGGCCCATGCAGAAGACGCGGCTGCGGTCTGCTTTCATGAAGTCGAGCTTTTCCAGTACGCGGCCTGAGGCCGGATTGTCCTGAAGGTATCCTGAGACAAAGGCTTTCTCACCCTGCTGCTTCAGCCAGCGGATGAGGGCGTCTGTCGCTTCCGTCATGAAGCCTTTGCCCCATTTGTTGGGTGACAGCCAATAGCCGATATTGAACGGCAGTGTAGCCTGTTCCCGCTGGCCGCTGGTCACACCGATCAGCTCGCCATGTTGGGTGATGGCAAAGGGGTGTTTGAGGTTGGCCTTGCGGTCCTTCTCATGAGAGGTGATCCAGGCGAGCGTCTGGCCGACATTCTGATGCGCCGGAATGCGCGCCACCATGCGGTAGATCCGCGGATCATTGACAAGATCCGTGATGGTGCCTGCGTCTTCTGGCTGAACGGGGCGCAGTATCAGCCTGTCAGTCCTGATTTCCGTACTCATGCCATGACTCCTCCTTGAAGCCGAAGCGGGCAGGGGAGGCAAAAATAAAGGGGAGACAGTGGCCTGCCTCCCCTTGGAAACTGATCGTCTGAAGCGATCCGGCCACGTTCCCGCGGCCGCGCTGTCAGCCGCTATTCTGCTGCGTCCGCGACCGGTACAATGTTTACGTAGAGACGGCCACCGGCCTTGCGCGTAAACTCAACCTTGCCTTCGGAAAGCGCAAAGAGGGTGTGATCGCGGCCCATGCCAACGCCTTTGCCCGGCCACTTTTGAGTGCCGCGCTGACGTACGATCACGTTGCCCGGAATCACATGCTCACCGCCAAATTTTTTGACGCCGAGAAACTTCGGGTTTGAGTCGCGGCCGTTACGGGACGAACCACCTGATTTCTTATGAGCCATGAGTTGCTCCTGATCCTTTAGCGCGGCTTGTATACAGCCTTATGCGTCCTTAGCCAATTCCTGAGCCTGGGCGACCCAGTCACCCTTCTCGAACTTACCTGCGATGCTCAGCTCTTCTTCGAGCTTGGCAATGTCAGCCTCGGTGAGGGCAGCGACTTGTGCGAAAGTCGTGATGCCAGCGCCGTTCAGCTTTTTCTCCATGGCCGGGCCAACGCCGGTCAGCTTTTTCAGATCGTCTGCACCGCTGGCAGCAGCCGGAGCCGCTTCAGCCTTTGCAGGCGCTTCCTTGGCCGGAGCAGCCTCAGCTTTCGGAGCCTCTTCCTTTTTAGGAGCGGCTTTTTTGGCGGGCTTTTTGCCGTCGGTGCTGATGCCGGTGATGGTGACGACCGTCAGGTGCTGACGGTGGCCTTTCGTGCGGCGATAGGTTTGGCGCTGACGCTTCTTGCGGATGATGACTTTATCACCGCGCGTCTGCTCAGATACTTCGCCGAAAACGGCTGCGCCGGACACTAGTGGGGCGCCAACGGTTACGTCGTCGCCACTGCCCACCATGAGCACGGAGTCAAAGGTGACATCCTTACCAGCTTCGGCATCCAGTTTTTCGACGGTGATCGTATCGCCTTCCGCGACCTTATACTGCTTACCGCCTGTTTTGATGACCGCGAACATGGGGTCTCGTCCTTCCGGAATGCTAATCGAAATGAATTGCGCGCGAAGCCGTCGCCGGTTCCGCGCTCGAAGCGGGGGGTAAACACCAAACAAGCCGCGCTGTCAAATATGATCTTCAGGCGTTTTCAGGTGCTTGCACATGGGCCTTATATTATATAGTGCAAGCAGCCGTCCACGGGCCCTGCGGAGAGGTGCTAGAGTGGTTGAATAGGCTAGTCTCGAAAACTAGTGA
>Ga0070726_10003880_pt1 | contig 12271 bp, 8 predicted proteins | sample tdAd471_FD_67275 | JGI IMG/M metagenome (GOLD analysis project Ga0070726, IMG submission 67275) | Marine sediment microbial communities from the Atlantic coast under amendment with organic carbon and nitrate - tdAd47.1 | ecosystem: Environmental > Aquatic > Marine > Coastal > Sediment | place...
TTTCAAATCAGATCAGCAGATGGATGCGGTGATCTTTGAAACAACTCAACCCTTTCTCTGACTTGTCTCTGTGTGCTCCGTGTGCTCTGTGGTGAAGTCTTTTCTTCCTCCCTAGCGTTGGGTATGCCTGAAACACCCCCAACCACCGGCACCACCCGTCTCCGCGTCCGTTATGTCGAGTGCGACCCGATGGGGGTGGCGCACCATTCGAGCTATCTCCCCTGGATGGAGATGGGACGCACGGAACTCTTGCGTGAGGTGGGGGAGAGCTACGCAGCCCTCGAGGCTGCGGGCGTGTTCCTCGTCGTGACCAAGCTCGAGCTGAAGTACCGACGCCCGATCCGGTACGACGATGTGATCGAGCTCCGCACGAGCGTATCGGGATCGACGAAGGTGAAGCTTATGCATTCGTATGAGCTGGTGCTGGTAGAGCGGGGCGGTGAGAAGCCCGACGGGTCGAAGGATCCGAGCGTGCCGATCGATGGTGTGTGCGCGATCGCGAGCACGGAGATCGCGTGCGTGGGTGAGGATGGGCGGCCGAGGGCGCTGCCGGAGTGGTTGGTGGGGGTATGAGTTACAACTGTAAAGAGTGCAGTTATGACCTGAGCGGCCTAACCACAGGTGAAACGATCGAATGCCCGGAGTGCGGCTGCGAATATGATCCGTCGGCGATGAAGCCATTCCCGTCAATCGGGTCGTACTTGAAAACCAACTCAGTTGACTGGTTCTTCGGCCTGCTTTGCATGTTGCCCATATCACTCGTGTTCACACTCATCCATCGCTTTGCCGGGTATCGCGTTTTCGGAGTCGCATTCGCGATATTCACCGTTGTGTTATTCTGGATCGCGATTCGGTCTCGAGTCCGTGTTGTTCGCTTGCAGGAGTTGTCTTTTACGGTGCCAAAGTACGCTGAGCGAGTGAGTGGATTGCTCATTTTTGCATGGTGCTTGGTGTATTGGGTTGTGGTGCTCTTGCCTTGGATCGTGTTGAGCTGAGGTTCGTCATCGTTGAGCATCCAACTCTCCTCCCCCGGGCTTCCGGGGGAGGTGTCACGACGAAGTCGTGACGGAGGGGGCGTATGAAGGATCCTTTGCGAGTTTTCTGCGTTTTACCTGTTCATCCGCGACCGATTGAATGCGCAGGAGCACGCCTTCCAAATGATCGCGAACATCGGTGGCCATGAATCGTACGACTCGGATACCTTGCTCTTCCATCCACACGTTTCGTCGTTGGTCAGCGATCGGGTCGTGGTGCGATCCATCGACTTCAACCACGAGGCGGGCAGCGTGGCAATAGAAGTCCGCGATGTATGGTCCGATCGCGACCTGTTTGCGAAAGTGAAGCCCGTTGAGTTTCTTTGCTTTGATCGCAAGCCAGAGTCTGCACTCTGGTGGGGTGAGTGTCCTGCGGAGTTGCTTCGCTCGGGAGGTGGCGATGGCATCCGCTTGGATTTTCGATCGATATGTCTTTGGTTCGTCCATGGGAGACCCCCTCCGCCTCGCTGCGCTCGGCACCTCCCCCGGAGGCCCGGGGGAGGAGAGTGTTACATCAGCTGCTCAATCGCCTGAGAGACATTGCGGATCGGGATCAGTTCCATGTCCTTGATTTTCGGGAGCTTGTGCTTGCCTGGGTCGGGGATGAAGGCGTGGGTGTAGCCGAGTCTTGCGGATTCTCGTAGGCGCTGTTCGAGCTGGGTGGCGGGGCGGAGCTCGCCGCCGAGGCCGACTTCGCCGATGGCGATGGTGGTGGGGGGGAGTGAGCGTTTGTAGTGGGCGCCGGCGATGGCCAGTGCGAGGGCGAGGTCGCTGGCGGGTTCGATGATTTTGAGGCCGCCGACGGCGGAGGCGAAGACATCTCGGTCGGCGAGGCGGAGGCCGCCGTGTTGTTCGAGGACGGCGATGAGCATGGCGAGGCGATTGGAGTCGAGGCCGGATGACTTGCGTTTGGCGCTCCCGACGAAGCCCGTGGCGGTGAGTGCTTGGAGTTCGACCAGCACGCAGCGCGAGCCGTGCATGGCGGGGCAGACGACGGCTCCGGGGCGGTGCTCGTCGCCGCCCGAGATCGCGGCGACGGACATGCCGCCGGGGAGTTGCTGGAGCCCCTGGCCGGTCATCTCGAAGATGCCCAGTTCGAGCGTCGTGCCGAAGCGGTTCTTGATGGCGCGGACGATTCTCGCGGAGTGGTAGCGGTCGCCCTCGAAGTAGAGGACGGCGTCGACCATGTGCTCGAGCATACGCGGGCCGGCGAGGGTGCCTTCTTTGGTGACATGGCCGACGAGGACGATGGCGGTTCCGGTGGCCTTGGCGAAGTAGACGAGTTCGGAGCAGCATCGGCGGAGCTGGGTGACGGAGCCGGGAGCGGCTTCGAGGTCGGACTTGTAGATCATCTGGATGGAGTCGATGACGCAGACATCGGGCTTGAGTTTGCGGGCCTGCTCCATGATGCGGGCGAGGTTGGTGTCGCTGAGGACGAAGAGGTTGTCTGCGTCGGCGACGCCGAGGCGGGCGGCGCGCATCTGGACTTGCTGGGATGATTCCTCGGAGGAGACATAGAGGACCTTGCTGGTCCAGTCGGGGTCGGACTGGTTGAGTTTGACGGGTGCGGCCCATGCGCCGGCGGCCTGGAGGAGGAGGGTGGACTTGCCGATTCCGGGCTCGCCTCCGACGAGGACGACGGAGCCGGGGACGAGGCCTTTGGTTTGGTCGTTTTCTGTGCCGCCGAGTACGCGGTCGAGCTCGCCGATGTTGGTTGGCAATCGTCGGAGGGCGATGCTGTTGTCCATGACCTCGGTGATGGCGGTGGCGGTGGGTGTTTCGCCGGCGCCCTTGGCTTCGACGAAGCCGCCGCCGCCCCGGTGTGGGTCGGATTTGGATGATTTGTCGAACTGGGATTCCTCGAGCGCGTCCCATGTGCCGCAGTCTGGGCACTTGCCCATCCATCGGGAGTGGGTTGAGCCGCAGGATGTGCATACGAAGATGGTGCGGGTTTTGGCCATGGGTCGAGTATAGCCGAATCGGCGGTTTGGGTGGGTTGTGTTTGGGTTGATGTCGGGGCGATTCATCCCATTGCGCTATGATGATGGTCCCACGAACCCTCGATGGAACCCGCTGTGCCCAAGACTGACCCGACAAATACATCTGTGAAACCCAAACGCAAGCGCCGATGGGTGCGTCGGGTGGTGATTGCGCTGATCGCGATCCCGGTGATCTTCTTTGGGGTTGTTCTGATCGTGGGTCAGACGAGCGTGATCAAGAAGTTCGTGGAGCCCGCGCTGGAGTCGCAGCTGGGCGTTGATGTCGAGACCCGATCCATCAAGCTGGGCGCCGACGGCACGATCATCATCAGGGACGCGGTGTTCTCGACGGACACGATAGATCACAAGGCGGGCGAGCTGATCGAGATCGAGCGGGCGGTGATTCATGTGGATTGGGGCGCGATCGCACGCGGTCGTGGAGTGCAGATCCGATCGATCGTCATTGATGAGCCCACGCTCCGTGTGAGTCAGGATTCTGAGAGCGGGAAGCTGAATCTTGCTCAGCTTGATTTCAAGTCGGACGATGGTGGTGGCCCGACGCCGAACATCGAGCTACTGAATGGCATCATCGAGATCGGTGAGCATGACAGCGGTTCGTACACCATGCTGAAGCGGCTGTCGATGGAGGGTCGTATCGATCCGGCGGATGCGCAGGGTGTATCGAAGTTTGCGTTCATCGCGCTTCCGGTTGAGCCGGGCATCCGCGGCGTCATTTCCCCGCGTGATGGCGGGGTGATCAGTCTGAATGGTGAACTGACCCGGGGTGGTGTGAACGCACGGCTGGATGGGCTCCGCCTTCAGGATTGGCCTGGCGATTATGTGCCATCGCGATCGCGTGAGATCTATGAGCGTCTCGCGCTCCGCGGGGAGTTGGCGCCCACGACACTGACGATCGACGATCAGGGCGAGGTGGAGGTTGTCCTGACGCTTGACGGGGTGTCTTTGAATCTTCCGTTCAATGAGGACGGGTCGATGACGGGTGATGGGGATCTGCTCCGGATGCGCCAAACGAGGGGGCGTGTGGTGTTTGGATCGCGCGGGCTTCGTGCGGACCTTTCGGGGCTGATCGACGAGCTTGAGTATGGTGTCGAGCTTGATTACAAGGGTCTTGGTGCCCAGAGTGCTTTCGAGGCCGTGCTCTCGACGGAGTTCCGTCTGGACGAGCGGTTCAAGCCCGCCAAGTTTCTTCCTGAGAATGTGATTTCGAAGCTTGAGCGGTTCGAGAATCCGCGTGCGGATGTTGCGGCTCGTGTGCGTGTCCAGCGTGAGGAGGGGTCGCCCGTTCGGGTTTCGGGGCGTGCGAGACTGAGCAATGGGAGCGCGATCTATAAGAAGTTCCGTTACCCGTTCCATGATCTTGAAGGGTCTGTTTTGTTTGAGCCCGACAAGCTCGTGGTTGAAGGGATCACGGGGATTGGGCCGACCGGAGCGACACTCTCTGCGGAGGGGTTGTTCTCGCCGTTGGGCGAGCAGTCCGTTGTCACACTGAACCTTGAGGTGGACGGCGTACCGATCGATCAGCACCTGCTCGATGCGATGGATGACGATCAGCGAGAGCTGATATCCGCGTTGTTCAATCGTGAGGACTACGAGAACCTGCTGAGCGAGGGGTTGCTTTTGAGCGACGAAGAGCGGGCGTCGTTGATCGCGGATCGCGACGAGCTGCAGCGTCGTCTGGATACATGGGTCGATGCGATTGATGGCGATCAGGATGCGCGTGACTCGATCGCGGCGCAGATGTTTGCGATCGAGCGTGCGCTTCAGGTGCCGGAGTTTTCGTTCGGCGGGAGCGCGAATGTCGATGTGGTTCTTCGTCGGCATCCTGAGCGACCCGAGGATAATCGCTGGACGACTGATGTGGTCGTTGATCTTCCGCATGCGGGCATGGTCCCGGGGCATTTTCCCCTGCCGATCATCGCGCACGGGATCGAGATCACGATCACGGAAGAGAAGGTCGAGCTGACGGGCGGTGAGTACACCGGGATCGGCGGGGGCACGGCGACCGTCTCGGCGTTGATCGACCGCACCCGCCCGGACACAAAGCCCGTAGTGCGGATCAGCGCGAACGAGATCCCGATCGATCCGCGTCTGGTTTCGGCGATACCCGGCTATTACGAGGAGCAGAGCGAGAATCCTGACGATATTTCGCTGCGGCGTATTCTGGATCGTCTTCGTCTTGGCGGGGTTGTGGATTGCAACGCGGTCATTGGGCCGCGTTCGGACAATCGGATGGGGTTCGATGTTGAGGCGAGCATCCGCGATGGTTCGGCGCGTCCCATCTATCAGGGCCTTGACAATCCTGAGGATCCGTTGTCTGTCCAGATCGGTGCAGACCCGCTGGCGCTGGATGATCTCTACGGCACGGTGTATGTGACGGAAGAGCTCATCATTGTGGATCTTTCCGCGATGCTTTCGTCGCCGGAGCTTCCGCTTGCGCCGACGCCGGTGTCGGTGCTGACCCAGCTCACTCTTCCCGCGAAGTCTCGGGGGGATGACGGCATGCGTCGTTCTGATGGGTTGCTTCCGATCGAGTTTGGTCCGCCTGTTCCTGGGCCGGAGCTGTATGCCATCGCGCAGATCGATGGTCTTGATTTCGCGATGCCGCTGCATCATGCTGTTGCGGTGGTGTCGCCGAGGATCGCGCGGGATCTGCTGGCGTATGAAGAGGAGTTCAAGCCAGACGGGGTTATCGCGATCGATGCGCGCCTTGAAGGGATTGTCGGCGGTGCGATCTCGAGCACCTTTTCACTCAACCGTGTCGAGTCGCTCGAGTTTGATTATGACGGGATCCGCTACGGGCTGGGTGCATCATGGGGGCTCGCGGAGTTCAGACTCTCGCACGCGCCGTCCATCGGATTCGATGGTTTCCTGATCCCGATCAGTGCGGATGGTCGCGACGCGGGGACGCTCAATATTCACGGAGATGTTCCGCTTTCACGCCCGGGGCAGGTGGTCGAGATCGAATCTCCCTCGCCCGTGCAGGTGCGATACAACGACGCGACACTCGAGTCACCGCTTTCGCGTCTTGTCATCGATCGTTTCGGATCCGAGCGTGCGCAGGCGTGGGTGCGGGATAACCAGTTGCGTGGCGCCTTTGACCTCGATGTAACGCTGATCCCCTCGGCGGGCATGCACCGGATCCCGAGCGATGCGCCCTCGATGGGTGTGCTGCCCATGGGGATCCATGGCGAGCTGCTTCCCCAGACTTTGGCGCTGACGATGAATGATCGGGAGGCCCGTTTCGATTCCATCGAGGGCGAGCTTCTGTTCGATGGGTACGAGGGGCGATTCGATCGGATCCGAGCGACGAGCGAAGATTCTTCGATCTATGTCGATGGGCCGTGGAGTCTGCGAGCTGGCGAGGGGTTGGGCATGGACCTGCGTGTCGATGCGCGTGGGTCGTTGCTGGATGGTCCCGCCCGTGCGATCCTGCCCGAGCCGGTCAATCGTGTGATCGATCAGCTTGAGATTAGGGCCGAGGGCGGTGTTGCGATCGACGGGATGCGGATTCTTGTGGAGTCTTGGGGGACGCCCGATGGGGTGTACGACATCCGCGGGAGTGCTCAGATCAATCGTGGCAATGCGCTGATCGGGCTGCCCATTACGGAGATGAGCGGCGAGCTGGGCTTTGCCGTTCGGGGGACGAACGAGCTGCTCGGTTACGAGCTGGACCTTGAGGCGTCCAGACTCCGCGCTGGTCTGCTTCGCGTTTTCGATGCGAAGGTAGAGATCATCGGGGATGCGGCCAACCCGGGTGTCGTTCTGATCCCGGAGATCGTTGCGGGCATGCACGGCGGTCGGATCGCCGGGAGTGCTCAGGTCTTGCCGGGCAGGGACGATTTGCCCGCGCATTACTGGATGGACCTGCACGCCTCGGGTGTGCGGGCCGCCCCTGTGTTTGATGATCTGCTGCTTCCGCCGGAGGGTCTCGTGGGGCCGCCGTTGCCGGGGCAGACGGCCGTGCTTTCGGGCTGGTCCAAGGCGGATGATCTTTCCCGGGGTTCGCTGCTTGGTGATCTGACGCTGACTGGGCCGGTTGGTGTTCCCGATCGTCGCATCGGTCGCGGGACTGTCGAGATCAAGGGCGGGTCGGTGCTGGCGCTGCCGGGTCTTATTAATCTGATCGAGGCGAGCAACCTGTCGTTCCCGCTGGGCGCGACGATAGATCTGGCGGAGGCGGACTTCTTCATCGATGGCTCCACTCTTGCATTCGAGAAGCTCAGCGCCTCTTCCAAGCGGATCGAGATTCTGGGGTACGGAACCCTGAGCTGGCCTGCACGCGAGCTTGATCTGCGGTTCAGTTCCCGTGCTATTAACCCGATCCCGGTCATTTCCTCCCTGCTTGAATCGTTGCGCGATGAGCTGATCACGATCAGCGTGACCGGCACGGTTGAGGCCCCGGTGTACTCTGCGAATCAGTTCGGAGAGACCCGCCGGCTCGTGAACGCCCTTTTGGGCAAGCCCCTGAGCGAGCAGCAGCAGCGAATGCGCGAGGTGGAGTCTCAGGTTCAGCGCGATCGCAGGCGTGTTCGGAGCTCGACAAGCGATCGTGTGCATCGCCCGAGCGAACGCGAGCCGAGCGGCGAGACTTGGGATCCGCAGGCGCTGGTCCCTGCTGACGGGGATTGAGGGTGGGATTGCCCGAGGAGTTCGCATAGAGTTGAGTCGCGCGCAGATCACGGATCAGCCGCGTGAAAGGGAAGAAAGCACGCATATGGACAAAGAACACAACAGAGTCGAACTCGATCCGCCGAGCAGCACCCAGCCGGTTAATGAGACAGCTGCGCCCCCGGAGCAGCCCGAGGTTCGGCGTGCAGACGACGGCGAGGTTCAGGACCGGATCATCGAGTTGCTCGAGATGGTTGCCGGCAAGGCGGATGACTACGACACGAAGCTGGTGCGTGAGCTGATTACGGCGGCGCTCAAGCTCATTCCCGATGGACGCGACACGGGTGAGTTGAAGCTCATGACGGCGTCGATGAAGGAACTCCGCTACGCGTACCGCGTTTTTGCCCAGTATCCGGATTCGCACAAGGTGACGATTTTCGGGAGTGCCCGCACGCCTGAGGATCATCCTGACTATCGCGCCGCGGTGGATTTCTCGAAGATCATGGCCGAGGCGGGGTGGATGTCCATCACGGGCGCAGGCGATGGGATCATGAAGGCCGGGCACGAGGGCCCCGGGCGCGAAGCCAGCTTCGGTGTTGCGATCCGTCTCCCCTTCGAGACAACCGCGAACGAGCACATCATCGGCGATGAGAAGCTGATCAACTTCCGGTACTTCTTTACCCGCAAGCTCATGTTCCTTTCGCAGTGCGAAGCGGTCGTCTGTTTCCCCGGGGGGTTCGGGACGCTCGATGAGACATTCGAGACGCTGACGCTCGTTCAGACCGGGAAGGCGAGCATGGTGCCCATCGTCTTTGTCGATGGTGACTTCGATGGCGAGCACGGTTCATACTGGGAAGGGTGGGACCGGTATGTCCGCCAGCAGCTCGCGGATCGCGGGTGGATCAGCCCCGAGGATTTCCATCTGTACCACATCGCGAAGGACCCGCAGGATGCCGCGGATCACATCTTCAACTTCTATAAGAACTACCACTCTTCACGCTATGTCCGTGACGACCTGGTCATCCGTATCAAGCACCGGCTCCGCGATGAGGACATCGCGACGCTGAATGATGAGTTCGGGATTCTTGTCAAGTCTGGCACGATCCATCAGTGCGACGCGTACCCGCAGGAGCGCGATCACTTGTCGCTTCCCCGCATCGCGTTCACGCATACACGACACAAGTTCGGGCTCGTGCGGTCGCTGATCGATCGCATCAACTCGTTTGATCCCGCGGATGGGTAATGGATCTTGTCATCGCGTGATCCTTGTGTGCGGGCTTTCGCTCGCGTGTCTGCCCGCGCTCTGGGGGTGCAAGGTCGTCCGGAAGTGGTTCTCGCCCGCGGATGAGATCGAACTGAGCAGCATCGAAACCCTGGACGCGGATGAATCACTCGATCGTCAGGGGCTCGGCATCCGATTGCTCGTCGTGGACGACACCAACTACGACGCGCCGCGAGCGCTGCGGGCCTACCCGTCGTTGGGGGATGAGCGGGTCGCGTCGGCGTGGTCCCGTTGGGGGTTCCGCGCTGTCGAGGTGCCGGTCGGGGATATCGATCCGTTGCTCGCGGGGCTGCGCCCTGTGCAGCCGGTGAGTGTCCAGTTTCTTGGCGAGTTCGGGGAGTGGCGTCCGCTGGTGCGTTCTGGATCGATCCAGGAACAACGGGTCATGGTGGGCGATTCTCTTCGTGAAGTGGACGGCGGGCGTCCTCGGTTGATTGCGCGATCATGGACCGAGCCGGTTCTCGACGATCAGGGTGTAGACCGCCGGCTGCGGGTAGATCTGGGCATGCAGATCGAGTCCACGCGCGGCAGTTCGTTCGAGCTGATCCCCGAGCATCGCGAGCCGGTGCTTGATGATGCGGGGATGGTTATCGACGAGCTTCTGAGTTCGATCCACCTTGATGGGTCGCGTGCGATCGTGATCGTCGGTGAGGTACCGGGGAGGGATTGGGATAACCTGCCCGAGGTGCAGGGGCTTGCGGACATCGAGACGCAGGATCCGACGCTGGGCCCCAGTGCGGAGGACGAGGCCACGCCCGGTTCGGGCGGTGGAACGCCGCCCCCGATCAGCTCCGGTGGTTCGAGATCAACGATCGAGCCCAGCGCCCCGCGTACCCGCTCGCTGGGCGAGCTCATGCTCATGTCTCCCGGTTCGCGTGTCATGCGGGCGAACGAAACGCGCATCATCCCCAAGCGTGTGGTGATCGTTCTTGTTCCCGAGCTGCCCGAGCGTGCCCAAGCGGGCAATGAAGAGCGGGGTGCGAACTGATGGAAGTGTTTCTCCAGGTCCTCGCGCTGATTGGCGGTCTTGCGATTCTTATCGCGGGTGCCGATCTGCTTGTCCGTGGTGCGGCGCAGCTTGCGCGGGTCTTTGGCTTGTCTCCGTTTGCGATTGGTGTGACCGTCGTTGCGTTTGGCACCAGTGCTCCCGAGCTCTTCGCTTCCATCGGGTCTGCCCTGCAGAATGAAGATGAGCTCGCGATCGCCAATGTTGTGGGCTCGAATATCGCGAACATCCTGCTGATACTTGGCGCCGGCGCGATCATGGCACCGATCGCGATTCATCGCCGCGTTCGCCTGGTCGAACTGCCGATCATGCTGGGCATTTCTCTTGCTGCCGCGGCGCTGCTCAATGATTCTTCCCTGTCGCGGACCGACGGCATCATCCTGTTCGCCGGGCTCATCGCGTATGTGATCTTCATCGTCCGTACGCACAAGGTTGAGATCGAGCACGAGGGCGAGGAGGTCGTGACGCACCCCAAGTCCGCGTGGCTCGATGTGATGATGGTCGTGCTGGGCATCTTGGCGCTGGGTCTCGGCGCCAAGGCGTTGGTCTATGGGGCGACGGGCGTGGCGACGCGAATGGGTGTATCGAGCGGGGTTATCGGCATGACGGTGGTTGCGTTGGGCACCAGCTTGCCCGAGCTCGCCGCCACTGTCCGTGCCGCGGTTGGGAAATCGTCCGATATCGCGGTCGGCAATGTTGTGGGATCCAATATATTCAACCTGCTGAGTGTCCTCGGTGTGACGGCGATCGTTCATCCGCTCGCGATGCCCGATGCCCAGTTCAGGGGGATCTGGATCATGCTCGGCGTCAGCGTTGGTATGGTGATCCTGGCGCTGATAAAACCCGCGATGGGACGCCTGGTTGGCGGTGCTTTCCTGCTGCTGTATGCGGGCTACACGCTGTATGTGTTTATGGGGTGATACCTTGCTTGTGCGGGTTCTTTGGATCCCGCTGAACCCTTCGCAACATTCGCCCGATCTTCCAATGGGTCAGTCGTTTTGGTCCCGATGGGAGAGCTTTTTTCGTGCTACGCGTTCCGATATCACATGCCGAGGCGGGGATGGAGATCGCGATGCCGGTGCTTCACCCACGGAGCAACACGCGGTTGCTCTTGCGTCCGGGTGCTTTGCTTGAGAAGAGCACGATCGAGCGGTTGATCGAGCTTGGGCTTCCTGAGATCTGGATCAAGTACCCGAATATGGAGATGGTCGCGAAGTTCATCTCGCCCAAGATCCATACATCCCGGGCGCATGTCGCGTCACAGGTGGCGGCGGCTTTCGATACGGCCGGCAAGAACATGCACGCCCGGATGGACTTCCCGAGTTATTCTTCGGCGATGAGCACGCTGATGGCGCGTCTGATCGAGGATCCTGACGCTGCGCTGTTCATCGGCGAGATATCTGATACCGGTTCGCCAGCGATCCGGCACGGTGCCAATGTTGGGTTCCTGGCAATGCTGATGGGGCTGAAACTCGATTTCTACTTGCTCCGTGAGCGATCGCGTCTGAATCCTCGTCTCGCGAAGGATGTGACAAGCCTGGGCGTCGCGGCGATGCTGCACGACATCGGGATGACGCGTTTGCGTGCATCTGTCTTGAAGCGTTGGAGCGAGCATCACGACGACACAGACCCCGAATGGCGCAGGCATGTCCGGCTCGGATACCAGCTCATTCGTGGGCATGTGGAGCCGTCCGCTGCGGCCGCGGTTCTGCATCATCACCAGCGCTTTGATGGTTCGGGCTTTCCGACCAAGATCATCGATGGTGAGGAGCGCGGGCTTGAGGGGTCACAGATCCACATCTTCGCGCGGATTTTGATCGCGGCGGATCTGTACGATCGCATGGTTCATCCGGCGTACACGATCGGGGATTCCGAGGAAACGCGCCGGTCGCGTCCGCCGGTCTTCGCGCTCAACCGGATCATTCACGAGCCCTACAAGTCGTGGCTCGATCCGATCGTGCTGCAGGCGCTCATCGCCGTCTGCCCGGCCTATGCGCCCGGGAGCATCGTGCGATTGAGTGATGGTCGCCAGTGTGCCGTGATCGATTGGGATCCGAGAGACACTTGCCGCCCGACGGTCAGAGAGCTGACGCATTTCGAGGATGAAGAGCACGGCGAGGTCGTTGATCTTCGACGCAACACGCATCTGCACATCGTTGAGTGTGATGGCTTTGATGTCGGCTCATACAACTTCTATCCATGCCATGAGCACGCGTTCGACCTGCGTCAGATGGAGCGATCGCTTTCGAACGGCATCTATCGCATCGATCCTTCGCATCTGATCTCGTTCGAGACGGAGCGGGACGCGAATGTTGATGCCGAGGCGGACTCGGACAGCGAT
>Ga0070726_10003881_pt1 | contig 12268 bp, 13 predicted proteins | sample tdAd471_FD_67275 | JGI IMG/M metagenome (GOLD analysis project Ga0070726, IMG submission 67275) | Marine sediment microbial communities from the Atlantic coast under amendment with organic carbon and nitrate - tdAd47.1 | ecosystem: Environmental > Aquatic > Marine > Coastal > Sediment | place...
TACCATAAAATCATTTTTTATACATACCAAATTGTTGTGATATATTCAATTCCAGGTGGGCAGGTGATTATGTGATATCTATTCCGTATCTCGGTGCTGGCATTTGAAAAAATCATGGATGGAGAGGGCCGAACTGGTAATCATTTGGGATATGGCTCTTAAAAACGTAATAAAATCAAGTATCGGTTCAATATCCCACATAATGAAACGGTTCGATCTCGGAAAGCTGCTGGGGGGTGAGCGTTTTAAAACCCGATGCTTCAATCAAATCCTTGGCCCGCTCTATATCGTTAACATCTATAACAAAGACTGCATTTTTCCGACTTTCTATAACAAAGCCATAGCCATTTTCAATATTGATATTTTCGGTTGAAAGGGTCTGTAAAAGCTTATCAAGCCCCCCCGGACGATCCTCGATCAGCACGGCAATAATTTCTTTCAGTTCCACCGGAATGCCTTCTTTGGTGAGTGCTTTTTGGCCCTGTTTGGGATCGTTTACAATAAGATTGATGAATCCCGAATCGCCGAAAGAAGATATCGTGGCTGATCGAATATTAATATTTTTTCGTGCAAGAGTTGACGTTATTTGAGCGAGGACACCGGGTTTGTTTTCTACCGGTATTGTAAGTTGATGGGCTTTCATGACTTTTTTTATTTTCCTATCCGTCGATAATCACGGGTTGTTTTGTGTTTAAAATAAAGAGTTTTTCTCTAAAAATATAGAAAAACAATCTAAATGTGTCAATACAATTCGAGGTAAGAAATGTAATGTTGACGGAAGAGGGCAAACCGGATATTGATAAAACTCGACCCATCATTTATAGCCCTGAAGCACAAAAATTCAACGGTATCGGTGAATTTTTCGAGTTTTCCTGTGAACACTGAGAGATGACCGCCCAATGATGAAGAAGATCATTATACTTATTATACTTCTACCCTGCCTGGCCATTGCCGGAGACCTTCCCACGGCGGATTCTGTTTTGGTTAAAAAACATGAGAAGCGGTTGTACCTTATAAAAAACAAAACGCCGTTTAAGATATATCGGATCGCATTGGGAGCAAATTCAAAAGGACCCAAAAGACGGGCAGGCGATGAACGGACGCCGGAAGGAACATACATACTTGATTATAAAAATTCCGATAGTGATTTCTACAAATCCATACATATATCTTATCCAAACGACCAAGACATCAAAAGAGCCAAAGAAATGGGCGCTGCTCCGGGTGGAGATATCATGATACATGGCCAAAAAAATGGCTCTAAAAATTTTGGCAGTATCCATCGGTACGTTAACTGGACGGACGGGTGTATTGCGGTTACAAATACCGAGATGGATGAGATCTGGACGTTTGTAGACGTCGGCACACCCATAACGATTGAACCCTAAAATACTTCAGCGTCCCTCCAGTCCTTTTTCAAGACCTTTGAAAAACGCCCCCTTTTGTCCAATCCCTGCCTTGGTCTTGAACAAAATTAAACATTTTTCAAAGGTCTCTTTTTAACGGTTGCATCCATTGATTTTACGTTAAAATTTTTTTCCGGCCGTCTGCACTTTATTGAAGTTTCTCAAAATTAAGGATGCGAAACTTGAGATAGGAATTTTAGCCTTTCGTTTATTAGATCTCGTCCCGCTTTCAGAGGGGCGGGAGTTCCCTAAAATCGTTACACGATTTTATTTTGCGTTGATCTTGGCCGCCATCTTGGCATTGAATTTAGCAGCATCGATGATGAACCTGTCGTGGGTTCCTTCAGATATCTTATCAATGCCGTCATCGGCAACAATTGAAAAGACAAGTTTCCGGCCTTCCACTTCTTCTAATTTAACATTTACCGTCACAGTCAAGCCAGGGGGGGAAGCAGCGATATGATTTAATTTTACATCAATGCCGACTGTTTGCTCACGGGGCCAGTCTATATGAGGATTGATGGCCTGGATACATGTCCATTCAAACAAGCCCACCATAAACCCGGTAGCTAAAACTTTCGGCATGGCTTGAAACTCGGGTGATTCAGGATAAAGATGAGATACGGTTTTGTTTTCTGGAACCTTGAATTTAAATGTATAGGTTAAACCAGGTTGCAAAGAATTTTTCATGATTCACCTCCATGGGTAGATTTTTTATTGCTCATCGTCAGTATTTCTGTTAATTCTATATTAGTCAAATTAATTGTTTTAATGAATCTAATTAGTGAAACTTATTTTAAATGGAATGGCAACAGATCCTAGGGTTTTACCATGTGGCGAAGCTGGGCAGCTTTACCAAAGCTGCCAACGCCACATTCCGGACCCAGTCGGCAATCAGTCAACAGATTAAAAATCTTGAAGAAGAATTAGGGTGTCAGCTCTTTGAAAGGATCGGCAAGCGCAAATTGCGCCTGACTTCTGCCGGCAACAGGTTTTTTAAATTTTCAGAGACAATTCTGGAAAGACACTCCTCCCTTATTGAGGAACTCAATGAGATGAAGGGGCACCAAAAAGGTCGTTTGAGAGTGGCCGCACCTTTCACAACGCTCTTCCACTTGTTCCCGCTCTCGCTTAAGCATTATATCAAACAATTTCCTAATGTCGAACTGACCATCCTCGATCGATCACAGCAGGATATTCTTGGTCTTATCAAAAATGGAGATGTCGATTTTGGGTTCGTGTTGGAATCCATTGTTCCAAAAGATCTTACGGCACTTCGTTGGAAGAAGGTCGGAACCGTTGTTATCACACCTGTCGGCCACCCCTTGGCCAAAGCGAAAAGGGTTACACTGAAACAAATTGGAAAATATCCACTGATTCTACCCCCTGTGAATTTAAAATACCGCAGCAGTTTAGAAGAGAGGTTTCAAAAGCTGGGTATTGACTATCACATCGTCATGGAATCTTCTAACGTCGAATTAAGTTCCCTGTATGTCGAGATGGGACTCGGCATATCTTTTGCTACGGTGGTGAAGGACTTGCCGGAATTGAAAAAAAGAAAGTTGGAGTTTTTACCAATGGACCATTTATTTAAACCAGATTATATAGTGGTGGTTATGAGAAAGGATAAAACCCTGATTTCATACAAGAACGCCTTTGTTAAAATCCTGTTTGGGGAAGCGTTCTCGAATCGCTTTACATTAATTGAGTCGTCTTAATAGCTTTCTTGCAGTTGTAAATCCTTCTAAAACAGTCAAATACATCAAAGTTGTCTAAATTCTTTTTATTTAGAAATTGGGGTAAAACCTTGTGGAATGGATTTTTCATAGAGGAAGACGAAATTCTTTATCAGGCAGGCAGATAATTTTCGCTAATTTTGAAAAAAGATTCTATTTGTTCGCGTTCCCATTTATCATCTCGTCCCAACTCCTTGGCCATTAGCGATGATACCCTGGGAGCCATTTCTCTCGCCGCGCGGGCATTTAGCTGAAGACTGCGAGTTCGTCGGGCAAGGAAATCATCAACGGTGCGCGCCGCTTCGAATCGAACCGCCCAAATGACTTCCCCGACACGGGCTCGCAGTGCTGGATGTAGTTTTTCTTTGTATACCGGATCCAAACGAATAAGGTCTTGAAGAGCAGGTGCATCGGACCCGTAAAATGCATATTCCTTAAATTTTTCAGGCGTTTTGTGATAACCGTGTATGTTGAGCGTTTTGGTTTCACAGGGCTTTGATTCGAGACCGGCTAAAGAGAGCGCATGATTGACGCAGAGTTTCGCCATCAGTCGATAGGTGGTCCATTTTCCGCCCGCTATGGTGAGTAGGCCTGAATTGGAGAAATGGATGATGTGTTCACGCGACAATTCAGCGGTGTTCATTTTGTTGCCGGCTTTGATGAGGGGACGTATCCCCGTAAACACACTTAGAATGTCTTCCCTTGTGGGATCTTTCTCCAGATACGCACCCGCGGTTTCCATGACAAAGTCGATTTCATCGGCCGTAGGACGAGGCTCGAGTTCGGTTTCAAAGATCGGAGTGTCGGTGGTACCCACAAGTGTAGCACCGAGATAAGGAATAGCAAACATCACGCGACCGTCCTTGGTGTGAGGCACCATTATGGCGGACTCACCCGGCAGGAAGGACTTGTCGAAGACCAAATGAATGCCCTGGCTGGGGGAAATCATTGGTAATGAACCCGGATCATCCATCTGTCGGATACGATCCGTAAACGGGCCGGTTGCGTTAATGATCACCTTGGCTTTCAACTCATGCTCAGTACCGGCCTCAACATCTTCGAAAATTACACCGTTTAAAAACCCACCGCTGTCCCTGGTTAAAGCGATCACACGGGCATAGTTCAGTAAAGTAGCGCCTTGATGCGATGCGGTACGGGCGAGGTTTATGAGAAGCCGGGCGTCGTCAAACTGGCCGTCGTAGTATACGATTCCACCCCGTAGACCATCCTGCTCGATATTAGGGATTCGTTTCAATGTCTCGTCTTTGGAGAGAATCTTGGACGGACCGAAACCGTAGCGGCCAGCCAGCAAGTCATAGATCTTGAGTCCAATACCGTAGAAAGGTGCTTCCCACCAGTCGTAGTTGGGAACTATAAAGGCCAGGTCATGCACCAGATGGGGCGCATTGTTACGCAGGATCCCGCGCTCCCTCAGTGCCTCCATGACCAAGGCGACGTTCCCTTGCTGAAGATAGCGAACACCGCCGTGTATGAGCTTGGTACTGCGGGAGGATGTTCCCTTCCCAAAATCGCTTTGCTCCAAGAGCAGAATATCGTATCCTCGTGAAGCGGCGTCCACCGCGACACCGACACCTGTGGCCCCTCCACCGATAACCAGCATGTCCCATGGTTCGGTTCTATCCGAGATCCTGCCCAGCATTTCTTCACGATTCATTTTCAGCTCCTTTGTTTCATCCACATCCTGATATAATATAACAGTTTCGATAAACTGTCCAACGAAGGGCATTCAGATCCATCCGATGGCAGCTTTGTCTTCTTTGTATTTAAAAACCCTCTCCGGATAGTTGGTAAAGACGCCGTCGACCCCGAGTTCGCTCATCTTTTCTATATCCTCCGGATGATTGACGGTAAACACGAATACCCGGAGGCCTCGGGAGTGAGCGTCATCCACAAATCTTCGGTCAATGAATTCAAGGGAGAGATGAACCGAATAGGCTCCAAGGGATACTGCAAATGCCGCATCATCCACGGGGAGGCCAACTATCATAGCGCCAAGTTTGATTCGGGGGTCTAACTGATGAACCTGTGCAAGCTGACGATGATCAAACGACGATATGAGTATCAGATCATCATTCCAACCCACGTCTCTCATCTTGGAGATAAATTCTACGACCGGTCGAGCGGTGCCGGGTCCTTTTAATTCGATATTGACTCCGGCTCGGAAATGAATGACTTCAAATACTTCCCTAAGGGTCGGAATCTTCTCACCATCACCAGCGTCCAGGGACCGTAAATTGGTGAACTTCTGTTCAAGCAAATATCCTGTGCCGTTGGTGGTACGTTCGAGTCGACTGTCATGAAAAACGACGAGTTGTCCGTCAACGTAGTAGGCATCAATTTCCAAACAAGGTACACCGAACTCGAGTGCCTTGCGAATTGACGCAAGGGTGTTTTCCGGCGCATGTCCCATAGCGCCTCGATGTCCAATGCAAAGTAGGTTTTTAGTGTCCATCTTAATTTGCTCAACATGTCTCAATATTTAAGAGGCATAACATTCGCCGTTAAACAGAAATTTTCTTTTTCTCGCGGTTTCATCTGAACAACCCAATACACCAGTTTTTCTTTCGATACAATAAAATCTGATTGTTTACATTCGCCGGAATACCCTGTCCCGCTTTTAGCAGGGAAGCAGAGATGGAAATGTAGGAGGGGACATCCATTAAAATGTTGGATTAAAACCTGTTAAGATTGTTTTATAGAGATCCTGAATAGTGGGGGCATGTCTTCATTTTTGTCTTACTTTCGGTTTTGGTTGTCATGCGCAAAATTCATACAAGATTTAAAAATCCAATTAAAACAACAGAAAACAGTATAGATCTCAATTGTTTATATGGACAAATATATTATCGTTAATTTATCGTTATGACTTGGTATATGATTTTACCTTATAGAATTTTACCGGCCTGCTGCTCTGAACCGAGTTGCTGAGAATTTAGGGTGCGAAACTTGAGTGTAATAGAAATAAATATTGAAGATGTCTATTTTTACGATTATTTAGGGTGGTATTTTTCAAGATAGGCATGTCTTTCTTCTTTGGATTTTTCAGATAGATTCTGGCATTTTTTGTAAAACGCTTTTAGGTCATAATTGAAGGCTTTAAGAAGCTCTAAAAATGCCGGTACAAGGTCATTATAGGTGGACACAGATATCAATTTTGCATTATTCAACTTTCGATTTATCCACAAATCATAACCTGAATACCCGCCCCAATGCTGTTTCAACAGCCGGTATTCATCCTTTAACGTTTCAAAAACAGCTGCCTTGGCATGTCGTTTTTCGGGTGTGGGTAAATCCTTGGCATACAACGCTTTAAGCTCTTTACGATATTTCATCACCAGCTCGATAAACTGCCGCCGGCGTCGGTAATATGTTTTGTGATCTTCAGAGGCTTTCAGATTGTCTCTTGTTGCCAGCCAACGTCGCAAACTTTCCTGCTCAACTGCGATTGCAAAACTTTCATTAAAGGTGGTATCGTCCGCTATATAGAGAAGGTGATGGGACAGTTCGTGAAAGATCAGTGCCGCCAGTCTAATATCACTGCGATAAATGAAGGTGCTGAAAACCGGGTCATCCAACCAACCCAAAGTTGAATAGGCTGCAACCCCCCCAATGTAGACATCATATCCCTGCGCTTCTAGTTGATGACCATAATCGAAAGCATCTTTTTTTGAAAAATAACCTCGGTATATCGCACAACCGATAATCGGATAGCACCAGGTTTTAGGCGCAAAAGAGAACTCCGGTGTCGCCCACATATTCCAGCCGGCAAAGGGTCGTTCCAGTTCTACGAAACTGAGATACTGATCCTTAACCGGCAGAAAAAGTTCATCCTTTGCAAATGTCCGGATGTCCAAGACCAGTTTGAGCTTTTCTTTCAGTTTTTCGGACGTATCGGGGTCGTCTAGAAGCTTATGGATCGGCTGCTTTTTGTTGAGAATAGCGATTTGGCCGGATATCAGCTGCTTATAATATCCTATCGACTCACAACCTGTTAGCGCTGCCACCAGAAGCACGCCAATAATAATTTGAATCCAAATTGATTTTAATAACATAATAATTTAATGCAATAGATGGTGAATGATGAGTCCTCTCATTTCATTCCATGCATCTTTTCCAATGGATGATTCATCAATGATCAGATGATGCATTTTTTCTTTTGCACCCGTTGTGCTCTTTTTTACTGGGTGCAGTCGCCATTGATGCAGTCCCCCATTTTTTATGATGCGCTGTAATCTTCGATACGAAACCAATTCATCTCGCGTGTCTATAAAGATGAGGGTTGGCACGTTCAGCTTTTGGGCCATGTTTTTATTAAAATGTTCGATGGCTTCAAACAGAGCATTATACCCTGCCACGGATGTTCCCTTATTGGAGCAATACGACTTTATAAGAAAACTTGGTATCACCAGTCTCGGAAACGGGGAGAGTAATTTTGCTAAATAATAAATTTTATAAATATTCAGTGCCGGTGCCAAAAGGACCATCCGGTTAAAATAAATATCCGGATATGAAGCAAACAGAGTAGCTCCCATGAGCCCGCCCATTGAAAAACCGATCAAGAACAAGGGAACTTGTTTTTCACGACTCCTGTTCCCGGCAAGACTATACGCTCGATGTGCTTCTTTGATCCACAATTGATACGAAACCGTTTTAAAGGTTTCCATCCGAGCTTTACTGCCATCGACGTTCGCCTTTTGAGCATAATTTTTTCCATGTCCGCGCAACGACAAATTCAAAACATCAATGCAAGAATGGGTGAGCAGGGCAATAATGGATTCCATTTTGTCGGGCCGCAAATTAAGCCCATGAATGACCAGGGCCACACCGTTTGTTCTATCCGGATGTATCGATTTGATCCACTCAATGCAATCCTCATTGGATAGTATCTCTTGAGAATCGGGAGGTGGTGTCAAACCTTTTTGGTTCTCATTCATGAAAACATTGAAGTAATTGATATATTGCCTCGCTGCCAAAAGTTAGCGCCTCAACCGGAATGCGCTCATCTGCGGCGTGTATCAGTCTGGCAAAGTCTAAACTTTTCGGCAATTGCATGGGTATAAAACCATATGTCTGAATGCCGATTTTTGAAAAAAACCGTGCATCGGACGATGCGCTAAGTATATACGGAACGGGGATGCCATCCGGATCCAGGGTGTGCAATACGGCTGCCAATGTATTAAACAATCCCATATCCGGTTCAAGGGGACCGGGATCATAGCGGATGACCTCAAGTTCGATATCGTCATCGATAATTTCTTTTATTTCTCCTATTATGTTTTCCGGTACACAGCCGGGCAGCAGACGACCATCCAGCATAACCTCAATTTCACTTGGCAACATATTGACTTTATCTCCTCCCCGCACAATGGTGGCATTTACCGTGTTGCGAAACATGGGGGTAAAATTTCTTCCCTTTTCCCCAAGCAGTTTTAACACCCTGTCTGTGAACAAAGGATTCAGCAATTGCCGCATCACCATCCTGCCGGGGAACGGTAAAGCAGCGGCCATTTGTTCAACCAAGGTTCGGACAACAGGGGTAATATGTACGGGTAAATATTTTTTTTCAAGCTGATTCAGCATTCTTGCAAGCTTTGCCATTGCACCGTTTTTCATGACCAAGGCGCCGTGACCGGACCGGCTTCGGACGGTGGCCTTAATACTGCAAACCTGCTTCTGGATGACTTCTATTGGGAAGAACTTTTTTCCCTTTAAATAAAATGAAAAACCGCCAAATTCACTGATCGCATATTGAATCCCCTTAAAATAATCTGCGTGATTTTCCACCAGGAATTTAGCGCCTAAATTGCCTCCGGCTTCCTCATCGCTCATCATACACAAAACAACATCGCCCGGAAGAGAGGTGTTTTCATTTTTCGCACGAAGAAAGGCGCAAAGCATCATCGCAACGGCGCCCTTCATATCCAATGTGCCGCGGCCCCATAAAAACCCGTCGACGATTCTTCCGTCAAATGGCGGGTATTGCCAGACCTGGCCGGCCGTGGTCACCACATCCACGTGGCCGTATAACAGCAACGGCGGTGCCTTGCCGTTTCCTTTTAAGCGGCAAATCAGATTGGGTCGCGCCGGGTCCTGGCACAGTATCCTGGTATCGATGCCGGCAGATTGGATCAATCGATTTATGTAATCGATACATTCCGCCTCTTTTCCAGGAGGGTTGGTCGTATCAAAACGGATCAAGTCTTGAAGAATCTCGGTCGGTTGTCGGTAACGATTCGAATTCGCATTCACTGTTATTTCTTTCGATTAAAACCAAACGTGTGTCATCAATCATGTTTTAAAGAAATGTTGTCAGGATTCGGATTAGACTCAATAAATATATGATTTATAAGGAAAATATAAAATAAACATTACAGAAGACATACCTATAAGTCAAGATCGTTATGTAGAAAGTATTTTGTGCTTCTATACAGGAGAAAGCGTTCTGTTAATAATAAAAGGGATAAGGCATGAAAAAGAAGCAGGTCTTCATTTTTGACGGATTTCGGTGTAACGTGAAGAATGAAGACCTGGTCTTGAGGTCGTCATTTTGGTAAAAAATGAAAATCTACGTTTATAATTCCTCAAGCATACTTGCGTTATATGGAATATTCTTCACAATCCGAAAAACTTTTTGAACACGATATGCTGCCAATCAAAAGTTCCTGTAATTGAGCTAACATCTCACAGCAACTCGAACACTCGGGGAGACTGCTTTGGATGGGGCATTCTCTGCAAGGACTCTTTGTGATGTAACCAATGTCGATATCAAACCGGTTTTCCCTTAGGCTTTGTTCTTCCATATGATCCTCCTTTTGGTTTTGGTTATCATATGCAAAAATCATACAAGATTTAAGATGCCAATTAAAAAAAACAGTAAATAGTATAGAAATCAATTATATATACAGAAAAAACGAATCACGAACCAAACTTATTTGGTCATATTTGGTCATATTCTGACAATATCTTGACGGATTTTGCCGGATTTGGGCAAGTTTAGGAGGAAAAAAGGACTATCCGTGAAGGGGCTGTTGTTAACATTACTAAGGGTGACCTAAGCTGAGCGTTTCAAATAGTGACAGGGCTATAAAAAAGTATTAATTATAAATAAATATACATTGCTAAAGTCGCTAATGGGTCTCATCTAATCGGTGGATTTAATTAAGCAAAAAATTGTCACCATTTGAAACCCTTCGGGCTTGCCGAATTTACCGAATCTGCTGCGTTATGAGACATTTGCAGTAGTAGACTACGGCTGCATGTCTCATGCCTTGCATCTTCGGCAAACTCGACAATCGCTCAATTTAGGTGTAAGTTTATTCTTGTGAACCCCGAAGGTTTTAATTGATACTGTCTATTGTATCCCGTGCCGCAAAGCGATCTTTTCAAACATTCTTACAAGGCCTACAGCAAGGGCATAAATGGATTCAATATTGAGGTTGTCTTCCGCTGTTGAATCGAAAAATATGTTAAGACTGGATTCGAGTCCGTCTTCCGGCTTCCAATAGCAAATCAGGATCGGCACTTTTGGCAAAGGATGCAAGACAAGTGAGATATCAGAAGCGTAATGATTTTCCGCCGGCTTTCCGTTGAAAAGATGAATCATGTCCTCAAAAAGATCCGTATAGGTATCAGCGACTTTCTTTAAGGGTTTTTCACATCTCTGTCCAAAAAGCCGATACCAAGTCTTCCCGCCTTCCAACTCCCTGAATGGAAGCCATTTTCCTGAAACAGGGGTTTTTGTACTATCTATGATATAGTTGAGTACGGGAACCATTATCCATGAATGGACATGGATGTCGGTGGTAATGTTCCCCTTTGAATCAAGACTAAAGTCTTTGCCGAGGATCTTGATCGTTAATTTACCGTTAGAAAACCTTGCTCCTAATCTCTGCGCTGATGCAGCTATATCTATTGTGGTGATTTTTCTTTTCAACTGCTCCACTGATTCGTCCATTTCCTGTTCAGGAGTCGTCTTTTTTTCGGTTTTGCCGCCAAATCGCTCAATTATATCGCTTTCAAGACGAGGGCATTCATCTAGTTGTTTTTGACCCTTGAATACTGCGACAGAAAAAGCCAGGCATGTTTTTTCGTTACATTTCCTGCAATTTGATTTTTCAAGCAACTTGAATATTTCCATGGGATTATTGGGTTGAGGCACGTGGTTTTCCTCCTTTTTCATTTTATAATACGAGACAATAATAATTCGGGCCGATAAGGCCTCAATCCATGCCTTTTTTCTGCACTAAACAAATTTTAAGCACATAATTGAATAAAAAACATCGCCCATTTGGGGGGTATCATTCATTTTTTTAAATTTTTTATGGAAAATCATACAATTCTGCTGCGAGTTTTCCAGGCAGCCTCCAAGGTGGTATTAAAACCTCAATGGAGGTTAAATCAGCAATGGTTTCAACTACTTTTTACCGTCCTTGATAATTTCGCCAAGTAAATTATCCACGATAACCGGGCTATGGAAATGTGGGAGAATAAATTAAGATTTTTTAAGATATAATTGCCCAAATCAATCTCTGCCCCTTTCGCCGGTTTCAATTTTGATCAGTTCGCCATTTTGGAAGTACAGATATCGTATGAACTTATTGGCACCTATATTATAAGTCCAGCGCTCCATCCGGATCGGTTTTTCGATTCGTTTGGGGGCTATATATCGCTCGGTTTTGTAATCGTATATTTGCGAAATAGTACTGTTATGATCCTCTTCCCATTGATCACGTTTATCCGGATGATCACACTTGTCCAACACCTCTGCTTTGGTATCTCCTATGGATACTAGGCGGCCTTGACACCTCAGATATGAATCCGCCGCAACATCGTTTTGGAACAATAAAACACAAATAAGTGAAAGAAATAATGATATTCCTTGTAACCTCTTATGCTTGATTGCCGATTTATTCATCTTCTCAATTTAAGCACCAATGAGCTATTTTCAAGCAAACAAGACTAGAACCTATCTCAAAAATAAGATTAGGGTTCAGGGCAAGGCGCGAAACGGTGAGAAAGCGGAGCATACACGTAGTATGTGAGCATTTTGATCCGTTTCGCAACGCTGCCATGGGCACTTAGATTTTTTTTGAGATAGGTTCTAGT
>Ga0070726_10003882_pt1 | contig 12262 bp, 9 predicted proteins | sample tdAd471_FD_67275 | JGI IMG/M metagenome (GOLD analysis project Ga0070726, IMG submission 67275) | Marine sediment microbial communities from the Atlantic coast under amendment with organic carbon and nitrate - tdAd47.1 | ecosystem: Environmental > Aquatic > Marine > Coastal > Sediment | place...
AGCAGCGCTATCGCTGAAAAAAATAACGCAGTATAGCGCCAAAAGATCATATGCAAAATCGGGAAGTTATTTTTTGATCATTACTAAATACCCCTTTGAGACTTAAATGGGGTTATTTTTAATAAAAATCCTTCTACATTTGCAGTTCAATTTTAGCCATGAGAATACCTCTATCTGAGCGCTGGTTGGTGATAGGAGCCTTTGCCGTCGTCTACCTTATTTGGGGCTCTACCTATCTGGTGAATTATTGGGCCATACAAGCCATTCCGCCGTTCTTGATGAGTGGAACTCGTTTTCTGACCGCTGGCTTGATACTGTTCATGTGTTGTCATAAGTACAATTACGGGTGAGTGGAAAGAATTTGATCCTCAGGAGCTGGATTGGCAGATTGGTCTCTCCTGGATTTATCTCGTTTTGTTAGGGTCACTCTTAGCTTTCTCTGCATTTAACTATCTACTAACAAAGGTTTCTCCGGCAAAAGTGGCCACTTCTACCTATGTCAATCCAGTAGTTGCCCTTCTGCTTGGCTGGGCCTTTAGGGCCGAAATCATATCTACCCAAAGTATCTTAGCAGCTGGAATTTTACTATCTGGCGTAGTTTTTATCAACAGCCAATGAATAAAATTGCCTATTTTTGCCAAACTTTTAACTAATTAGTGATATTTTAGGGGCTCAGAGCATGTTTTACTCGAATCCCCTCAAATTTTTTTTTACACTGTGACTTATGGGAGTTATCATATCCTTATTAAATCATAAAGGAGGAGTAGGAAAAACTACAAGCGCCATTAATATTGGTGCAGGTTTAGCCGAATTGGGAAAAACAGCCTTATTGATTGACCTCGATCCACAAGCCAATTTGACGCTATCTTTGGGCTTGCCGCGTTCTCAGCAAACCATTTATCAAGCTTTGCGTGGTGAATCCCCTCTGGTACCCGTCAATGTCAAGGATCGATTAGATGTCGTTATTGCTACCCTGGATTTGTCTGGTGCTGAAATGGAATTGATCAATGAAGCGGGACGAGAATTTATCCTTAGGGAATTGCTAGATCCGGTAAGAGTAAAGTACGATTATATCATTATCGACTGTCCCCCCTCACTAGGTTTGCTTACCTTAAATGCGCTAACCAGTAGTGATATGGTAATCATTCCACTACAAACCGAGTTTTTGGCCATGCAGGGACTCGCCAAAATCAAGCAGGTCATACAAAAGGTAAAACTAAGACTCAATAAGAAATTGATTATTGGTGGTGTATTAGCGACCATGTACGATAGCAGAAAGGTTTTGAACCGAGATGTGATCGAAACCATTCAGAAGTACTTCGGAAAGCTCGTTTTCCAAACGCGAATTCGCGACAATGTAGCTTTAGCCGAAGCCCCCGCTCAGCGCAAAGATATTTTTGCCTACAATAAAAACAGCCCAGGGGCAAAAGATTACTTGGCGCTATGTAAAGAATTGGAAACCCGTGTAGCAGAAGCACCTGTTGTTTAATATTTAAACTCTTTTTCCATTGGCTAAGAAAAAATTCACCGAAGGACTGGAAAGCTTGTTCATGGACACAGCTGAACCCCAGCAAATGGGAGGGGGAAAGACTGTCTTGGATAAAAGGAAAAATACTTCTGCTGAATCCACTTCATCGAATAGCAAATTTACCGCTGACCTTCAGTCTTTCTTGACCGAAGCCTTTGAAGATGCCTTCGAAGAACAACTGACTAGCGGTAAAAACCCGAAAAAGAAAAAAAGTAAGGGAGGAGCGCTAAGCGGGCTAGATATTCTCATCCGAAATACCACTGATCCGAAACAGCAAATAGAAATAGAAGAATATGCGCCTCGCCGTATTACCTTAACCTTAGATGACCAACACTTGGTCAAATTGCGAGAAATCGCTAAAAAACGGAAGACCTACCTCAAGGAAATGATAAAAGAAATCGTAGCCGATTACTTACAGCGACATTAAGAACATCAACTGGTTTAAATGCTAGTAATTGGTCTGCAAATGCCCGCACTTCATTAATTCGCCATTCCACAAAATTAGAGAAGAGCTGTGATGCGTTTGCTCTATGATCACTCCCCTTAGCAGAGCATTTCCACATTTAATCGATATTTTGAAGGATTTCATCAAATCTTTTTTCGTTCAAGGCGATTTAAGCCGTACTTGCAGTCGTTCTTAAAAGAAGAAATTTTAACATTCTGATAACGGATGTCAAGCAACTTTAGTCATTTTTAAGCGTCCTTACTATAAAATTACCCTCAATCAATAGCTTACCGAACTAGTCATCGAAAAACTCCTTTCTCTGAAAAATAAATATTCAGGGAAACACAACACATTAAGGATATTAAATCATCTGATTGTTAATAAAAACCCGTGCTGTTATGAAACGATTTCACTGGCTGGCTACACTATGCCTTGCCCTAATGACTGCCCCTATGTGGGCCAATGATCTAAGCCCTGTTACCACCACCGACATTCTTGTAAGTGCCAAGGTTACCTCTGGTAAAACCATCAACCTCAAGGTGTCTAACTTACAAATGGAGAAAACATCCATTCGACTTACTGACCTCAAAGGAAATAACACTTTCTATCGTGATTATGTAAAAAATCACAATGGTTATGGCCGACGCTTAAATCTGAGTGATTTACCCAGCGGCAAGTACATGTTGACGGTAAAGCAGAAGGGAGAAAATGTCAAACAAATTATTGTCGTACGAGACAGTTATGTATTGTTATCTGGTACCATCCAGCAAAAGACATAAACAAAGAACTATAATTGGATTATAAGCAAGTGAATATTCACTTGTTGGAAAGCCTCCGCTATAAACGATAGTGGAGGCTTTTTTTATGGGCAAAGTTCAAAAATACTTCACCCTAGTGTCATTTTTAGGCTGGCATTTATTTCTTCTTTTCCAAATCCTTAACTTGCCTAAAAATTCCTCTTATGCAAAAGTATAATTTCTTCCTCCTCCTAAGTCTCGGCCTCTTTTTGGCTTGTAATGACAGCAGCACAAAGTCAGACAGTGGTAGTAAATTCTCTGCTGTAGAATTGAAGGAACAGCAAGGTCTTTGGGATGACCTAATGGTTGTCCACGATGAAGTCATGCCCAAGATCAGTAATATCCATAAGTTGGGGCGTCAGTTGAAAAACTATAGTGAAACCACCGAGGATGTGCCTAGCCTGGTTAAAGAGCAAATAGCGGCTACGGTAAGTTTGCTTGATGAAGCCGACGAAAGTATGTTTTCTTGGATGAATAACCTTCGTCAATTGAAGCCTTTGCAAGATACCGAGAAACACGAAGATATTGTGATCTATCTACGCGCTGAGCAAGATCGGATGGACAAGGTCAAGAAAGATATGTTAATGAGTATTGAAAAGGGAAGTATGCTTGTCCAAGAATTGGGCATCACTAAGTAATAATCAACCATAAAAATGAGATCATTATTCTGTTTATTCGTGGCAGCGATTATCCTAAGCGCTTGTCAATCCCCCCAGGGAAGTTTACCCGTTTTGGGTAATCATATTATTGATCCAGCTACCGGAGATACCACCTATCATGAGATACCCGCTTTTTCTTTTGTCAATCAGGATAGCCAAATCATTACGGAAACGCAATTTGAGGGGAAAGCCTATGTCTTTGATTTATTCTTCATTTCATGCCCGACCATTTGCCCGAAAGTAGCTAAACAAATGAAACGTATTTATGATCGTTTCGAAGCAGATGATCGGCTTGCACTCATGTCCTGCACCATTGATCCCAAGAGAGATACGGTTGCTCGATTGAAAAAATATGCTGATGGCTTAGGGGTAGCAGCGCCCAAGTGGCAATTCTTGAGGGGAGAAAAAGAGGTCGTATATGATTTGGCGCAGGATTATATGAGCATAGCCCGAGAAGATCCTAATGCACCAGGCGGCTTTGACCACAGCGGCTGGTTAATTTTAATTGATGATCAAAGACATATTCGTTCGTTCTGTAATGGTACCGAAGAAGAAGACGTCAATCAATTTATGGAAGACATCGATCTGCTATTGTCGACGATGGGAACCTCCGCTGCTGACTAAAAACGGATTGAGTTCATGATAGACTTTATTCCTGTAAGAGCATATTTGATCAGTTGAGTAGTAACCTCATGAAAAGTGCCTAGGTCTGAAAATGCAACAGAAATGAGCAAAACGAAGTGAGGGAAGGTCGAAATCGGAAGGGGGAATCTCGGTTGGGCTAGACTAGTTTTCCGATTTCCCCCTTCCGATTTCCCCCTTCCGATTTCCCCCTTCCGATTTCACAAATTCAGGTAACTCATCTCTCGTAATTGTCGCTGGCTTTGCGTGGCAAGGCTTGTGTTCCTCATCGACATCTACTAACTTTGGAATCCTTATCCAAAGACTGCTAACCAATTTAAAAAAAGTATGAATAGAACAAGACATGTACACCCAACCCACCATTCTTCCGACACCCCTTTAAGTCAATTTACCAAGTCTGCCACACCTAGGAAAGGGCAAATCAAGCTATTTCTGGCCTGTTTTCTGCTTATGCTGTTACCATATTGGGTGTCTGCGCAAGACCTCCCCCCTCGCCTACCCTTGGAGGAGGTGGATTTACTTATGCTGCCTAGACAAAATAATGAAAAGCTTTTACAAGTGGAGCTAGCACAGCGGCAACCTGGGATTCCTCCGCGATTTGCCGTGAGTTTCCCCACCGCCATTAGTCCATTGAAGGATGGTAATTGGGAAGAACTTTCAGATGGGAGCAGTATTTGGCGTTTTCGCTTATTATCCCCTGCGGCTCACTCTATCAATCTAGGCTTTGGTGAGTTCTATCTTCCTGAAGGAAGTAAACTTGTATTATACGCTCCTGATCAGAAAAATCAATTGGGGCCTTTTACCCGGGCAGACAATGATGATCATCGCGAATTTTGGACTCCTATTTTAGCAGGAGATGAAATGGTTATTGAACTGAGACTCCCTACCGTAGAAAAGAAAAATCTTAGCCTCAAGATAACCACCATCAACCATGATTTCATGGGGTTTTCCACCTTTGTTTCCTCAGGTTCATGCAATTTAGATGTTATCTGTGGAATCGATGATGGCTGGGAAATTGTAGAAGCCTATCGAGATATTATCCAATCCGTTGGCGTTTATAGTACGGGAGGTAGCACCTTCTGTACCGGTTTCTTGGTGAATAATGCAAGGGAGGACTGTACGCCTTTCTTTATGACGGCTGATCATTGTGGTCTGCGGTCTAGCAATGCAGCTAGTCTCGTTGTTTATTGGAATTTCGAAAACAAAAGTTGTAGAGCGCCCAATAGTGGTGCAAGTGGGGGAGTCGGCGATGGTATATTGAATGATTTCAACACCGGAGCGATCCTCCGAGCGCGTAGTAGTAGTACCGATTTTTCGCTATTAGAATTGGACGACGATGTAAGTGAAACGGCAGATGCTTTTTTCGCCGGGTGGGATGCCAATACTAATTTACCGATCGATACGGTCATAGCCATTCATCACCCTAGTACGGATGAGAAGCGAATCAGTTTTAGTTTTGAGGAGGTCTACAAGGGGAATCAAAACGGCCAAAGCGTAGCCAATGGCGGCTATCTCGTCGTCCCAGAATGGAGTATTGGCACGACGGAAGGAGGCTCTTCTGGTTGTCCATTTTTTGATAAAAACAAGCGCGTAGTGGGTCAGCTCTTTGGTGGGGCGGCCTCCTGCAATAACCTCAGTTATGATTCTTTCGGGTGGTTTGCTATTTCCTGGGAAGGAGAAGGAACGCCCGAAACACGTCTTCGAGATTGGTTAGATCCAGATAATAGCGGAAAAATGGCGATTGACGGCCGCTCACAGAATTCCTGTAATTTCAACTTAGAGACTAGTATAACTGATTTCCAGTTATGCGCTGCGGATGAATTGAATTTTGAATTGAGTCCCAGTGAAAACTTTATAGCAGCAGTAACGCTAACGGCGGTAGACCTACCCGATGGTACATCAGTCTCTTTTTCACTCAACCCAGTGCAAGCCGATACGGCCAGTCATATCACCTTAGCGGGGCTCGACCAACTAAGTCCGGGACAATATAGCTTCAGTATTAGTGGAACAGATGGAACGGAAACTGCTGTTACCAATTTCACGTTTAGCCTTTCGGAAGTCCTGCCAAGCATACCAATCCTAACGACTCCCGCCAATGCAGTGAATAACCAAGGAACGGCCCAAAGCTTCAGTTGGGATGTCGTTCCTTCCGCTCAGTTTTATGCTTGGCAATTGAGTTCAAGTCCTGACTTTGAAAGCATCATTGCGCAAGAGACGAATTTAACCAATCCGAGCGTTGTCAATCAAGATTTGGCCATCGAAACTACCTACTATTGGCGTGTACGCGCCATCAATAGTTGTGGAGAAGGGGCCTGGTCGGATGTATTTTCCTTTACAACCGCCGGGGCCTATTGTTTAGTCTCCACAACAGATATTCCGGTAAATATCACCTCCAATAGCCCCAATATTGTCAGATCTACCATTGATGTGGCGCAACTGGGGCAAATTGCTAGCCTTAGCCTTAACCTCGATATCAAGCACACTTATGTTTCTGATTTAAGTGCCAACCTGATATCTCCTTCGGGAACCTCCATTAACATCTTCAGCAATCCAGGAAACAATGTTGGCTTCCAAGGCTGCAGTAATGATGACTTGCTACTTAGCTTTAGTGATGATGCCACCCAAGCCAATAACGTTTTAGCTAATCGTTGTGCAGATAACGCGCCTACTGTAAGTGGTGACTTTAAGCCCGAACAGGCCTTTACTAATCTAGTGGGGGAAGAAGCCAATGGCACCTGGACCTTAGAAATAATTGATGAATTTGACGAAGATGGAGGAGAAATCAGCAGTTGGAGTCTCGACATTTGTGCGACCTATCCAGCAACAGCTAGTTTAGTGGCTAGTTTACCCAGCATCTCTATTTGTCCGGATGAATCGTTCGACTTGCAATTGATTGTTGGCGCAGGCTTCAATGGAGATGCCCTACAGTTATCGACGGAAGAATTACCGCTTGGTTCAGCGATCGAATTTGCACAAAACCCAGCTACTCCTGCTTCCACCATCAGTGTTTCGGGTAGTGGCTTTTCCGAGCCGGGAACATTCCCACTCACCTTTAGCGTTACCGACGGGAATATTACAGCCATGACCACCGTAGACCTCGTGATCAAAAACCTGCCCGCCGGATTAATTCCCCTCCAACCTGCCGATGAAGCTACACTAGTAGGTGTAGCCCCCTCACTCAACTGGAGTACTAACCCAGCAGCAGATAGCTACCAAGTCACAGTTAGCACTATGGAGGACCTGAGTAACCCGATTATTCAGCTCACCACGACAAATACGGCACTCAATATTGGAGAACTGATCAAAGGGCAAAGCTATTATTGGCAAGTAGCGGCAACCAATGAATGTGGTACTTCATTGGGCGACCGCTGGTCCTTCACGACCGTTCCCGATCTCAGTTTCACGACTACCCCAGCTATCCTAAGTGCTTGTCCGGGAGGTAGTCCGCAGTTTTCTTTTACCGTTGATCCCGATTTTCCGGGCCCAGTCGACTTGACTTATACCGTTTCACCAAATAGTAATGTCACCTTGGAGAGTGAGCTGTCCTTTGTAGGGCTTACCCCCGGTCAAAATGTGGCGATCAATGTTACCAATTGGGAAGAGGCAACGGCAGGAGATTACACCATCGAATTGTCCCTTAGCGATGGGCTTTTGAGTTCCAGTACAACTGTTGACCTGGGCATTCTTTCTTTGCCTACTTCTCCTGTTTTAACCGAGCCAGCTGATGAGAGTAATTTGGTGGCACCCCCTTCTTTACTAAGTTGGGTGACGGTTGCAGGGGCGACCAATTATCTCGTTGAAATAGCAGCAACCGCCAATTTTGAGAATATTATTGAAAGCGGGGAAACAGATGGCACCATGTATGTACCTAGCTCAATTGAGAATGGAGGCACCTATTTTTGGCGGGTATCGGCCAATAATATTTGCGGAACAGCAACCGCAGCGGCTTTTCAGTTTACTTACATGCCTAATTCTATTCAAGAGATTGGAGGTACGACCATCCGTCTCTTCCCGAACCCGACCCTAGCAGATCTAAATATTCAGTTTTCAAAACCAATGACCAGTCCCCTACAGGTGACGCTACATAGTATTAACGGACAGGCTTTACAACAATGGCAAATTCCTAGCGGAGCAAATAGACAATCCCTGTCCTTAGCTAGCTGGCCAGCAGGCGTCTATCTCTTACGACTAAAAAGTAATGAAGGACAAATGCTAGCTAGAATTATTAAACAATAGATATACCTTGTAATGGCGTTGTTGCAATAGCCAGCAAAAGTCCAAGAAACCAGGCCGTTTGGGCAGTCCAGGAGGGCTTCCCAAGCTGCGCCAACAAAACTACTACTCATGAATACTTCGAATTTCTATTTTTTATTGCTGTTACTACTGGGGCATAGTGTGTTGGAAGGACAATCCAACCTACAAAACGCCATCAACAGTTTTGCCAAGGATCCGATGCTTAAACACGCAGGAATAGGCATTAGTGTTGTTGATGTAAATTCAAGTAAGGAAATTGGGCAGTTCGATTCCGAGCGTAGTTTGGTTCCCGCTTCCTCTCTGAAGGTGTTGACTACGGCATCAGCACTGGCTATGCTTGGCACCACTTATCGCTATACGACTACCCTGGCTTATACAGGAAGTATTGATCAGCAAGGCGTATTAAATGGAGATGTTATTATTCAAGGAGTTGGAGACCCTACCTTGGGTAGCCCCGAAATGGAAGGAGCACTTACGTTAGAAGCCTTGCTGGATAAATTCAGTATGGCGCTACAGCAGAAAGGGATTAGAAAGATATCCGGCTATGTTATTGGTGATGCTTCCTATTTTGGTACGGCAGTAAATGGCAAATCTTGGCAGTGGAATGACCTAGGCAACTACTATGGAGCCGGTAGTTGGGGACTCAATTTCCACGATAACCTATACTACTTACGTTTTCAACAATCTTCCAAGTTAGGGGCAACACCTCGGATTGCCGCCATTGAGCCGGAGATTGGTGAATTACGTTTTACCAATGAACTACAATCAGCTGGCGCAGGTACGGGTGATAATGCTTATATCTACGGGGCGCCCTATACCTACGAACGCTTTGTCCGAGGGACGATTCCTGTGGGGCGCAAACTGTTCACGGTTAAAGGATCCATCCCAGATCCACCGCTCTTTGCCGCCCAGCAACTTCTTGCTCGCCTGCAAAATGCAGGTATCACTAGCGGAAAAGGGGCCACCAGCGATCGATTATTGGGCCGGCCACTTGGTACTAATCGCCAGCAATTGGTCAAGCACAGCTCCCCGCTGCTAAAAGACATTGTCAAACGCACCAACATTAAAAGTGTTAACCTGTACTGTGAGACTTTACTTCGCACCGTCGGAAAAGTAAAAGGAGATGGCGGAAGTGTGGAAGATGGTATCAAGGCTATCAGCGCCTTTTGGCAAGCCAGAGGTTTGTCTTTTGATGGAGCTAATCTCGCCGATGGAAGTGGTTTATCTTCAAAAAATGTGGTGACCGCCAAATTCATGGCGCAATTGATGCGCAAAGTCGCTAAGGATGACAACATCTATACCGATTTCAAGGCTTCCTTACCGGTAGCTGGTAAATCAGGTGGGATGTCCTATACGCTACGAGGTACCGCCGCCGCAGGTCGTATCTATGCCAAAACAGGAACACTAAGTAATGTACGATCGCTCACTGGTTTTGTAGAAACCAAATCTGGACGTTTGCTGTCCTTTTGTATCATGGCTAATAATTTCAAGGGTAGCGGCGGGCAAATAAGGAAGAAAATGGAAAAGGTATTATTGGCTATGTGGGCGCTGTAGGACTTGTTGGAAAACGGGACAACAGCCGCTCCCATGGTTGATACCCTTCGTAATTTTGGTATTCAGCTAATGGAAAAAGAAGGAATGAATATTGTATTCGCGTCGCTCCCGAATAACAAATGTAAACACAGCTCGCTGAATGATAAATGCCCGATCACCCGATGATACATTTCCAACACTTGCCATATTGGAGCCTTTAATGTAACTTTACCCGCGGCATGATGACCAAAACGACAATCACATATGAAGCTTAAAGCGACCACTCTTCTGATACCTCTACTAGTACTGCTTATTACGATTTCTTGTAATGATGCACAGCGATCTTCTGATTTCCCGCCGACGCTTAGCACCGACCCGAATGATAAACAGCCTAGTACCGACAATGATGACAGCACCACCGAGGTCGTTACCTCTGGACTTACGAAGGATTACCTGAATACCAACCGAGGCATTTGGCAAAAGCCGGAGCTCATTCTACAACTTTTGGGTAACCTCGAAGATAAAGTAGTCGCTGATATTGGTGCCGGCACTGGTTTTTTTGCTTTCCGATTAGCGCCAAAAGCTAAAAAGGTAATTGCTGTTGATATCAATCCCGTTTATACCAAGACGCTAGATAGTTTGAAAGTATTCCGACTCGCTGATGATATTCAAGAAAGACTAGAGACTCGGCTGGGAAAAGAAAACACACCAAATTTAGAGGATGGAGAGGTTGATATCGCCATTATCGTGAATACTTTTGTCTATATCCGGGACAAGGTCGGCTATCTACGTGCCTTGAAGAAAGGAATCTCTGAAGGCGGGAAATTATTGATTATTGAGTTCAAGAAAAAACGATTGCCAGACTTCGTTGAACCTGCACAAAAGTATCGTTTACCGCTGCATGAAGCGGAGAAAATGCTTTATTCTGCAGGCTATAAAAATATTGAAGCGAATGACACGGCCCTGGATTATCAATATATCTTGGTCGCAGAGAAATAGTCGGATTAAACTTCAGGAGGGGGGGGCAATAGGCTCAAAAAACGCTTAGTTCAAAAGTCCTCTAATTAGATGTCCGAGACGAGCTCTGCTCGTTCGCGGTCTTACGCATCGGGCTCCTGCCCAAAGTCAACAGGAGCCCGATGCCTAGAAGGGCTTACCAGCATGAGCTTGTAGCCTACATCACATGATAATAGGACGAACTGAGGAATCTCGGCGAGCAGGAGCCCTATCCACCAACCTACTTGCCAAACAACTTGCGTTTCAACCACTTCCAGCGCCACAGCAATAAACCACCGATAATCAGCAAAGGCCAAATCGTAACCAATCCCAACACGAGATTTACAATTAGTGTCCAGCCATTACTCATACTCTGTTTGAGCTTTGTCCAAAAGGACGTTCGTTGACCACGATCGGGTGTATAGGGCACTTCCTGATAGATTTCCAAATTGATGGTACTCAATGAAACTCGGTTCTTGAGGTAATTTAAGCGTCCTTCTCTCGATTCGATTTCTTCCTGTATTACCCGAATGGCCTCTTCGGCTTTTAATACTTCCTCTACTGTTTTGGCTTTATCGCGTAAGATGGCTACATAACGATCTCTCACCTGTTTTTTGGTATTGAGTCGCGTTTCAACATCTAGATACTCCTCTGTTACATCTTGCGCATTGACTCTGCTATAATTAACAAATAAGGCTTCCTTTTCAATCGCCGCCATTAAATCATCAAACTGGCCAGCAGGCACCCGAATAACAACCTGATTGGTAATGCGGTAGGTAGAATTATTCATTTCAACAGAAGAAATAAAACCTTCAAATTCTTCCACCATTTTTTCGATGGCAGCTGTACTTTCTTTAACGTCTTTGACCTTAATACTGTAAGCCCCTGTTTTGATAATTTTGCGTTCTATGGCTACGGCCACGGCTTGTCCGCTTTCATTTTGGTCATAAGAAGCCGCACTCTCTTCTGCCTCTGGCACTTCATTAGCGTAGTCAGCCTTTGCCAATTCTTGGGTGGAAAAATTGCCGGCCTCAGAACAGGCAAACAAGCAACAAGTGAGTAGAAAAGTAAGAGCAATAGAATACCTGAAGGTCGAAATTGAGAATCGAAAACGAAGGACCAAGGCATTAAAGCTAAAACCTTTTAGGAGAGGAACTAATTCCTTCCTGTTCCTTCTTGAATAAAGATGTTGTGATTGTTTCATTTTTTTTGGGTTTAATAGACTTTATCTGAAATGAGTTGTATAGGGATGGAAATTAAGACTTTGCAGCAAGTCGAGGCCCGAAGAAGGAGCACCTTTCGGGCCGCCAGGCGGGATAGCCATTAGCTAAGCGACTGATGAAGAACGAAGGCTTGCTGTAAAAGATAATTTAGCTCCGTACAAATTATTTCAGAATAAAGTCTAATA
>Ga0070726_10003884_pt1 | contig 12260 bp, 13 predicted proteins | sample tdAd471_FD_67275 | JGI IMG/M metagenome (GOLD analysis project Ga0070726, IMG submission 67275) | Marine sediment microbial communities from the Atlantic coast under amendment with organic carbon and nitrate - tdAd47.1 | ecosystem: Environmental > Aquatic > Marine > Coastal > Sediment | place...
AAAGAGCCGATTTGACCCGCTTGCTCTTGATCAGACTCTTCGGAATTTCCACGAGGAACTTTCCATCGATCTCACGCTCATCGTTGTCTCCTTTCTCGCCGTCAACCCACTTGACTTTGACCCTGGTAACTTTGCTTCCGTCGAGCACCACGCCGATTTTGCAAACCCTCACCGACGACATGATCGCCACCTGGCCGACAATCGTCCCTGCGCTCATTTTGACACCCGGGTGCCTCCGCATCGAGATGCCCGTCGATCTGGCAGTGTATTTGATCTGAACGGGCCCCCCGTTGTGGTAAAGCATCCTAGATTCAATCTCATCGAGGTTGTGAACCCCAAAGACGTCCCTACCCCACTCCATTCCGGCGGGTATGCCGCTGAATTTTCGCTTGTTGTTGGGGCACTAATACGCCGGTACAAGCTGGAGCGCCGGTACAAGCTGGAGCGCCGGTATGGATTACAAACCAAAAGCCTTTGTTGCTTCCTCGGCAGAAAGCGTGAACCCCGCCGCGTTGCGGTGCCCCCCGCCACCAAACAACTTGGCAATGTCAATGCAGTTTTCACCACGCAACGAAAAGGTCACAGCGCCAGGATCGGAGCGGGAATTTCTCGCAAAGAGAACGGGGCTTCCCCTCTCGCTCGACAATTCGTTGCCACCGTCGTTGATAGCAATGCTGAGGTCCGTTCGGTCACGGAGGTCCACAAGAAGCACCGACTTCTGGCCGGGAAGATTCACCAAAACAGCAATGCGAGCGATTTCGGCGACACCGTCCCGCAGTTGCTTCCACGCCCCGGTCGGGTCACTCTCGATGCGCCTAAATTCACTTTCAGACGAAATAACCCCACACAAAACACGGAGGGCCTCTTCGTTTCCGAGGGGAACAATAATGGCGTTGAGCGACAGAGACCATTTTTTTGATTCTTCTTCAGTGTCCTTGTTCCACGACCACGTGTCCCTTTCCTGAATGTATCGCACGGCGTCAAACACCAGCCGCTGATTTGGCCCAAAAACGTTTGGCCCGTCGACGTAAAGGTAGGCAGCCGACGCGCCAGACAAAACATTGACCGGGAAATAATTTTCTTTCCCGGCAAACTTTGCGTGATTTGAAACGTGATGGTCAATGACAATGAAATCCCTTGTTTCCGCGTCCATTTTCGTAAAATCGGCATCGGACGCCGGCGCAATGTCAATCATGACAACGTGCAAGCCGTGGCACGCTTTGAGGAGATCACCCGAAAACCCCTGCCCAGGACTTAGGAAATGAATCTGGCAACCGGGGTGGCACATCTGAATGAGAAGCGCTGCCATTCGCCCGTCCGTGCAGCCGCTGTGTGTCAAAACGACGTCCACCCGGCTCGGATCAGAACACTCTCTGGCACTAGCAACAACGCGCCTGTCTTCTTCCGACCCCAGTGCATCAAATCGAGGCATGGCGGATGATGCCATATTGGCGGTTTATCGGCATATACGTGCCAGTGCGCTTTAACACGCCCTTCATTTCCGCCACCATGTTCACTCTCCCCGCACAGCGCATTGCCAAGGGGCACGTGGTCTCCGTGGGGCGCACCGGCAACTGCCCACAGTTCCGGACCGTCGAGAGCGTCTCCAAGCAGCCGATCGTCGTGGAGCGATCAATGAGCATAAAAACTTTCGTTCCGACCCAGTACACCAGAACAAAGTGGATCCCAGACCCACTGCACAACTCAGAGGACGAGGAGCCGCGGTTGGTCCCGCAGCACGAGGTGTACACGAAAATGGAATATTGTGTGACCACTGTTCCGTGCGATTTTTTTGTCGTGCAGTACACCACCGACGACGGCGTCGTGCACACCATTGACGCCAACATGCCGATCGTGTGCGCCGAATAGGCCTTTCTCTGATTAAAGCGTGTTTAGTACGCGCATTCTGTGTTTTTTGATTTTTGAAACGGAGCTCATGTAGTCTTCGTTCTCCCGAAACACCAGGGACCACCTGCGCACGGCACATTCCCACTCCGTTCCTTCAACGCGCGGCAAGTTGCAGCACGGCCACGTGGGGTTCCGCGGGTTGTAAAAACTCCACTGCTCGGTGCACTGCCTGCACGTCCATTTGTTGATGCATCCACGCGCACAAGGGAATCCGGAGCGCACATTGTCACACACAATGCACCGGTTCTTGACCCCGGGCTCCGGCTCTCGCACCGTTTCAAACAACACAACGTGAGCGGGCTGAAGAATTGCAACGGCGCTGATTGCAACGGATTGGACGTCCATCAACCAGCAGTACGCCGTCAGCCCTCCCGCGTACACAGACAGAAGCAAATGACCGTAATAAGAGCCGAGCGTAAACTCCGCTACGGTCCACACCGCAAACGAAAACACAATCAAACGCATGGTGTGGGTATGGCGGTTTATTGGGTGCATTGAACTGCAGTGTCACTCTGGCACGACAACCACCGTCGCGCCGGTGGGAAGGGCCGCGGCCGCGGGCGTGGGCTCCGTCTGCAGCCACGAGGACAGTGCGATCGGCGCGCCGTACGGGTTCACGCGGCGCGCAAACCAGATATCCGTCGTGATGAGCCGCACAATGTCGCTGGCCTTGTCTGGGAGGTGGAGGTCAGACCCCTTGTCACGGCCGGCCACCCGGCACAGCTCCGCCGTTGCCGACCTATGGTCGCGAAACCGCCGCGCGCCGACAACAAAGTACCGCTTCGTCCCGTGGTGCGTAAACGGGGTGCAGAGGTAACCCACAAGCCCGCGGGGGGTCATACAAACGATGGCGCTCAGCTGGCTGCGGCCGTTGGTGACGGCAAACACCGGCACCGACCTCGACAGGTCGAGCGGGACGCAAAACGGCTGCGTCATCTCGCCAGTGTGCCCCGGGAGAGCCCGGGGAGGCCGAGCGGAAAACGAGCGATCGACGAAGCCGTCAATCACGCGCCAAATGCCGCCCGAGTCGCGGCAAAACTGCTCGGCGCGCAGCTGGCCCTCGATGCCGGTGAGCATCGTCCGGCCGATGCGGACGCTGTTAACGGCCTCCCACGCCGTCGCCGGGTCCGGGTAGCGGCCCTCACGCGTCACGTAAAAGCGCTTGCGCCCGGCCCGGTCCTCGAGCTCCGAGACAACCGCAATCACCCACACGCCGGACTCGGGCTGCCACACGAGCGCACACACGCGGTCATCCGGCCCGACGACAATGCCGGCAAGGCGCGTGCTGCCAATCGTCAGGTGGTGGAGCCCCACCGCGCGCGCCGTCTGCGCCTGCGGCGAAACGCACGGCTCGTTGGTTGCAATGTTGTAAACGACCGACGGCGACTCGTTCCGACGCCGAGACCTGGCCGCTGCCGCCGCCGTCCGCTGGGCCCTGGAGCCCTTCACCCCCGCCACCGTCGCGAGAAGTCGGAGACCCATCTGGCTCGTAGCCATGGCGGTTGTGCCGGAAACGAGCCGAACGTCCCGTCCGCTCCCGCCTTGCGCTCACCCGGTGCCGAGTTCGCCCGGCCCGCCCGGACTTGGCCTCAAGTCCGGGCGAACCCGCGGAAGTGCGCCACGGTCTTATAGCTCAACTCGGGCTGGACCACCCCCTTGACCCAGCGCGCGTACCCCCCGGGTGCGTGAATAATTTCGCCGGAAATGGTGGGTCCGCACAAGTCGGCGTGGTGAAACAAGTGTACCGTCTTTTTTTTGTGATACGCACACACCATGTGATTTGGATGGGCAACAATCGCGTCGCGAAATTCTCCGTCCGGAACCGTGAACCACCCCGGTCCATCGAGATCCATTTTGTAGATCCCGGGGTGTTCAGAATCCTTTTTGGCACAGACGGTCATATCCATGACGGTTCGCTCAAGCACCATGGCGGATATGAGCCGGGTTGGTGCTGCGCTCCAGACTGGACCCTAGAGCGCCCACCAACACGGACCCGGAGAAAGCACGACAACACGAGCAGGCACAACCGAGCCTACATGGACAGATCGGACAACGAGGCGACGATGGGCGAGTGGGAGAAGGCAACAATGGACGAGTGCACCTGCGGGCGGGACACTCTGTTCCGTCTCGAAAAGAAGTATCCCCGCACAACATTTGTAATCTGCACTTGTGGTGACGGGACCCTCCGCTGCGTCGGCTGCGGGGCCGACCACTGTTGCTTGACGGGTTGCTGCAAACAAAAAAACGAATGCAACACAAACGCAAAGGCGCTCATCATTGGCCGGCGCACGAGATAACTCTCGCTAGCGGTGTGGGGGTTGCATTTTGTCGACATTGCTCTTTTCGGAAACGTGTGGGAACACAGCATCCATTCTGGCATGCTTGCGCTGTAAACACAATTAATTTTGAAATGCGTTTTTTGGGTCCTCACACCCGACCGAGAATGGCCAAGCAACTTTTTTCCGCGTCCAGCGCGAAGACGTCGGTGGCCTTGTGCTCCGTGCCCGAGGGCGAAACCGAGGTCGACGCAAACAACCCACTGGACTTGGTCGGGCCCGAGTTTCCCGACGGCGCGACGGAGGAAACGATTATGAAGGCAACGCACGAGTTTTCCGATAAGACCGGCATGTCCGTGGTTTTGTCTGGTGCACAAAAAAACGGAAGGCTTTGCGGTTGCCCGGTGCGCGCCGACATTTTTAGCGATCAGATGCGCAAAGGAAAAACGTATCTGATTCCGACCAGCATTGGCACGGGCGCCATCTACCGCTCCGTCAAGGGCGGGTTTGCCGGCGCAACGGTGGTGTTTCTCAAAGGGCATCCCATTTTGGAGATCGAGGACAAGTTAAGGTCGCTCAAGAAGGACATGGAGGTTGACGAAGACATGCTCGGATCGTCGGCGCGGACGATGGCAGTGCTGATGGCAGCCCGCTCTGTTTTGGTGACGTACCGCCTTTTGCAGCTCATCTCTCCGCCAGAAAAGGTGCTCATTGAGGTGCGGATCGTCAAGAAGGACGATGACATTGAGGCCAGATTTGGAGTCTTGATGGAAAAAGACAAACCGGCTCGGCGGCTCGGCGAGTCGGAGCGGAGCATCATCGAAGCCCACCGGCACGAGGCCGCCAACGGGATTTTTGTTCTTGACGCAACCAACGGCGAGTTTTTGTTTCTGAATCTGGTTTCCCAGAATGTTATCCAGCTCCTTCGTGGCCAGAAGGAGGCACAGATGCCGGTCCCGACCGGCAAGCCGGCGCACGTCATGTCGGCGCGCGTCGACGCCGTGATGAGTCACCACGCCAGCCTGTCACCAGAGACGCGTGCCTTTTTCAAGCGCGTTTTGTCCGCCCATTAAACCGGGTCATTTCCAACCCGAGGACCGCAATCATGAGTGATCCCCCGCGCGAAAAGCGCAAGGCCGAACCGAGCCCCGAAACGGCCGGGGAATCCCCGGGGAAGAAGGCGCGCGTTTCAGCGATTCACCCCATTGGCCACGGTTGCAGCGTCAAGTTTGTTGACCTGAGGGCCTACCGGGATTTGATTGACAGGGCCATTCTCGACTGTGCCCCCCTTTTGGAGTGCAAGCCGCCGTGCCGGTTTGGGCGGATGCGGCGCGAGGTCGGGTTTTTCCCCGTTGGCGATGTCAGCGGTTACAAGTACGCGGGGACGGAGAGCACGGCACTGAAAACCCCAGAGTCCCTTTCCCGACTCATTGCCCGGTTAAACGAGCTGTTTGGCACGACCAACAACGGCGCTCTGGTCAACAAGTACCCAGGCAAGGGCGAAAAGTGGTCGGACGGCACCGTTTGCGACGGCGAGGCAACGGTTGGCGAGCACTCCGACTCGGAAGCGGGCCTCGTGCTTGAGGACGACGGCCCGTACGGCGGGGTCATTGCCATCAACTGGGGCGCGGAGCGCAAGTTTCGCGTGCGGGACAAGGCGACCGGCCGGATCTACGATTTTCCGAAGAAGGAGTACTACGCGATGATCATGCACGGCCGCGATTTTCAGAAAAGGTTTGTGCACGGTGTTCCGGTGCAGAAGAAGATTTACGGGACGAACATCTCCATCACGCTCCGCAAGCATCAGGGCACCTCTGACGCGTAGATGCGGAGTGCAAGTCCGACAAACGCAAGAACAAAAAGCGTGATGGGAAGAACTTCCCGGATCGGGTCCGAAGCAGCGCCGTGCGGCGGCAGCTGGTTCAAAAATCTCGAAAATGTGGTTCCAATAAACTGTGAGAGCATGTACGAAGCGATTCCAAGCATCCACACGCCCAGCGCAGTGATGGGTGCTAAAAAAACGGCCAGTGTTCCCTTGGGCTCGCGTTGCAGCGTCGTTTTGAGCACAATAATGTTTCCGACAAAAACGATAACCGACACGATGACGACAAGAAGGTTTTGTTGCGCCGGAATTGTGTCGGTCAGACGCGACGCCATGCTGAACAGAAACGCGTTTTTGAAAACACCTAGAAGATTGATGCACTCATTGCGCGCTTCGTACCAAGCAGACATGGTCAATTATACGTGCAGCACAAAAAGGCAGGGAGGCGCAAAATGGGTCAAGAGGCCCTGGTCTTGATCGCTGCCGCGTGCATATACTACCCAGCAAGGTACCAATACATTTACTTGGACGAGGGGCAATCAATAGCACACCTGGCGCTGTTGCTGGTCGTGACAGTTGCGGCATCGATTGCCGTGTTTGCGTTCATTCTGTTTGAAAACGCGTCCACAGTGAACCAATCAATCCTTGCGGCAATCTTGGCCGGGCCAATCATCGACCTCGCCCAGGGAACATACCCCAACACGGGGTGCGTGTGCTACATAACCGCACTCTTGTATTTTATCACTTCACACGAAGTGCTCGAGCACAGCAACTACGCGTGGGTCGCCGGCGCGATTCTTGTGATTTCGACGGTCAATTTTTGGGTGGCGTCCAGGGGCATCGAGGTTAAGCGGGTCAAGCACTGGTTTTTCGACCATGAACCTTCGTGACGTCCTGTTTGACCCAACAACACAAATCGAACTCATTCAAAAGCACAAAGCGGACCTTGCCGACATGGTACGCAAAGCCGAAAAGGAAACATCGCCTGGACTTGTTTACGGATCGCCGCAAGAGAAGCCGCCGGCACCGGACCCGTCGGTCTTGTCCCTCGCCGACCTCGTCAGAGACGGACCGGAGATTGACCTAAGCCAGCTCCGCCACATGCTCACGGGGGTCGTCGCCCAACTGGACGACGCGTGCACAAAATCACCGCTGTCTCTCACGTGGGTCGTGCTCAGCCTGATGTTTGTACGCCCCGCGCTACGGAACGCCATTTGCGAACACACCAAACGCAACATCGCCGAGTCGTACTTCACGGGATACGAAAAACGCTTTACAGAGGCACTGTGCGGAATTGTCGTTCCGAAAAAGCCCCGCAAGCGCAAGCACACACCACTAAGCGACGCACAGACCGTCACTCCGTCACTAGACCCCCTGGAAATCGTCCTCACCGAGAGGCGATTCTTCCGACAATGCGAGCACTTGTAAATCAGTCCGCCGTGCGAACCTTCTTCGGCTTGCCGCGCCCGCTCTGCTTCTTCCCGGAACGCTTGACAGCAACTTGCTCAGAGTAGTCGACCTCCGTCGGGTCCTGCACCACTTCCATCGGGTCCTGCGCCGAACCCTCGTCGTCAACCTGCTGCGTCGCAGGCGGCTCGAACTCCTGCGTGGAACCTTCGTCGTCAACCTGCTGCGTCGCAGGCGGCTCAAACTCCTGGTCCGAGACATCACCGTTGGTCTGCTGCGCTTCGGGCTCGGCAGGCTTCTCGGGCTCGACGGGCTTCTCGGGCTCGGCAGGCTTCTCGGGCTCGACGGGCTTCTCGGGCTCGGCGGGCTTTTCGGGCTCGGTGGACGCCCCGGCAAACAGCTTCGTCGCGTCAAAAGCGACCGCAGCGTCGCGATCCGTCCCGTTGACAAGAATCTGAACCGACGCAAGCGAAACGTCGTAGAGCAGCTTCCCCTTGTCAGACACTCGAATGCCCTCAATGGCAACCGTCACGGCCGCGAGAGCACCGTCGCCCTTGACGGTTTTGAGCGCCTCCACCCTCGTCATAACCTTGCCGCTCGAGTCCAGGACACGCGGCGGCGCAATCATCTGCGGAAAATCACCGCTCTCAAGGGACACCGCCCATTGCGTCTCGAGCTCATCAAGAGCCCCGTGAAGCGTCGCCTTGTCGCACGCAGGCAGCGTGTCGGCAAACGCCCTCATCTCGACAAAGAACTCGGCGGTTTTGTCGTCACGGATAAACGCGCCCGAAAACCCGTCCCTGCGCTCCCTCCACCGAACCCAGTTGTTGATGAGAAACGTCGCACGAAGCGACTCGTAAATGGTCTTTGCGCGCGGCCCGATGTTCTCCTCGAGGACGTCGTCCCACTTCTCCGCAAACCACTGCTTCATTGCCGGCAGCGTCTTCTTGACCTTGCCCACGTCCGGAAACAGGAGAAAAAGCACGTGCTTCTCCGACTTGTCGTCCACCGACGCGTCGTCCATGAGGTAATCAAAAAACCACTTGCCGAGCGTGTCCGTGACCGGGCAGGGCCCCTCTGTGGGGACCAAGGCGACCGACTCGGAAAACACGACAGACGCCTTTTGGTTGAACTGGTACCTGCCGTCGGCGGGGTTCAGGACAAGCCGCTTGAGCGTGCTGACCGGCAGCGTGACCAAAACCGGGTCGTTCTGCGACCCGGTCGGGTCCGGGTTGATCTGCCGGCCGTCCTTCTCAACGGCGACGCGAATTGTGCACGTGCCGTTGGGCTTCACCACCGGGTGGTACTTCACCGACTCCTTGGTGAGAAAATCGCGGCTTTTGTTGCCGGCAGCCGCCGCAAGGCCCTTCTGGTACATGGCGAGCTCGTCCTGCCCGACTTCGTGGTAGGGGGTGACAGTCGGCATGTCGCGATCGGTTGTGACAACGGCAGGGCCCCCCAAATAGGTTGAGGCCAACCTTGTGCTGAATTGGATTGTGCCAGCCATGCACGGCTACGTGTATTGAACCGGCACCCGCGCCCCGTTTTTTAGAGAAGAGCGCACCGCTGACGCAAACGCTGCGATTCTGGGCGGCGTCCCCTCGGGGCACCCGTCGATCAGGTTCACTTCGGAAGAAAACATCATCAAAATCACAATGAGAACGACGTCCCTCGGATCGCAGATCAGTCCGATGGTGCCTCCTCCAACCGACACAAGGAAATCGGGGCACGTCGGCTCGGCGGCAACCGCGCACATTGGAACCTCGGCGCGGATGACCGTGTCCCGAAACGCCGAAAACCAGGCAGAGTCCACCGACATTGTTATGGGCACCAGAGTAGCGTCCGCGACCGCAAGCTGAACCGCTTCCCTCGTTCCGTACACGAGTTTGAGAATCTGCGCCGCCTTGCTCACAACCATCTTCAAATCGGTTCGCCCCACGGGCATGATCCACGTCAGAATCGTGGCACAGTCCGACACGTCCCGGAACCACGAGTGGGCCGTCTCGAGTGCAAGCTCGGCCTGGGAAAACGGCCGGTGGAGAACCGCGGCCCTCATGTTGGCAACAATCTGCGTGATCCACCCAAAGTGGTAATGAATGTGGTCCACCATCAAGACTTTGAACATGAGAAGCGGGAGAGACACCACGCCGCACGACGCCAACTCGAGCGGAAAGTTGATGTTTTGAACCTTTGAGTGAACGGCGTACCCGCTGTCCACGTTCATGTCGGTGGTCACAAGGAGCGCGTCCACAATGTGCGTCGCTTCTGTCTGCAGGTCTCGCACAAGGTGAGCCGCGATCGCCCCGACGTCTTTGCTTAGGGCCTCGTTCACCTCGGATGTCCACTTCATATTTGGGCCCCGGTCGGGGTTGTCCATCGTGCCGGGATGCTGCTTTTCACCGTGGGTGTGGCCGCTCTGGCGGGCACGTCTTCGTTGGATCCCGACAGGGCGTTTGTCGTGACAGGGCCCAGCGAGGAAGCGTGGGCCAAGGTCTACAACTACGGCAGGAAGGACGAGTTTCTGTGCGACACCGGCCAGAACCCCGGCACCGAATTTTCGGTCCCGCCCATCAACACGAGCCGGCCGGGTTCGTCGGCGGCCGTCTGGCAGCTGGCGTACACCATGCTCGAGGAATCGGGGGATCCTTACGTGTTTTTTACGAGCTCGTCTCCGACAAGGGTGCGCGTGACAACGTGCCCCGTCAAACCACTTTTGAATTTTCTCGTACAATTGTCGTACCCCACTGATCTTTTTGTCAAGTGCAACGCGTCTTCCTTGGCCCCAACAGCCACCCCAACGGCCGTCCCGACAACGGTGCCCACCGCCGCGCCGACATCGGCGCCCACCGCCGCGGATTACGGCCCGATGACCGAAAGTGAATGCACCGACGTCGGAGGAAGTGCCTGGAACGAGGTTTACCTTGACGGTCACCCCGACGTCCGGGTGGTGCGTTACTGTTGTGGACCTTGTACAGAAAAGTTCAAAAACGGCGCGGACGAAAATTGCGCCTGCCCTGCCTCCCCCGGGGAGGCACAAATCCGAAACAACCCTGTTACGTGTGACATTTGTGCAAACGACACGCACATTCTCATGTTGTATTGCGGCAGCATGTCAGAGTGCAACGGAACACAGTATTGCCCGGAAAGCCCAGGGGCGTTCAGCGACGCGTGCCTCGGGGCGCACCCGCCGTTTTACGACCCTGGCCCGATGACCGAAAGTGACTGTACCACCGCCGGGGGAAGCGCATGGAACCAAGTCTACCTTGACGGCTACCCGTCAATCGAGGTCGTGCGGTACTGCTGTGGCGTTTGCACGGAGCGTTTCAAAAACGGCGCAGACGAACTCTGCGCCTGTCCACCGAATTCAACCGAAGCCCAGGTCAGAAACAACACCGTCACGTGTGATTACTGCAACACGGACACGGAAATTCTCATGATGTATTGCGGCAACACGGACGGGTGCAACGGGACACAGAGCTGCCCGACGGCACCCGGCCTCTACAACTCGGCCTGCACCGGGTTTTACCCACCGATCGCCACGACCCTGGCGCCCACCGCGGCCCCGACGGCGCTTCCAACGGAGGAGCGCTATGTCTCGACTTGTTTTGTTGCAGACTACTACAACGTCAATCAGTGCACCAATCTGCCGACCCCACTCGAGGACGCAGACCTGCAGTGGTGCTCCCGATCGGAATTTCTCGACGTCGCGCAGTACGCCATTCACCCGCTGGGGGTCGGGCCCCAGGGTATTGTCACGGAAGAGGCGCAGGCAACTCGGGCGGATTTTGATCTGTTGAGCGCTGGCGACCAAGCAACGGTGCAATCGACCGTGTCGGAATGGATCACACTGTCGGAATCACAGATCGACAATTCTGCGTGCTGGTGCAGAACAAAATCACAGGCGTGGTTCCCGTACGGTCCGGTGGAAAAAGTCAACCTCACCGGGGTTTTCAGAACACTTGCCGGGCGACCGCTGCCACACACGTACTACTCGAGGGACCCATCAGTTCTCTACTACAGCTCACGAGGCGCTATCGCGTCCAGGGCGGCAGCGTTTATCGAAAACAACGGAGCAATCGACCTTGTTCTTTCCGATGACGATGCCTACGCCCCGCCCGCGACGTGCGGCACCGGGTGCACCCAGGTCAGCACTAAGCTTGATTTCCCCCCATACGAGTGTGCGCTCGTGTGCGCCGCGCCGCTCTACGTCGGATCGCTGGACGTTCCGACGGAAGCCCCGTTTTCGATCCTCCTCTCCAACGCCACAAACGTGTCGGCGTGCCATGCCGCCCCATACATGTGGATTTCCCAACAAGCGCTCCTCAAAATGGCCCACTCGGTATACTGGCAAAACCTCGCCGACACGTACTCTGTCAGCGGATCGCACCTGTGGGTCCCGTGGCGAAACCTGTCCAGCGGGGATTCGACCTGCACCCTTCTCGCAGAAAACTATTGCAGCCTCGAACTCGTGCCATACCCGACATACGAGTCGCTGGTATGCAGTCCGTTTTACACGTCAAACAAGGCCGCGCTGGACGCGATCAACTTTGTGGGGGTCGCGGATGTTGGGACGGTCAACTGCACGGCGCCAACAACGTCGACGGACCTGCACCTCCTGATTCCAAACATGACGTTCGAGGGCACCGGAAACGTGTCGACGGCCGTTCTTTCGCTGTTTTGGAGAAACATGGCGGAACGGTCGGTCGGGTACAGCGCGTCAGCATTGTCGAGTGCGTGCACGGGCCCAGTGTCGTGGTCGTTGACGGACACGGTGACGGTAACGGCGAACGTGGTGTGGATGGAGCGGTGGAACTCGACGGGCTGCACCGGCCTGTATGGGTGTGCAA
>Ga0070726_10003885_pt1 | contig 12255 bp, 10 predicted proteins | sample tdAd471_FD_67275 | JGI IMG/M metagenome (GOLD analysis project Ga0070726, IMG submission 67275) | Marine sediment microbial communities from the Atlantic coast under amendment with organic carbon and nitrate - tdAd47.1 | ecosystem: Environmental > Aquatic > Marine > Coastal > Sediment | place...
GGGGGCCATCGTCGGCGGCGGCACGATGATCGGCGGGGTCGCGATGATCGGCGTCGGGGATCGCTCGGCACGTGGGGCTCTGGAGCCGCGGATCCGCTGATTCGAGGTGGGCAGAGCATCCATCGCTTGCCACCTGTCGGGTCGGCCGCTATTCTGGGCTTGTTGAAAATGAAATTCATTTCCAAGGAGTGTTCTCATGCGTGCCGCCCTGTGGTGTCTTCCCCTGTCCGTTCTGCTCGCCTGCTCCGGCGGCAAAGACGACGACGGCACCGACACCTCGCCGACCGCTGACGGCGACGCTGACACGGATGCCGACGCGGATGCCGACACCGACGCCGACGCGGATGCCGACACCGACGCCGACGCGGATGCCGACACCGACACCGACACCGACACCGACCCGCTCCCCGATGGCTACGCCTTCGCATCGCGCGATGGCTCGGGGGCCAACTCCGTCAGCTACAGCGGCCAGATCTTCCGCCACGTGCTGATCCACGATCTGTCGGCCTACCTCGACGGCCTCACCGACGATCTGAACGGCGGGCGCTTCCCGGCGGCGGGCGACATCGAGCGCGACCTGAACTTCTACCTGGAGTTCGACTCGACCACGGGTGGCACGCTGCCCCACCTCGTGTCGACGGATCTGCCGGCGCTGCAGGCCACCTACGACGACATCTCCTCGGGGAAGAACCTGGTGGAGAAGCTCGCCGGCAACGACGCAGTGGGCCAACACGAAGACTGGTCGACCGCCTTCGTGGGCTTCTCGGGCCCGCCGATGAGCCCCGAGGCGCTGGTACGCAGCTGGTTCGCCGAGATCGACGCGCAGGCGGTGGCGTGGTCCAACGGGAACTACCCCCGCGACCCGCAGGGCAACCCGGTAGGCGCGGTCTACGTGACGGCCGACGGGCGCGACCTCAAGCAGCTGGCGGTCAAGACCCTGCGCGGGGGCATCGCCTTCTCACAGGCCACCGACGACTACCTCGACGACGACGAGCCCGGCAAGGGCCTGCTCGCCGACCACACGGCCCTGGAAGACGGCAAGAGCTACACCGCTCTCGAGCACGCGTGGGACGAGGGCTTCGGCTACTTCGGGGCGGCGCGGGCCTACGACATGTGGTCCCTCGCCGAGCGCTCCGACGGGCAGCTCGACGACGACGGCGACGGGATGATCGACCTGCTGCACGAGGTGAGCTGGCACGCCTCGGTCAACGCGGGCAAGCGCGATGACGGCTCGACGACGGGCACCGCCTTCGGTGACGACGCCTTTGGGGCGCTGTACGACGGCCGGGCGCTGTTGGCCTCACTGGCGACCACGCCCTCGGCCTCGGAGCTCGCGACGCTGCAGTCGCATCGAGACGTGGCGGTCCTGGCGTGGGAGAAGGCCATCGCGGCCACCGTGGTCCACTACATCAACGACACCGTGGCCGACATGGATCTGCTGGGTGACCCGGCCTACTCCTTCGACGACCACGCCAAGCACTGGTCGGAGCTGAAGGCCTTCGCGCTGCACTTCCAGTTCAACCCACGCAGCCCGATGAGCGAGGCCGACTTCGCCAGCCTCCACGCGCTGCTCGGCGATGCTCCGGTGGTCACTCCGGGCGCGGCCTTCGACGCCTACCGTGTCGACCTGCTGGCTGCCCGCGACCTGATCGAGGCGACCTACGGCTTCGACGAGGCCGACACCGCCGCCTGGTAGCTCAGCGCAGGTGCAGGTCGCCGGTGTAGCAGGGGCTGTCGGAGCGCTTGAGCAGCACGGTGTGCACGGGCGCCTCCGTCATCAGCGAGGCCTGCCAGCTGACGCCCTTGTCGCCCTCGACGTGCAGCCGGTCGGCGAGGATGACCAGGCTGCCCTGGCCGTTCCACGCGTCGATGGCCTGCTTGGCGATGCGGTGGTCGGACCACGCGACCATGGCGAGGTAGCGCGCCTCGAGCTCGACGGGGACGGGGCTGGCCCCCATCGGCGGGCCGAGCACGTGGATGTAGGCGGGGGGCTGGGGCGCGATGACGCCCTCTGGGGGCTGCTCGGGGGCGACGCCCACGGCGACGACCTCGACGCCGAGCTGCTTGGCCCGCACCAGCGCGTCGTAGCGGTCGGGGGCGTGGCCGTAGTGGGTGTAGATGCCGAGCTTGCTGCCCAGCTGCTCGTCGAGGACCTGGCCTTGCTCCCAGGCATCCAACACGCTCTGGCTGCTCGCCGGGACGGCCTGCAGGGCGAGCGTGACCGGGCCGTTGTTGCGGAGCTTTTTGACCAGCTTGAGGGCACGGTTCTGGTCGGGCGCGGTGCCCTTGCGCTCGCCGAGCACGAACACGGCAGGCGACGGCTCCTTGGCCAGGCGGCCGAGGGAGGTGAGCTCGCACTCCTGGGCGGAGGCAGACAGCGACAGGGCGAGGAGCAGCATCGTCGGCACCCTAACGCAGGTAGTCGTCGCTGCGCGGGGGCGGGGGCGGCTCGGTGGCGACCGCCGAGGGCTTGCGCACGTACTGGTGGGTGGGCTCGACCACCTTCTCGAGATCCTGCAGCTTGGTGAGGATGGCGGCGCGGGTGCTCTCGTCGAGCTGGTCGAGGGCGGCGTCGACGTTTCGCAGGCCACGCTCGGCCTCGGTGTTGGCCTCCATGAGGCGGCGCACCTGCCGGTTGCGGACCAGGTAGAGCAGCAGGCCGACCATCATCAGCAGGCCCATGACGGTGATGATGCCCTTGAGCGTAGCCTCCGTGCGCCGGGTGGACTCCGCCCACTGCAGCGACAGCTCGCTGGTGATGCCGCCGACCGACTGCTCGATGGGCGACAGCATGTCTTGCTCGAGGGTGGTCTTGATCGTCTCCCCGACGGCGGGGCTGGCCTGCGACTCGCGCATGGCCAGGTAGATCGAGTCGCGGAGCAGGTCGGACAGCACGTAGCGGGTCTCGGGGTCGTCGAGGCCGATGCGCAGGGAGTCGATGGCCCGGGCGACCACCCGGTCGACGGTGTTCTCCACCGTGGGGCCGAGGTCGTCGCGCAGGGAGTCGGAGAACGCGCCGATGATGTCTTTGCGCACCATCTCCCGCAGCTCGGGGCTCACCTCGTTGCGCAGCCCCTTGCCGGTTCTCTCGGCGGCGACCGTGAGGATCGAGTCGATGGTGCGCTGCAGGGTCGCTTCTTGCTCGGGGGTGATCGTGGTGGCGCCGTTCGACAGGCCCTCGCCGAGCTGGTGGCCGAGCTCTACGAGCAAGGCACGCTGCACCAGGTCGTCGGTGATGCCCTCGAGACCGTTGGTGCGCCCGTCGCCTCCGAGCTCGTCGACCGCCCCTGCGACGACGCCGCCCCCGATGCGGTAGGCGCAGGCCGGGGCGGCCAGGAGCATCAGCAGGGGGAGGCCTCGGAGCATGGCCGGCATCCTACCCCGCGTGGAGATCAGCGGCTGCAGCCTGCGAGGCTCGGCATGTCGTCGCAGATGTCGGACCGCACGTCGCGTGGGTACTCGTAGATGTTGTCGTAGGTGCTCGCCTTGGCGTTGTTGACCGTGGAGGTCGAGTGCCGCGAGCGGGGGTCGAGAGCGATGATCGGGGCGAGCATCTCGGAGACGGTGAAGAACTCGTCTTGCAGCTCCATGTCTTCGACCAGGTCGACCATCTCGAGCGTTCGCTCGCCGTACAGGCGGCGGCAGCCCTGGTTGTCGAGGCACCAGTCGGCGAGGTTGCCTCCCCAGCTGAGGGGGCTGGGGTTGTTGTCCCACGTCCACTCGGCGCCGGCGGGCACGAGGTGCACCTTCTTGTCGACGGGGTGGATGAAGATGCGCCAGTTGTTGGGCGCCTTGTAGCCGTCGGTGTGGGAGATGATCGACTCCCACGCCATGTAGGTGAGCAGGTTGTGCTGGTCGACGACCTCCCACAGGGCCTCGACGTTGGCGTCGGTGGCGGCCAGCGACACCAGGTCGTCGGCGATCGACAGGGCGGCCATGATCTCCGGGTTGGGGGGGACCTCGCCTTCCTCGTAGTCGACCGAGCTGGCGAGGTCGCCGGTGCCGAAGTCGTTGCCCCAGCCGCCTCCGCCCGAGCGGTTCTCGTTGGGCTCGAGCATCACGCCGGTCTCGCCGGTGCCGGGGTAGGCATGCTCGATCATCACGTCGTCGTGTTGCTCGATGATCATGTAGATGCCGAAGTAGTTCTCGTTGACGAACACCTCGGCCCAGCCCACGCGGGGCGCCATGATGCCGCCGGCGCGCGCGAAGCTGTAGCTGATGTGGTCGCGGGCGCGGGTCGGGTCGAGCACGTTGCCATTGTGAAGGTTGAAGCCCTTGAGCGACTTGATGCGGGTGCCGGGCACGCCCTTGTTCATGTCGACCTTGAAGGCAGGCTTGCCATCCATCGTGTCGAAGGAGGCACTGCCCTTGAGGCGGAGCCCAATGACCTCGTAGTCGAGGTCGTCGAAGCGCATCTCGGCCTGCGCCCAGTCTTCGTCGCGCGAGTTGAGCGTGTCGAACTGCTGGTTGGTCAGCGTGAAGTCGATGCGATGCACGCGCTCGGTGATGAAGATGTGCTCGGTGGCCGCATCGAGGGTGGGGGATGCGGTGGCCTCGTTGACCAGCCCAGGCGTGGGCCAGGCGGTGCGCACCATGACATCCGACAGGTCGGGGGTGCGGGCGATCGACACGTCGCGCTCGAGGCCTTCCCACTCGACCTCGTCGATGACATCGGTGTAGCCGAACAGGGTCAGGGTGTCGTCGGTCGCATCGAGGGCGAAGCCGAGGTCGTCGCTGGTGAGGAGCAGGCGAGCCCCCGCGTCGAGGGTGCCCTCCCCCTGCCAGCGATTGCCGTTGCCGTCTTCGAGGGCCACGTGGCTCAGGTCGACCGGTGCGTTGCCGTTGTTGCCGAGCTCCACCCAGTCGGGGCGCGAGCCGTCGGCCAAGGTGTAGGTGGAGTCGTTGAGTGCCATCACCTCGTTGATGACCACGGTGAGGGGGTCGAGCTCGAGGTCGGGGAGGTCGGGCTCCTCGTGGTCGGGTGCGGTGGGCCCGGTGCGGGGCTCGGTGGTGTCGGCGTCGAGGGGGCTGCGGCGACCCGACACGTCGGTGTCGACGGGCGTGCAGCCTGCGATGACGAGCAAGACCAGCGAGGGGATGCGGGGCATGGTGTCTCCAGGATCTCAGTATGCCCGGTGTGACAGCTCGGTGTCAGTGGGACGGGCTCCCCTGGCCGTATCCACGAATCCACCGCTCCGGCGCCTCGCCTGCCCAGAAGCGGTGGAGGAGGTCGCGGAACTGGCTGCCTTGTGGGCCCTTGGCGAACAGGGGGTCGATAGCGACGATGTGGTAGCGGTGGGCAGCGGAGAACACCCAGGGGAGCGCCTGCAGGGTGTCGTGCACGGTGGAGCGCCAGCTGTCGAGCTCCTCGGGGGTGTCGATGCCCAGCACGGTGGTCTGGAAGCTGTCGGCGCCGCTGATCTGCACCAGGATGGGCACGCTCAGGGGCTCGACGTGGGGCCACCACACGGGCCCGATCACGCAGCGCCCGGGGTCTTCTCCACGCGACGACAGATCGTCGGCACAGGCCTTCTGGAGTGGACCCCACCGTTCCGCGCGCGGCGGCTCGCTGCTCTCGGGGAGGTCGGCCACCCAGGCACCGTCGACCACCGCCTTCATCCGGCCGCCGCCCACCATGGCCGGCCACGCCTCGGCGAACTGGTCGAGGTTGCCGACCAGCCCCGCCCCGCCGGCGCTGGTGCCGACGAGCAGCACCTTGTCGGTGGCGGGGTCGAGGCCGTGCAAGGCAGGGAGCGCCTCGATCAGCGCGGCGACGTGGAGCCGGCCGCTGAAGTACCACCCGTCGGGGTCGGCGCTGTTGGGCTGGCGCGCCTCCGAGGTGCCAAGCCACAGGTCGGAGCTGCAGTAGTGGGCATCGACGTGATGGGCGTCGGCGAAGGTGGGGTTCACCCCGGGGCGAGGGGAGAGCACCCCTTGGCTCTTCACCGGGGTCGCCGGCGCACCATCGGCCTCTGGGCGGGTGGTGATCAGGCGCGGCTTCCGGTCGCTGCACATCGAGCGCGACTCGTCGCAGAACGCACCGCCCGACAGGTGCACCACCCAGGTGTCGCTGGTGCCCGGTCGGTAGGTGTAGGCGAAGGGCGTGCCGTCGTTGCACCGCGCCTTGGCCCAGCGCGCCTCTCGCTCACCAGGCTTCACCACGATCGGCTGCCGCGCCGGCGCTTCTTCCCTCGCCGCCGGCGATGCCGCGGGGGGCGGAGCCTCGGAGGCCCCACCGCAGGCCGCGAGCCACAGCGCGATCACGCGAGCTCTTGGCGCAGCAGCTTGGCCATGAACTGGATGCCGATCACCTGGGAGGTGGCGCCGTCGTCGGCCTTCTGTCGAGCGGCGAGCCGCAGTGCCTTCGCCTCGTCGGCGTCGTCGGTGACCCGGGCCTTGGCCATCTCGAGGAAGCCGTCGGCGATCAGGCGCACCCCGGCGGCCTGCCGGGTGTGCAGGCCCTGGAGGCGCTCGTCGCAGTCGGTGAGGGTGGACTGCGCCTCTGCCACGTCGCCCTGGGCAGCCAGGAGCGCCCCTAGGTAGGCCATCGCCATGCTCTCCAGCAGCGGGTCGCCCGAGCTGCGGAACACCTCGATGGCCTCGCGGAGAGCGGGCTCGGCGCCCTGCCGGTCTCCCAGCGCCCAGCGCACCGTGGCGCCGTTGAGCTGCGACAGCGCGCCGAACCGGGCGTAGCCGACCTCGCGGTAGATGCGGTGGGCCTGATCGATGACCTCCAGGGCCTGCCGCAGCGAGCCACGGCGCACCAGCAAGCTGCCCTTGTGGACCAGGCTCGTCGCCTGGCCACGCCGGTCGCCCCAGGTGCGGTGCAGGGCCAGGGCCTTGTCGATGTGCGCCTCGGCCTCTTCCAGCCGCCCGGCCTCCGCGTACAGCGTGCCCAGGTTGCTGTAGGTGCTGGCCAGGCCCCGCTCGTCGCCCACCTCCAGCTGCTTGGCTGCGGCCTCCAGGGCCAGGGCTTCCGCTTGCTCCGCCCGCCCACGCACGATGGCGCAGCTGGCCAGCTGGCTCAGGAGGATGCCGGTCATCCGGTGCAGCCGCAGGTCGCGGGCCATGTGCAGCGCCGTCTGGGTGATGACCTCCGACTCGTCGTAGCGCGACTGGTCGCTGTTGATCATCGCCAGGCGCGACAGCGCATCGACCTCCACGGGACTCGACGACTCGCGCATGAACGCCAGCGCCTCTCCGACATCCTGGCGGGCGTCGTCGAGGGCCCCTCCGATTCGCAGCAGGGTGGCCCGGTCGAGGTGAAGGCGCGCCTGGGAAGGAGCGTCTTCCAGGGCCTGGGCACGCTCTAGCGCCCGGTCGAGCAGGCTGCGGTAGCGGGTGGTGGGCCCGCGCACGCTGAGCACCGGGGCGAGGCAGAGCACCGCCTCGAGGGCCTGCCGTGGGTCGGTGGCGGCGCGGCGCCGCTCCACGGCGAGCAGGTTGTCGGTCTCGACCGCGAGCATCAGGAAGTTGGCCAGGCCCCCGTGGCCGTCGACCTGCGCGGCCAGCCCGGCCGTGTGCTGCAAGACCCAGTTCGCGTGCCGCTCGTGGGCTCTCTCCAGGCCGCCGGTCGCCTCGAGCTTGTCGCGGGCGTACTCCCGGATGCTCTCGTACATGCCGAACCGCAGCTCTCCTGGCAGCTCGTCGGGCTCGTAGACGCGCAGCAGGCTCTTGTCGCGCAGCGCCTCGACGAGGTCGAGGGTCCAGGGGGCGTCGTCGGGAACCTCGAGCACTTCCTCGGCTGCCTCGAGGGAGAAGCCGCCGACGAAGACGCTGCACTGCGCCAGGGCCGACCGCTCGTGCTCGTCGAGGAGGTCCCATGACCAGTCGATGGCGTTGCGCAGGGTGCTCTGCCGTTGGTTGATCACGTGCTGGGTGCTCGCCAGCACCTTGAACCGCTTGCTCAGGCGGTCTTCGAGCTGCTCCAACGACAGCACGCGGGCGCGCGGAGCCGCCAGCTCGATGGCCAGCGGGAGGCGGTCGAGTCGCTCGACGATCCGGTCGATATCGGCGTGGTCGTCGGGGGTGAGCTCGGCGCCGACGGCCTTGGCGCGATCCAGGAACAGCTCCCGGGCCTCGGAGCGGGTGAGGGGTTCGAGGGGGACGACGTCTTCGCCGCGCAGCCTCAGACGCTCTCGGGACGTGACCAGGAAGGCGACGTTGGGCGCCAGCTCGAGCCAGCGCCCCACGGTGGCGCCGGCGGTGTCGACCAGGTGCTCGAAGTTGTCGAGGACCACCAGCATGCGCCCGCGCGACGCGAGGGCCTGGCCCACGTCGTCGACCAGCTGGGTGTCGTCGCCTCGCTGGGTGAGGGGGATCGACAGGGTCTTGCCCACCGCGGCCAGGAGGCCGGCGGTGTCGCGTGCCTCGGTGAGGTCGATGGCCCACACGCCGTCGCTGACAGCGAGAGCTACCTGGGCTGCGGCGTGGGCCAGGCGCGTCTTGCCGACGCCGCCGGGCCCGAGGATGGTGACGAGCCGCGCACCGTCGCTCAGTCGCTGGCCCAGCTGCGCGAGCTCGGGCTGGCGGCCGACGAAGGCCGAGCGGTCGGGGCGCAGGTTGGTGGTGCGTGCGGGCGGGGGAGCCGGCGTGGCGAAGCGCGTCGGCTCCTCGGCGGGGGGCACGAAGCGGTATCCGACGCCATGGATGGCGATCAGGTGCACGGGCTGGCGGGGCACCGGCTCCACCTTGGAGCGCAGCCGCCGCATCGCCACGTCGACGGCTCGGGTGGCGTAGTTCGCCTTGTACTCCCACACTTCTTCGAGCAGGTCGTCGCGCGACACGTCGTCGCCGGCCCGCTCGACCAGGTAGCGCAGAAGCTGGGCCTCGCGGGTGGTGAGCGCGACGGTGTGGCCATCGGCGTGCAGCACCTGCTGGCGGATCAGGTCGACCCGTCGATCGCTGAGCTGGACGATGTTCTGCACGGACCCGGGCACGGCTTCGACCCCCTCGCCGCGTCAGCCTATCAGCCGGTGCCCCCCCGCGGGGCCTCTTGGGGTACCATGCCGCCCCATGGTCGTGAGGAGGCTCCGCGCATGGCGAGTGAGGACGACGACGGCTCGAAGACACAGGCGACCAGCTTGCCCACCAACCCCCCGGTGGACACCCTGGAAGATCTGCCTGCCCTGTCCGAAGAGGGAGCCATCTGCTTCGTGAGACAACTGGGAGAGTCCTACGTGTACGTCGATGGTGCCTGGAAACCCCGCAAGCACGCGCAGCTGTCGTGAGCGACGATCTCGCGACCCTGGCGAAGGGGTGGGTCGAGGAGACCCACGCGCAGGTGGCCCGTGAGCTCGGGCACCTGCAAGAGTCGATGCTGGAGCGGGTCGATCGGCTGGCGGCCGAGCTGGCTGCTGCCCCGCCGAACGAGCTCGCCGAAGTAGAGGGTGTGCAGGTCTACGCCGAGGCGTTCCTCGTCGACGCGGGGCAGATCCTGGAGCAGCTCGCCGACCGTCTCGACACGGGGCTGGCCGAGCGCCTCGAGCCGCTGACGGAGCGCGCCGAGGCGGGGGGCGAGGCTGGGGTCGAGGCCCGCATGGCCATGGCCGAGTGGGGGCGCAACGCCCGGCACTACCTCACCTTCGTGGCGCAGTACCTGGCTGGCTACGTGCAGGGCGGCGGTGTCGCTCTCGGGTTGATGCTGGAGCTGCCCGAAGGGCTGGTCGAGCGTGCCGTCGTCACCAGCATCGTTCGACATCGCCTGATGTTCGCGGCCGACCGGGCCGAGCTCGCGGCCACGCGCTGGGCCGAGGAGGTCGGTGCCGAGCTGGTGCAGGTGGCGCGGCGGCTGAGCGGCGAGGTGGTGGTCCCGGCAGCCTCCGATGGCGAGTCGACGGCCGACCGGCTGAAGCGCCTGCTGGCTTTCGCCGACGAGCACAGCATCCGCATCAAGAAGGTCCCCGACGACCCCAGCGACCGCTTCCTCGACCGAATGGAGGAGCAGCTCATCGCCGCGGCGGAAAAGCGTCGCAAGGCCCAGGAGGCCACGGCTGCTCGCAAGGAGCGGCTGGCCGAGCTGCTCGGCTTCGCCGACAAGGTGGGCGTCAAGCTCAAGAAGGTGCCCAACAACCCGTCGGCCGCCTGGCTCGACAAGATGGAGGCCAAGCTCATCGAGGTCGCGCAAAAGCGCGGCGTGCCTCTCCCGGGCACGGTGGAGCCCCCCTCCGAAGACGAGATGCTGGTCACCCCGCTGGCTGCCCCGCCGCGGGCCAACGACAAACAGCAGAAGCACACCGGCATGTCGCCAGCCGAGCGCAAGGCGCGGGTTCGCGACATGATGGCCAAGGCCGACAAGGCCAAGCTCGACCTGGGCACGGTCCCCGAGGAGCCCACCGACGAGTGGGTAGAGACGACCGAGCAGAAGCTCGAAGAGGTGCTGAAGCAGCGCAAGTCGGAGCGCAAGGCCGCCCGGGAGCGCAAGAAGCGAGAGCGCGACGCGCGGATCAAGCGCCTGGGCGAGATGGCAGCGGAGGCCGGCATCGAACTGGGTGCCGTGCCGAAGTTCCCTACGGAAGACTGGCTCGCGCGGATGGAGATGAAGGTCGCATCCGCTCGGATGCCCGAGGAAGACGACGAGCAGGAAGACAACCGCGCCGAGCGCCTCGCCGAGGTGCTGAAGAAGGCAGCAGAGGCCGACATCGATCTGGGTGAGGTCCCGCCGGATCCGGATCGGCTGTGGCTGGCCTGGGCCGAGGGCAGGGTCGACGACGCCGGCACGGCCGACGAGCTCATCGCTGCCGGGGAAGACCCCGACCAGCCGCCGGCTGCACGGCCGCGCCTGGTGTTCGAGGAAGGCACGGTCCAAGAGCGCATCTGGATGATGGAAGAAGGCGAGCTCACCGTCGGGCGGGCGCGTGGCAACGACATCCAGATTCGCGACGACTCGGGCGTGAGCCGCCGGCACTGCACGGTGTTCGAGAAGGAAGGCGCGTTCTTCGTCCGCGACAACGGCTCGACGAAGGGCACGCTTCTCGACGGGCAGCTGATCACCGACGACACGCCGGTCGACAACGGTGCCCGGATCACCGTGGGCGACACACAGATCGTGTTCCGCTCCTGATCAGGCCCCAGCGTCGTCGCGGCGGAGCAGGCCGCTGGCGATGAGCTGTTCGAGGTGGCTCGACCAGTCGGCATCCGGCACGCCGAGGAGCCGCGCCGCATGGGCCAGGGCGGTCGACTCCTCCGCCGCCAGCAGGCCATCCGCCGCCGCCGCGCCGACGAGCACCTCCATGACCTGCAGCTTCTGCACCTCGTCGAGGCTCACGGGCAGCTCCAGCAACGCCACGTCGCGTGCCTCATCGAAGGCTGCAGTGTGGCGCCCCTCGCTGTCGAGAAAGCCGGTGTCATGCAGCATCTGCTGCGGGAAGGTGGCATGCAGCCACGCCGCCTCGCTGTCGACCACGTCGAGGTCGGATCCGAGGATCTGCTGGGCCATGTGGAGCGTGAAGGCGAGCTGCAGCTTGCGGGTGTCGTGGGGCAAGGAGGTCCTCCGAGTGGCGACGGTAGCACCCCGACCGCGAGGATGCGATACCCTGCAGCTGGTCGGCGTGCGGGTCGTCCCGAGCAGAGGAGACATCGATGTTGATCGCACTGCTGTGGGCCTGCGGCGCCCCCGCCGAGTCCCCGCAGCCCCCCGTCGCTCCCGTGGCCGAGGCCCCCGCGTCTGCCCCGGCGGCCGCCCCTGAGGCCCCCGAACCGAGCCTGGAGCCCTCCCGGCTCGGCGAGGTGATGGAGGTGTTGCCGACCGCGGCCTACACTTTCGCGAAGATGAACGCCTGTGGCATGGAGGCGTGGGTCGCGGGCCCGCCCACCGAGCTGGAGGTCGGGCAGATCGTGTCGATGCCCGAGGGCATGGTCATGACCAACTTCGAGTCGGCCACGCTCAAGCGCACCTTCGATGCGATCCTGTTCGTCGACTACCTCACGGTCACCGACCAGCAGCCCCAGTGCGCCACCCCCGTGAAGGCCACCGACCAGCAGTACGTCGGCCTAGTGAAGACCTCGATGGCATCGGGCGGCTACACCTACGCCGAGCTCGACGTGTGCGGCGACACGGTGTGGGTGGCGGGCCCGGAGATGGCGCTGCAGCCCGGGCAGACGCTGCTGTCGCCCAAGGGCAGCCTCATGAAGAACTTCCAGTCGCCGTCCCTCGACCGCACCTTCGCCGAGATCGCCTTCGTGCCGAAGATGAAGGTGGTGCCTGGCGTGCCCTACTGCGGCGACGAGTAGTCACCTCAGTCGCGGCGGCGTAGG